>Ga0137372_10001217_pt1 | contig 24781 bp, 20 predicted proteins | sample SagtaG_6_FD_104911 | JGI IMG/M metagenome (GOLD analysis project Ga0137372, IMG submission 104911) | Vadose zone soil microbial communities from Sagehorn Ranch, Mendocino, California, USA - Sage1_R_60_16 metaG | ecosystem: Environmental > Terrestrial > Soil > Vadose zone | place: USA...
CGGGCGGACCGTAGCTGGCGCCCATGTAGACCGCGTCGGCGGTGAAGATCATCGTGCCGGTCTCGGGCAGGTCGACCCGCATCGACATGCTCCCCGGGGTGTGGCCGGGGGTCTGGATGAAGCTGACCCCGGGGAGGAACTCCGCGTCGCCGTCGACCGTCTCGAAGTCCAGCCCTTGATAGTCGGCCTTGAGATGGGCCCCGTTGAAGGCGCCGTCGAAGCCGAAGGCCCACTCCTTCTCCTTGGCGCTGCAGACCAGGCGCGCGTTCGTCTCCTTGAACAACTGGACGTTGCCGGCGTGGTCGAAGTGCAGGTGGGAGAGGACGACGTAGTCGATGTCGCCGGGCGCGACGCCGATCTGCTTCAGCCGCGAGTCCAGGTACTCCTCGTCGGACACCTTCTCGTACGGGAAGAAGTCGTGCAGGCCGGTCGGGGCCCAGCGGGTCTCCCAGTCGCGCGGGCAGCTGGTGTCCCAGAGCAGCTTGCCGTCGGGGGTGTCGACCAGCACGCAGTGCGTCGGCACGTCGACCCATTCGGCGGGCAGGTGCTTGTTCTGCCGGTTGCGGATCGCCCGGCCGGGCGCCAGCAAGAGCCAGGTGAGGTCCGCGGTCATCGCCCCGCACGGAAGGATGCTGACTGTCGTACCTGCGGCCATGTGGAACCTCCCTGGATCAGCGGACGGTCATGTACACGATTTCCACCCTGTGCCGCGGGCGTGAGCAGTGTCAAGATCGCGCGGACCTGCGGAAGTCCGCCCGCGTGACCTGCGCCCGCCCGGGCCGGGCCGCCTGCTCCCCTGCCCCGGAAAACACGTTTCATCCACGCTGCCCCCGGCGCGGGCCTGCCAGAATTCAGTGAACGTGGGCGTTCTACCGGATAGGTGTCAGGGGTGGCCGGACGGGGGCTACTGGTCAGCGGCCAGCCAGGCGGCGACCTGAGCCCGGGAGCTGAAGCCGAGCTTGTTCAGGATGCTGCGGACGTGGCTGTCGACAGTCCGCTCGGAGATGAACAGCCGCGCGCCGATCTGCTTGTTGGTCAGGCCGTCGGCGACCAGCCGCGCGACATCCGCCTCGCGCGGGCCGAGCGGCCCGGGCACGGCCGGTCTCGGGGCGGCCGTGCCCGGGGCGGCCGCGCCGGGGCCCGCCGCCTGCCCGGCGGCGGGCTGGCCGAGGGCCAGGTTGAGGGCGGCGTCGCGGCCCAGGTGCCTGCCCGCCTCGGACTCGGCCGCGAACCTGGCGGGACCGAGCGCGGCCGCGGCCGACTCGGTGGCCCGGGAGAGCGCCGGGGCCAGGAAGGGCATGACGTTGGCGCCCGCCCCGGTGCGTTCGGCGTCCGCCGCCGCGATCAGCCGGGCCGCGAGCCGTGGCTGGCCGACCTCGGCGGCGTGGCAGCCCAGCGCGGCGAGCAGGTAGAACTGGGCCACCCGGTCATCGATCTGCCGGGCGATCCGTAGCGCCTCGGTGAGCAGCGGTCTGGCTTCGCCCGGATCGCCGTCCAGCAGCGCGGCCGAGCCCAGGTTCAGCAGCATGATCTCGAGCGCGTACAGGTCGCCGGTCTCCCGGGCCAGGGCCGCCGCCCGCCCGGCGGCGGCCCGGACCGCGCCGGGATCGGCGGCGAAGAACCCGTCGAGAGCCCGGGCCTGCAGGACCGCGATCAGGCCGGATGGGTAGGCCTGGCCCAGGCTCGCGACTGCGGCGTCGGCCTCGCCGAGCAGGCGCCGCGCTTCGGCGCGGTCGCCAGCCATGTTCGCCGTGACCGCGGCCATGGACAGCGCTTCGGACAGCAGCTCGCGCTGGCCCGTCGGGCGGGCCACCGCCACCGCCGCGTGCAGCGGCGGCCCGGCGGCGGCCGGGTCGGCCTTCAGCACGGCCAGGAACCCGCGCATGAACTGCGCCCAGCCCAGCACCTGCGGATCGGCGTCCGCCGTGTCTTTGGCGGCGAGGAACTCGTCCAGCCAGCGGATGCCCTCGGTGGTCGCGCGGGTGATCCAGTACCAGCCGAGCGAGGCGGCCAGATGCAGGCCAGCGGCGGCGTCGCCCCGGTTCAGGCAGCGCCTCAGCACCGCGCGGATGTTGTCGATCTCCAGGTCCGCCCAGGCGAGCCAGTCGAGCAGCCGGTAGCGGCCTTCCAGGGCCGACTGGGCGCAGCGGGCCCGGTAGTAGCCGGCGCAGCGCAGCTCGGTCGCTTCCTCCTCGCCCGCCTCGGCCAGCTTGAGCCGGGCGAACTCGCGCATCGTCTCGTGCAGCCGGTAGCAGGCCAGGCCCCTGGTCTCCTCCTTGGTCACCAGCGACTTGCCGACCAGCGAGGACAGCACGTCCAGCGCCTCGGCGGCCGACGCGTCCGCGGGCGCGCACACCGATTCCACGTCGTCCAGGGTGAACCGGCCGGCGAACACGCAGCAGCGGCGCAGGACCGCGCGCTCGGCAGCGGAGAGCAGGTCGTGGCTCCACTCGATCGTGGTCCGGAGCGTCTGATGGCGTGGCAGGGCGGCGCGGCTGCCCCCGGTGAGCAGGGCGAACCGGTCGGCCAGGCGGTCGAGGATCTGCTCCGGCGCGAGGACCCGGGTCCGGACCGCGGCGAGCTCGATGGCCAGTGGCAGGCCGTCGAGCCGACGGACCAGGTCGGCCACTGCCGCCCGGTTGGCGGCGGTCAGCTCGAACGTGCCCGAGGCCGCGGCCGCCCGCTCGGTGAATAGCGAGACCGCCTCGTTCTGGCTGAGCTGGGCCAGGGGTTCGGCGGCGCCGGGCGCGGGCAGCCCGAGCGGAGGCACCGGGACGACGTACTCCCCCGGCACCGAGAGCGGCTCCCGGCTAGTGGCGATCACCCGCAGGCCCGGCGCCGCCCTCATCAGATCGGCCACGAGCCGGCCGGCCGCGCTGGCCAGGTGCTCGCAATTGTCCACGACCAGCAGCAGTTCGGAGTCCCGCAAGTGGTCGCGGAGCAGGGCCTGCGGCCCGGCCGCGGCCTGGTCGCGCAGGTCGAGGGCCGCCATCACGGCGTGGCTGACCAGGGCCGGATCCTCCACCTCGGCCAGCTCGACCAGCCAGCCGCCGTCGCGGAAGCCGCGGGCGAGGTCGCCGGCCGCGCGGATGGCCAGCCGGGTCTTGCCCACGCCGCCCGGTCCGACCAGGCTGACCAGGCGGGTCTCGGCGAGCTTCTTCCTGACTTCGGCCAGCTCGCGGCGGCGGCCGACGAAGCTGGCCGCCTCGGCCGGAAGGTTGCCCGGGCGGCGGGCGGGCCTCGCCATAAGTGGAGGCTATACGGCGCCGCGGGCGCGAATTAGGCACCCGTTCGGTAATTCCGCCGATGCCGGCCCCGCAGCCGCCTTCCTAGCGTGATGAGCATGCCCGAGGAACTGCCGGTACGGCGCGTGGAGGTCAGCTTCACCGGCCCCGCCCCGGCCCGGCAGGTCGCCCGCGCGTCCGGGGTCAGCGAGGTCGAGGCCGACGGCGCGGTCCTGCGCTGCCTGGTCTGCGGCAGCTTCCAGCCCTTCCTTGAGGCATTGCGCGGCCACGAGGTCATCGGCTTTGAGTCGACGACGCTGGCCCGGGAGATTTCGTCCGCACCTTCCGGCTAACGAAAGAGATTCGGGTGTCCAGGTTCTTCGCTGTGTTCTTCCCTGGCATCGGACGATTCGCCGTCCGCTTCCGCTGGGTCGTCGTCGCGGCCTGGATCGCCGCGGCCGTGCTGGCCCAGCACTTCTTCCCGTCGCTGGCCAGCGTGGCCAACGCCAGCGACGCGAGCTTCCTGCCGGCCAGCAGCCCCAGCATGCACGCCGCCCGGCTGGCCACTCCCTTCCAGGGGGCAGACCAGACCCCGGTGCCGGTGGTGATCGCCCGCGGCTCCCCTTTGGACGCTGCTGACCTGGGGGCCGTCGACCGGCTGGGGGCCAGCCTGGGACGGGTCGCCGGCGTGCGCCAGGTCAGGGACCTCGGCGTCAGCCGCGACGGCCGGGCGGTGCAGCTACAGGTGCTGGCCGCGGTCAACCTGGACGCTCCGGGACCGACGCAGCAGCTGGTGACCGGCCTGCGGCACGCCATCGCCGCCAGCGCGCTGCCCGGCGGGCTGCGCGCCCACCTGGCCGGCCCGCTGGCCGCGCAGGCCGACGCCAGCCAGAGCTCGGGGCGCGCGGGCAGCCTGGGCGAGGACCTGTCCATCGTGTTCATCCTGGCGCTGCTCCTGCTGGTATTCCGCGCCCTGCTGGCGCCGGTGCTGACCCTCGCCCCGGCGGTGCTGGTCGCCCAGCTGGCCGGGCCGGTGATCGCCGAGGCCAGCACGGCCGGCCTGAAGGTGTCCTCGCTGACCCAGATCCTGATCCTCGTCCTGGCTCTCGGGGCCGGCACGGACTACGGGCTGTTCCTGGTCTTCCGGGTCAGAGAGGAACTCCGGGCGGGCCTGGCCCCGCACGACGCGGTGATCGAGGGCATGGCCCGGGTCGGCGAGTCGGTCGCGTTCTCCGCCGGGACCGTCATCGCCGCGCTGCTCACGCTGCTGCTGGCCACCTTCGGGCTGTATTCCAGCCTGGGCGCCCCGCTCGCCATCGCCATCGCCCTGATGCTGCTGGCCGCCCTCACCCTGCTGCCGGCCCTGCTGGCCATCTTCGGCCGGGCCGCGTTCTGGCCGTCGCGCACCGCCCGGGGCACCGGGCGGCCCGGCTGGTGGGGGCGGACGGCCGGCCGGATCGTGGCGCACCCGGCCGCGACGCTCGCCCTCGGGGTTACGGGCTTCGGCCTGCTGGCCACGGCCGCGATCGGCTATATCCCGGGCGGGTTCGGCGGCGGCCCGCCCGCTCCGGCGGGTTCGGACTCCGCCGCGGGCAACGCTCTGCTCGCGGCGCACTTCCCGGCCGCCAGCGGCAACCAGACCAGCGTGCTGCTGCGGTTCGGCACGCCGGTGTGGAGCGATGCCGACGTGGTGGCGCGCGCCGAGCGGCGGCTCGCGGCGGTGCCGTCGTTCTCTGGCCTGACGGGCCCGCTCGACGTCAACGGGGTCGCCCTCGCGCCGGGTCAGCTGGCAGCGCTGCACGCCCGGCTGGGCGATCCGCGCGCGCTGCCCGTCGTACCGCCTGCCGGGGGCGGTGTACCGGCCCCGCTGTGGGCCGCCTACCGCGCGGAAAGCCAGTTCATCAGCCCCGACGGGCGGACCGTCCTGTTCAGCGCCGCGCTCGCCGCCGGCGACCCGGGCTCGAACGCCGCGCTCGGCCAGGTGCCGGCCATCCGCGCCGCCGTCGCCGCGGTGGCCCGCGATGCCGGCGCGACCGATTACGGCGTCAGCGGCGAGGCGCCCGCCACCTACGACATCAGCCGGGTCTCCGACCACGACCTGCTGCGCATCGTCCCGGTCGCGATCGTCGCCATCGCGCTCCTGCTCGCGCTGGTCATGCGGAGCCTGGTGGCCCCGGTCTACCTCATCGCGTCGGTGGCGCTGAGCTACCTGGCCGCGTTCGGCCTGTCGGTGCTGCTGTTCCAGGACGCGGTGCTGCCAGGCACGGGCCGGAGCGGCGGGCTGCCCTACTTCGTGCCGTTCCTGATGTTCTTGTTCCTGCTCGCCCTCGGCGAGGACTACAACATCCTGGTCATGACCAGGATCAGGGAGGAGGCCGGACGCGTGCCGCTGCGCCAGGCGGTGACCCGGGCGCTGGAGCGCACCGGCTCGACGGTGACCTCGGCGGGGCTGGTGCTGGCCGGTACGTTCGGCGTGTTCGCCCTGGTGGTGGGATCCCAGCCCGGCTGCGGTCCGTACCGGGCCGTCCTGGCATCCCTGGCGCTCGGCATCCTGATGGACGCCTTCCTGGTGCGGACGCTGCTAGTGCCGTCGGCGGTCGCGCTGCTCGGCCGGTGGAACTGGTGGCCTTCGGCTCATGGCTCGCAGGCGCCCGAGGTCAGCTCAGGCCGGAGGCTTGCAGGAATGCGCGGGCGATGACCTGGTATCCGGCCTGGTTGGCGTGCTGGTTGGGCCCGCGGGGCGGGGCGGCGCACTGCCAGGTCCACTGGCACAGCCGGGCCACGTTGCGCGGGACGTTTGTTCCTGCTGGCCTGGTGAAGTCGGAGGTGTCGAAGGCGCCGAACACGTTCGCGACCCGGACTCCCGACTTGGCGTAGACCCGGGTCAGCAGGCGGTTGTAGGTGGCGGCCAGCTTCTCCGCGGTCCAGGCGACCACCTGCCCCGGCAGTCCGCTGCGCCATTCCGCCAGCGCGGGCAGGTAATAGGTCATCCCGACGATCCGCACACCCGGTCCCGCGGCGGCCTTCAGGCTGGTGGTGATCGTGCCCAGATGGCCGACGGCGGCCGGGACGTCCTTGACGGCGCACTTGGCGAGCTGGCTGAGGCCGGGCTCGCCGCCGCACTGTTCGGGGTCGTTGGCGCCGATGTCCAGGGTGACCAGGAGCACCCGGCCGCGGTGGGCCTGCAGGAAGGCGACCGCCGCGGCCAGCTGCGACCCGTCCCGGTAGCGGCATACCCCGCCGTTGATCATGCTGATGGTGGTCTCGCCCGGGCAGCCCAGTTTGACCAGCCTCAGCCCGGGGCGGCTGGGGTGCAGCGCCGCGTACACCTGGTCGGGATACCCGTCACCGGTCATCACGCTGACGCCGGCCGCGTTGGGCTGGATGCCCTGGGACAGCGAGTCCCCCAGGGCGAGGTAGTAGGTGGCGGGCGGGGCCTTGGCCAGCGCGGGGTTGGACGGCGCCGGGCCCGAGCACGCGGTGAGGGCCGCGATGGCGGCCACGACGGCCAGCGAGAGGTGCGGGATGCGGATGGGGCGCATCGTCACCTCCGTGAAAACGGCCGTGGCCCGCCCGGGCGGCTGGCCGGGAACCGCGATCGGCACGGTCCAGCCTAATCGCCGGTTTCGGGTGGCTGCGCGAGCGCGGAACCGTGGCCGGCGCGGGAGCGGGAAACCAGGCCCGTTCGGGATAAGTAGCGGCCCCTGATCCTGTGGCCGGCCGGGTCAAACAGGGGACGGAGGCTGACCGTGGCCGGGTAGAGGCGGCCGCCGACGTTCACCTGGTACTCCCCCGCCCGGACCAGGTCGGGGGTGAGCACCTCGCCGGCCGGATGGCGGACGTAGGCGAGGGCGACGCAGCGGCCCAGGGTCTCGCCCCAGGCGCCCGAGGTGACCTGCCCGGCCGCGACGCCGTCCCGCAGGACGAGCTCGCCACCCCAGATCATGGCCTCGGAGTCGGCCACCGCCAGGGAGACCAGGCGGCGGCGCGGGCCGGCCGCCCGGGCCCGCTCGACCGCCTCCCGGCCGAGGAAGCCGGTGCCGGTCTTCAGCTTGCAGGCGAACAGCAGGCCGGCCTCGACCGGGTTGTAGTCCGGGGTCAGCTCGCGGCCGAAGGCGCGGTACGCCTTCTCCAGCCGGAGCGACTCGATCGCGTAGTAGCCGGCGTTGACCAGGCCGAGGCCGTCGCCCGCGGCGACCAGGTCCTCGTAGGCGCCGACGGCGAACTCGGCCGGCAGGTACAGCTCCCAGCCGAGCTCGCCGACGTAGGTGATCCGGGTGGCGCGGACCGTGGCGTAGCCGAGGTCGATCAGTTGACTAGTGCCGAACGGGAATGGCTCATCGCCCAGGTCAGCGCGGGAGACCCTGGCCAGCAGGTCGCGCGACCGGGGCCCCATGACCCCGTAAACGGCGTACTGCGAGGTCACGTCGACCAGCGACGCGTGACCGCCCTTCGGCATCCGCCTGGTGATGTGGTCCTGGTCGCGTTCGGTGCTCGCGGAGCTGCTGACCAGCAGGAACTCCTCGGCCGAGAGCCGGGTGACGGTGATGTCGGCCTCGTAGGTGCCGTGCGCGTTCAGCATCCCGGTGTAGACGGTCCGGCCCGGCGGGACCGCGACGTCGGCGGTGCACAGCCACTGCAGCGCCCGTTCGGCATCCGGACCGGTCAGCAGGTACTTGGAGAAGCTGGTCTGGTCGAACAGGGCGACCGCGGTGCGGGCGGCACGCTGCTCCGCGTTCGACCAGGGCTGCCAGTTCTGCTGGCCCCAGCCGTACTCGATGTCCGGGCTGCGCCCGGGCGGGGCGAAGAAGTTGGCCCGCTCCCAGCCCATCTTGCTGCCGAAGCCCGCGTTGGCCTGCCTGAGCAGGTGATACGCGGGTGAGCGGCGGAACGGCCGGGCGCTGGTCAGCTCGCGGTTCGGCCACGGGACCGCGTAGTGCAGGCCGAGGACCTCGCTGACCCGGTCGTGCAGCCACTGGTTGTTGCCGTTGAAGGCGGCGAAGCGGCGGATGTCGACGGCGGACAGGTCCAGGCTCGGCTCGCCTTCGGTGATCCACTCGGCGAGCGCCCGCCCGGCGCCGCCGGCCGAGGCGATGCCGACCGAGTTGAAGCCGGCGCCGACGAAGAAGTTCCGCAGCTCCGGGGCCTCGCCCAGGATGAACTGGTTGTCCGGGGTGAAGCTCTCCGGGCCGTTGTAGAACATCTTGATCCCGGTCTCGGCGAGCACCGGGATCCGGTGCACCGCGCTGTCCATCAGGATCGCGAAGTGGTCCCAGTCCTCCTCGAGCAGCTTGAACTCGAACGGGTAGGGCAGCGCGTCGGGCGCGACCCACGGCTTGGCGTCGGGCTCGAAGCCGCCGACCACCAGCCCGCCGACCTCCTCCTTGATGTACGTGTAGCCGTCCGGGTCGCGCAGGATCGGGAAGTCCCGGTGTACCCCGTCGATCTGCTCGGTGACCACGTAGAAATGCTCGGCCGAGTGCAGCGGCACGGTCACCCCGGCCAGCGCGCCGACCGCCTTGGCCCACTGGCCGGCGCAGTTGACCACGATCTCGGCCTCGACGTCGCCCTGGCCGGTGCGGACGCCGGTGACGGTGTTGTTCGTGGTGAGGATGCCGGTGACGCGGGTGTGCTCGGAGATCGTGACGCCCTTGTCGCGAGCGCCGCGGGCCAGCGCGGCGGTCAGGTCGGTCGGGTTGGCGCGGCCGTCGCCGGGCAGCCAGATCGCGCCTTCGAGGTCGTCGTCGCGCAGGATCGGGTAGAGCTCGCGGGCCCGGGCCGGGCTGATCAGCTCGCAGTCGAGCTGGTAGGCCTCGGCGGTGGCGGCGGTCCTTTTCAGCTGGGTCATGCGGTCTTTGGTGCGGGCGACGGTGACGCCGCCGCAGCGCCGGAAGCCGGTGCCCAGGCCGGTCTCTGCTTCCAGTCGCTCGTACAGCTCGCAGGAGTACTGCACCAGCCGGGTGCCGTTCTCCGAGGCGCGCAGCTGGCCGACCAGTCCGGCCGCGTGCCAGGTGGTGCCGCAGGACAGCTGCCCCTGCTCGAGCAGCAGCACGTCGGTCCAGCCCAGCTGGGCCAGGTGGTAGGCGACGCTGGTGCCGATCACGCCGCCGCCGATGATGACGACGCGGGACCGGCCCGGGATGTCAGTCATCGCGCTGGCTCAGTCATCTTCTTGGACGGCTTCGAGCAGGTCCTTGAAGCCGGCAGACGTGAAGCCGCGGGCCGCGCCCTCGAAGCGCTCCATAGCCCAGGACCAGAAGTCGTAGTCGATCGGGCTCGCGCCGTTCTGGATCGCGCCCCATAGCGTCCAGCCGTACATCCCGACCAGGCCGCCGAGCAGCCAGGCACGGGCGGTCTTGCTGCGTCGCGGCCTGCCGTAGTAGGCCGTGACCAGTTCTTCGAGGGCGCCCGCGGACAGCTGCGCCTCGGCCGCGATGTTGCCGAGCTCGAAGCAGGCGTCGTTGTTGCCGGACAGCTCGTAGTCGATCAGCCAGATCCGCTCCCCGTCGTCGATGAGGTTCGCGGGCAGCAGGTCGTTGTTGCACGGCACGGTGCCCTCGGCGCGGATGGCCAGGGCCTTCTCGGCCGCGGTGAAATGCGGCAGCAGGTCGTCGTAGCCGGCCGGGATCTTGAAGCCCCGGGCCTTGGCCACCGACAGGTACCGGCGCTGGATGTCGAACATGTCGAAGTCGTTGCCGAACCGGGCGCCTTGGTGGAGCCGGCGGCAGGCATCGGCGATGCGCGGGATGTTCTCGTGGCCGGCCACGTCGGCCGCGCCGAACGTCCGGCCCTCGAGGTAGCCGATGACCAGCAGGCGGTCCTGGGGCCGGTACTCGACGACCGGCGCGCCGGCCCCGGCGGCCGCCGCGATCACCGAGTTCCGGTACTCGCGGTCCCGGTCGATGGCCAGCAGCTCGCTGCCGCCCGCCGAGATCCGCGCGACGAAGGTCCCGGCCGGCGTGGTCACCTTGTAGTTGCGGTTGGTCAGCCCGCCGGGCAGTTCGGTGATGGTGCGCGGCGTTGCGGCCAGGCTTTTCGTCTGGTCGAAGAGGGCGTCGAGGTCCGCGGGAATCCCTCCTCCGGAGCTAAGGTCTAGACCGTAAGCGCCACCGTATGCCACCTGGACGGAAAGGGTCTAGACAGTTAGAGGCGGCGGCCTTACATTTAGCGCTCAACGGCAGCGCCCATCACCGGCCCGTCGGTCTTTTCTAGGGGAGGCCCCCATGAGCAGCGAGACCCAGGCATCCAGCGGGCAGGAACGGGACTCCGAAGATCTCGCCCGCTTCGGCTACTCACAGGAACTGAAGCGGTCGCTCGGGCTGTTCAGCTCGTTCGCGGTCGCGTTCAGCTACATCTCGCCGTCGACCGGCATCTTCACGCTGTTCGCGCTGGGCCTGACCACGCTGGGCGGGGTGTTCATCTGGACCTGGCCGGTGGTCGCGCTGGGCCAGTTCATCGTGGCGCTGAACTTCGCCGAGGTATCGAGCCACTACCCGGTGGCGGGTTCGGTCTTCCAGTGGACGAAGTTCCTGGCCAACCGCACCTACTCCTGGTTCACCGGGTGGATCTACCTGTTCGCCGGCATCCTGACCGTCACCGCGGTGGTGGCCACCCTGCCGCTGGCGCTGATCCCCGCGCTGAACGGCCTCGGCTGGCACTCGCTGAACGCGGCCAGCCTGAACACGAACCTGGTCATCGCCCTGATCACGCTGGTCGTGATCACCGTGCTCAACATCTACGGCGTCAAGCTGGTCTCGATCATCAACAACACCGGGGTCGTGTTCGAGATCCTCGGCATGTTCGTGTTCGCCCTGGTGCTGATGGCCTTCCACAACCACCAGGGCTTCAGCGTGGTGACCGACAGCGCCGGCATCCCGGTGAACGGGAGCACGTTCCTGGCCGCCATGTTCATGAGCCTGTTCGTCATCTACGGCTTCGACACCGCGTCCACGCTGTCCGAGGAGACCAAGGATCCGCGCCGGGCCGCGCCCAAGGCGGTGCTGTACTCGGTGATCGGCGCGTTCATCATCGGCGGCGTGTTCCTGCTCGGCACGCTGGTCGCCATCCCGAACATGGGCGATGCGGTGAAGGGCGCGTTCGGGCCCGCGGCCATCATCGAGGCCAACTTCTCCACCCCGTTCGCCACGATCTACCTGCTCGTGGTCTCCGCCGCGGTCTTCGTCTGCTGCCTGTCGATCATGGCCGCGACGATCAGGCTGTGCTTCGGCATGGCCCGCGACAACCAGCTGCCGGGCTCGTCGTTCCTGGCCAAGGTCTCCCCCAGCCTGCACACCCCGGTGTGGAGCTGCATCGCGGTGGCGTGCATCGCCGCGATCCCGTTCTGGCAGTTCTCCGGCGCCGGGATCATCGCGATCGCCGCGACCGGCATGATCTACCTGAGCTACTTCCTCGGCAACATCGTGATCATGCGGGCGCGGATGCGCGGCTGGCCCAGGGTCAGCGCGCCGTTCCGGCTGGGCCGCTGGGGCCTGCTGGTCAACACCGTCGCCCTGCTCTACGGCGGGGCCATGCTGGTCAACTTCGCCTGGCCGCGGGCGGCCAGCAACCCCAAGCCCAACCAGACCGCCGGCCTGCTCAAGCTGGGCTTCCTAGACGGAGTCCCGATCCTGTGGATCGTGGTGATCTTCATCTCGCTGGTCGGGGCGGTCTATTACCTGATCGTCGGGCGCACCAAGAGGTTCGCCCCGGTCGTGGCGCCGTCCGAAGACGACGCGCCGTTCGCGGGAACCGGGGTCTAGACGACCGCATGGCCGCCGTGACCGCATGACTGCACCGCGCACCGGTTCCCGGCAGCCGCCCCGGATCGTGCGTGAGCCGGGCACCACGGTGCACGGGCAGATCGAGGACTGGCTGGCCGGGCAGATCGCCACCGGCGCGCTGGCGCCCGGCGACCGGCTGCCGACCGAGCACGACCTGGCCAAGTGGTTCGGGGTCAGCCGGATGACGCTGCGGCACGCGCTGGCCGAACTGGCCCGGCGCGGCCTGGTCACCCGGACGGTGGGGCGGCACGGCGGCACCGTGGTGGCCGCGGCCAAGCTGGAGCAGGACCTCACCACCCTGGCCGGGTTTTCCGAGCAGCTGCGCCGGCACGGGATGGTGGCCGGCGCCCGGGTGCTGTCCGCCCGGTCGCGCCCCGCCGGGCCGGCCGCGGCCGCCGCGCTGCGGCTCGCCGAGGACGACCCGGTGCACGAGGTGCGGCGGATCCGGCTGGGCGACGGGCGTCCGATCGCGCTGGAGCGCTCGCTGTTCCCGGCCGCCCGGTTCCCCGGCATGCTGGAGCTCCGGCTGGACGGCTCCTTGTATGAGCTGCTCGAGACCAGGTACGGGCTGCGGCCGCACCGGGCCAGGGAGAGCCTGGAGCCGGTGACCGCCGGGGTGCGCGAGGCCGAAGCGCTGGACGTCGCCGAGGGCGCTCCGCTGATGCAGGTGGAGCGGACTGCCTACGCCCGTTCCGGCGAGCCGCTCGAATTCGCCCGCGACCTGTTCCGCGGCGATCGCACCCGCGTCGTCATCTACACCTCCGACATCTAAGTTTCATGATCGTGAGCGGTTAGAGACAAATAGCGCCCAAAACAGCTCACGATCATGAAATGCGGGGGTGGGAGGGATCTTGCCGCGGGGAGGGCGACGGCGCACTATAACTGTATGGAGTCCGGGCAGTACGAGTCGGCCGGGGCTGATAACCAGGCCCGTTCGGGATCATTCATCCCGCCGCCGCCTAGCACGACGCTGGCCTGCTCGGCGATCCCGCCGCCACCGCGGACGAGCCTGTCCGGGTCGGTCATCCCGCCGCCGCCGAAGACCGCGCTCCCATCCTGCTCGGCGATACCGCCGCCGCCGGCCATCGCGCTGGCGACCTGCTCGGCCCTGCCGCCGCCGCCGGAGATCGCGCTCCCATCGTGCTCGGCGATACCGCCGCCGCCGGTCACCGCACTCCCGTCCTGCTCGGCCGTTCCGCCGCCGCCAAGCACGGCGCTGGCGGGCTCGGCGATCCCGCCGCCGCCGAGCATCGCGCACCCCGACCGGTAGCGGGGCCCGCAAACGCGAACGGACCGGAGATCCCCGTCGCCTGCCGCCCCCGCCGCAGGCTGATCAGGGGGTCTCCGGTCCGTGGCTGTGCCCGCTGGTCACCAGGACGTCAGCGGCGCTGGCCCGAACGGGCATGGCCGATGGTCCCCGTGGCGAACAGGACGATGGCGACCAGGAAGCCGATCCACAGCAACGGCCAGACCACGTGCGTGGCCGCGATCGCGACGAAGACGATCAGCGCGGCGAGCAGGATCGGGTGGCGGTGCCGGCGGCGCGGCTGGCCGGTCGGGTCGGCCGGGTTCGTCGCTGCCGGAGCCCCTGTTTCCGGCAGGTCGTCGAACAGGCCGTTCAGGTCGGCGCGGGTCTTGGCGCTCATGGCCCGGCCGACGCGATCGTCGAACTCGGCCTGGTCAAGACGGCCGGAGCTGAAGTGCTCGGCGAGGCGGTCGGCGACGGCCTGCCGCTCGGCGTCGGAAACCCGCATGTGCTGGTCTGAGGCGGGGCCCGTGAACCACGGACCGAAACCGCGGGTCCAGTTCTGGTTGTACTGCGCAGACATGATGATTACTCCGTTATCCAGATGTGCTTAGCGGTTGCGGTTCTGCAGGGACTCGATGATGGACCCGGCGATCGACTGGTCGCTGCCCTCATCCGGGATCAGCAGCAGGCCGGCCAGGTAGAGCGGGATGCCCGCGCCGCCGACGACGGTCAGGACGACGAAGGCGATCCGGACGATCGTGGTGTCGACGCCGAAGTAACGGGCCAGGCCCGCGGCGACGCCCGCCAGCATCCGGTCCTCGAAGGGCCTGCGCAGGGCGGTGCGCCCGGGGTCGTAGCCGTACCGCGGCTCGGGGCGGCTGTCGGTCGGTTCGGTGGTGGGTGCTTCGGGATCTACTGTGTTCGTGTTCATGTCTCTAGATTGGCTCCGCGGGCCTGGTCGGCGCATCGGGAAGATCCCGCGCGCACCCCTGATCCGGTGACCGGGGCATCAGGGTCGCATCAGGGATGTCCCCGATAGCCCTCACGGGGTGGCTGGGCCATGATGGAACCGTGGAGCATCCTGACCGCTGGCACCGCGACCAGCCGGGGCACCGTGGCCCGTTCGGGCGGCACGGCCCGTTCGGGCTGCGTGAGCGGCACGCCGGTCACGGCGGCCCGCTGCGCCGCGAACCGGCCGACCGGCTGGGCGGCGGCGTGGCCGCGGGGATAGCCGCCTGGCGGGGATTCAGCCCGACGACCGTCCGGATCGTGTTCGTGCTGGTCACCCTGGTGTCGGCCGGCTGGGGGGTGCCGCTGTACGTGCTGGCCTGGCTGTTCATCCCGGCCGCCGCGACCGACGCCAACATCTTCAGCAAGGCCAGGACCGACGCCGGGGGCGTCCGGCTGGCCGTGGGCCTGGCCTCGCTGCTCATCTTCGTGCTGCTCGTCGCGGGCGCACTCAACGGCGGCTGGTTCATCAGCTGGGCGTGGCCGCAGGTGTTCAGCATCTCCGGGCTGGCGCTGATCTGGCGGAACGGCGCGGAAGAGGACCAGGCCACGCTGCGGCACCTGATCGAGCCGCTGGGCGTCGCGACGGGCGACGTGCGACCGAACCGCCGGTCGGCGCTGCGCCTGGTCATCGCGGGCGCGCTGATGGCCGGCGGGCTGGGCTGGCTGTTCTCGGCCCACGCCAGCCTGGCGCTGCTCCGCCCGCTCGGCGGGGTGCTGCTGGTGATCGCGGCCATCGTGCTGGCCCTCGGCCCGTGGTGGCTGCGGATCGCCCGGGACCTGGCGCTGGAGCGCCAGGCCAAGGCGCGGGCCGAGGAGCGGGTCGACATCGCGGCCCGGGTGCACGACTCGGTGCTGCAGACGCTCGCGCTGATCCAGCGGCGCGCCGACGACCCGCAGAAGGTCGTCCAGCTGGCCCGGATGCAGGAACGCGAGCTCCGGTCCTGGCTGTTCGAGGGCCGGGACCCGGACGAGGCCGACGAGGAGCTCACCGTCGCCGCCGGGGTGCGGAAGATCCAGGAGGACGTCGAGGCCAGGTACGGCGTCCCGGTGGAGGCGGTGACGGTCGGCGACTGCGACCTGGACGACAACCTGACCGCGCTGCTCGCCGCGGCCGGGGAGGCGACGGTCAACGCGGCCAAGTGGTCGGGGGCCAGCGTCATCTCGCTGTTCGCCGAGGTCGAGCCGGGCGAGGTGTCGATCGTGGTGCGGGACCGCGGGAAGGGCTTCGACCCGGAGGCGGTGCCGGAGGACCGCAAGGGGCTGGCCGAGTCGGTGCACGGCCGGATGACCCGCCGCGGCGGCACGGCCACGGTGACCACCGCGCCGGGCGAGGGCACCAAGGTGACGCTGAAGATGCCGCGGAGCAGCCTTCCGGCAGGCCGGGCATGAGCGCCAGGGCCCCCAGGGTGGTGCTGGTCGACGACCATGGGCTGTTCCGGTCCGGGGTCCGGGCCGAGCTCGGCCGGCAGGTCGAGGTGGTCGGCGAGGCAGACGACGTGCAGCCCGCGATCGACCTGATCGGCGAGCTGCTGCCGGACGTGGTGCTGCTCGACGTGCACCTGCCCGGCGGCGGCGGCCAGGCCGTGGTGCAGGCGGTCAAGGCTTCGCATCCCGAAGTACGGTTTCTCGCGCTGTCCGCCTCGGACGCCCCGGAGGACGTGATCGCGGTGATCCGGGCCGGGGCCAGGGGCTACGTGACCAAGACGATCTCCACCGCCGAGCTGGCCGACGCGGTCCGCCGGGTCGCCGCGGGCGACGCGGTGTTCTCGCACCGGCTGGCCGGGTTCGTGCTGGACGCGTTCGCGGCGGCGCCCCAGGCGCCGAGCGACGTGAAGCCCTCCTTCGACTCCGAGCTCGACCAGCTGACCGGCCGGGAGCGCGAGGTGCTCCGGCTGATCGCCCAGGGCTACACCTACAAAGAGATCGCCAAGGAGCTGTTCATCTCGACCAAGACGGTAGAGAGCCACGTGTCCTCTGTGCTGCGCAAGCTGCAGCTCTCCACCCGGCACCAGCTGACCAGGTGGGCCGCGGAGCGCCGGCTGGCCTGACGGTAGGGTTGCCGATCTCGGGTCCCGGGCTGACCATGGGGGTGGGCAGGCTGAGCACAGAGGTGAAGATGGCGGTCGAGGCGATCGGGCGCGAGATGGATGGCGCTTACCTTCGCCTAGCCGAGGCGGCCGCGGCGGTGCGGTACCGGCAGCGGCACTACCTGGACGGTCGGGGGGCCGGGAGCCTGTTCGGGCCCGCGACCGCGCTGACCGCCGCGCATCCGTGGGCGCTCGCGGGTTTCGGCGCCGGGGCCTGGGCGGATTACCAGCCCGACCCGCAGGCGCCGCCGCCGGACGGGCTGCGCGTCGGGGTCCTGCGGCTGGGCGAGGGCGTGCCGCCGGTACCGGCGGTGGCGCGGTTCGCCGGGCACGGCCACCTGCTGATCAGCGAGCACGGGTTCGCCGACGGGGCACGATCGCTACTGCAGGCGCTCACCCTGCGGCTCGCCACGGCCACCCGGCCGGGCACGGTGCGGTTCGCGCTCGCGGATCCGGTGGGGCAGGGCCGGTACCTCAGCGCGTTCCTGCGGCTGCCCGCGCAGCTACGGGTAGGCACTCCCGGGGGCCTCCGGGTTGGGGTCGCGGCCAGCCCCGCCGAGACCGAGGCCCTGCTGACCACGCTGACCAGCCACGTCGTAGAGGTCACCCAGACCCGGCTGACCAACGTCTACGACTCGGTGGAGACCTACAACGCGGCCACCGCGGGGGCCACGGTGCCCTACCACGTCCTGGTGCTGGCCGGATTCCCGGCCGGCCTCAGCGACCGGGCCGCGGAGCTGCTCGGGCGGCTGGCCCGCAACGGGCCCAGGAGCGGCCTGTACATCGTCGCCACCGTCGATCCCGGGCTCGACCTGCCCCGCGGCTTCGACCTGGCCGGGCTCACCGCGCTGGGCACCACCCTGAGCCTGGATGACCGCGGGGATCTCAGCTGGGACGACCCGGACCTCGCGGGCAGCGTGATCGAGCCGGACCAGATGCCGGAGGCGCCCCGGGCCAACCCGTGGCTGGACGCGGTGGGCGCGGCGGCCGGGTCCGCCTACCGGGATCTGCCCTTCGGCCGGATCACCGTTCCCCCGGTGCGGCGCTGGGCCGGGAACACCACCGACGGCCTGGACGTGCAGATCGGCGTGGACAGCAAGGGCGAGCCGCAGCATTTCGTCATGGGCGTCCGCGGGGTGCATCACGGCCTGGTCGGCGGGGACGTCCGGATGGGCAAGACCAACCTGCTGCACGTGCTGATCAGCCAGCTCGCGCTGCGGTATCCGCCGGAGGAGCTCGAGCTCTACCTGCTCGACTTCAAGGAGGTCGAGTTCGACGCCTATCTGACCGAACGGCTGCCGCACGCGCGCGCGATCACCTCCCGGACCGACCGCGAGTTCGGGCTCTCGATGCTGCGGCGGTTCCACGAGGAGATCGAGCGGCGGGCCCGGCTGTGCCGCGAGGCTCGCGTCACGGACCTGCCTGATTACCGGCGGGAGACCGGGCAGGTGCTGCCCCGGGCCCTGGTGATCATGGACGAGTTCCAGGTGCTGTTCAGCGAGGAGGACCGGCTGGCCAGGGAGGCCGGGCGGCTGCTCGCCGATATCGCCAAGCGGGGCGCGGCGTTCGGCCTGCACCTGCTGCTCGCCACCCAGTCGCCGGGCGGGCCGCTGGCGGCCTACCTGCGGCCCGTCTACGAGCAGATGGCCCTGCGGATCGCGCTGGGCTGCACCCAGCCGAGCGTGTCCCAGGCCATCCTCGGTGAGGGCAACGACACGGCCACCAGGCTGGTCCGGGCCGGGGATGCGATCTATAACGACCGCCGCGGCGAGGGCGCCAACCCGGTCATGCGGATTGCCATGCTCCCCACCAGGGAGCGGCTGGCGCTGATCGGGCACATCCGGGCGCTCGGCGGCGGGCGGGAGTACCCGCCGCCGGCCAGCTTCGACCCGGACGCGCCGGCCTCCTTCGCCCCCGGGGACACCGCGGGGGCGGCCAGCCCGGCCGGGGCGGCCGTCCCGGCTGGGGCGGCGGCCGCGGCCGGCCTTGGCCGGCCGGTGCAGGCGTGGCTGGGCGAGGCCATCGAGATCAAGCCCGCCACCACCGCGACGTTCGAGCACTACCCCCGGTCCAACCTGCTCATCGTGGGCGGCGAGGAACACGGTCACGGCCTGCTACTGGCCACCGTGCTCAGCGCCGCGTACCAGCGCTCCCCGGGGCAGGTCCGGTTCACCATCGCCGAGTTCACCCGGCCCTCGTCGCCGTTTCACGGGTTCTTCGACCCGGTGCGGAACCTGCCGCACGAGGTGCGGATCGCCGACCGGCGGACGGCCGCCGACGAGCTGGACGATCTCGCCGCCGACCTGGAGGCCCGGCTAGAGGGCTCCGGACCCTTCGACTCGCCCGGGGTCGAAGGGTCCGCCCAGCCGGAACGGTTCTTCCTCGTCGCCGGGATGCACCGGTGGCACGAACTGCTGGCCGAGGGCGACTACGGCCGTCCGAGCGAGACCTCGGCGCGCCTGGTCTGGCTGGCCGACAAGGGTCCGGACGCCGGCATCCACGTGGTGGCCTGGGCCGACGGCTACGCCACCGCCGAACGCGCCCTGCGCCGGGCAGGCCTGGGATTCTTCGGCCTGCGCGCGGTGCTCCGCGTGCTGTCCCCCGCGGAGAGCGACGCGCTGCTCGGGGTGTCCGCCGCCGCGAGCCTGGACGACGACCGCGCCCTGTACCGGGACACCGAGTGGCCGGTCGAGCAGGTCGAGAAGTTCAAGCCGTACTCGACCGCCTCCCTGTACGCCTTCGCCCGGGAAGGATTCCTGAGCACGAGCGGGAAACGGAGCCCAGCATGACCATCGAGCCGGCCACGGCCACATCTGAGCCGGCCACGGCCATATCTGAGCCGGCCACATCCCCTTACCTCAGCCTGCGCCAGGCGGTCCGGCCGGCCATCCTCGCCCACCAGCTGCTGGCCGGGGACCAGGAGCGGGCGGGGACGCTGGCCGCGGAGTGCGAGGATCTGCTGTACCTCACCCGGGAGCTGCTGAAGGCCGCCGGGCGGGCCCGTATCCTCGCCGTCGTGCCCGCGCCCAGGATGCCGGACGAGAGCGGCAGTGACCGGCAGGCGCAGCTCCTGGAGGCCTACGCCGACGCCGGCCTGCTCTGGACGAAGGTGGTCGGCAGCTCGCTGGCTCTCGCCGGGGCGCTGATCGAACGGGGCGAATGGGAGGATGTGCGCGCGCTGGCCGGCCTCCTGGCCGCCGCCGGGGAGGAAAGCGCCGCTACGGAGCTGCGGATCCGGCTCGGCGGGGCGGTCTGGGAAGCGCATCGCGAACAGCTGCGGGCGATCAGCAATAACATGCCGTCCGCAGCAATCGAGCCGGCCATAAATGCGCTGCGGGCCGTACTGCGCGAGGTACCCGAGGAATTCCCCGACCGGAACAGGGAGGTTAATTGCTTCCTGCCGCCGTTGGCCTCGGCCATATACGCCGTCATGAAGAAACAAGGGGCCGAGATTCCGTACCACAGCCGAGTGGAGCACATCGCGACGGGCGGGGTCGCTAAGTACCCGGACATCGTCAGGACAAGCCTGGACGAGCTGGCCGCCGAATTCGACGGCATCTGCCGGCGACCCGGCGGGCCAACCACATAGGAGAACGCGCATGGCTGGGGTTGTCAACGATATTGAGGCGCTGGCGGTATTCAGGGCGCACCTGATGCGGTTTAACCACGACCTGGCCGAGAACTTCGCGACCATCCAGGCCCACTGGCGTGAGCTCGGGGAGATCTGGCGCGACGACATGTACCGGCTGTTCGGAGAGGCGCTCGAAGAGGTCACGCCGGGCATCACGACGTACCTGTCGGCGACGGAAGGGCACGAGGCGCACCTCGCGGCCCTGATCGAGCGGCTCAGCGGCTACCTCGAGACCGGTGCCGGGGCAGGCCTCGGGGTCGGCCGCCCTCCCGAGGTGCGCCGGGGGATGGCCGGCGGGACGGGGCAGGGGACGGGCCGGCGTGACCGGGATTCACGCTGACATCGACGCCCTCAAGGGGCTGCACCAGGCGCTGGTCAGGTACCGGCACGCCCAGCGGGACGTGATCGCCCGCGGCGAGGACCAGCTCACGGCGACCCGCGCGTCGCTGGAGGCCAGGGTCAGCCGCCTGCGCGCCCAGCTCGAGCTGGGCCAGGCCGAGTACACCGCCTGCAAAGACCGGGCCGCGCAGGCGGACCCGGACAACGCGGTGGACTGCTCGGGGTACGCGCGCGCCGTGGAGCAGAACTCCCAGCGGCTCGAGCAGATCCGCCTGTGGCAACAGCGCATCGACGCCGAAGCCAGCGAGTTCTCCGGGATCGCCGGCCGGTTCGCCGACCTGCTGGAGAACGGCCTGCCCCGGATGGAGGAGCACCTGGTGGCCATCATCGCCAGCCTGGAGGCGGCCCGCCGCGTTCGGCCTGCGGCGTCCTGACCGGAGGGACACGAGCCATGATCAGCCGACCGGACCAGGACGGCGACCAGCAGTTGCGGCTGCTCGGCGACGCCTGGGACCAGGCCGCGGAGCACTGGCGGGACGGTCCGGCCCGGCAGTTCGGCGACGGGGAACTGGCGCCCCTGCTCTATGAGTCCCGCAGCTACCTGGAGGCCCTCCGCAAGCTCACGGACCTCCTGGAAACCGCTGAACGCGAGACCGAAGGCTAGAGCGCCGCGAATAAGGCCGAGGTGGCCTTCGCGCCCAGGTGGGCTAGGCAGGCGACGGGGTCTACCGCATCGAGAACCAGGGTGCCGAATGCGGCGCGCTCGGCTCGCACGGTGAGCAGGCGGGGGCGCACGGGACTGCCGGTGGCCCGGTCGACGGTCCGGACCCAGCCGGTGAGCGCGACGGCCTGGACCAGTTCGGCCGGGGTGGCCCCGAAGATCTCGTGCAGCGCGCGGAGGGCGACGCAGGCTACCAGCCGTTCGTGGGCCTGGGTGATCTCGCTGTCCTGGCGCGGCACCGGTTCGACGGCGTCCCGCGCCTTGACGTAGCGGTAGGCACGCGTCGCGGGCACCACGCCGCGCGGAGGGAGCTCGACATCCACCGTGACGTCCCGGTTCACCGGGTCGCAGGTCACCTCGTACTCGCGGGGACAGCCGTCCGGGTAACGGGAGACCCGGAGCACGCAGCCGATGAACCACTCGACGGCCTCCGGGTCGCCGGCCGCGAACGCCGACTGGCGGCCGATGACGTAGGCGTTCCTGGCCGCCGCCGTGGCGCGGTCCTCGGTGACCTTCCGGTCGTATTTCGCCTTGGCCACGGCGAGCGCCCGCCGCCTTTCGGCCTCCTGGCGCTGGTGCTCGGCCTGGGCGGCCTCGAACCTGGCCCGCGCCTGGTTCACCCGGGCCTGGCGCGCGCCGGGGCCGAGGAGACGGCCGAGGCCGGCCGCCGGGACGGGCGCGAAATCGTCCCAGTCCGGCGCGGGGAGCGCGGACCCCAGCGGGCCGGGATCGAACCCGGGTTCCCGCGGGGCGGCCAGCAACCGCTCGAAGGTCAGCGGCCGGAGCGGCAGGACGCTGGTCAGCACCTCGCCGAGCGCCTTCATCCGCTCCTCGACCTCGGCGGTCTGCTGCTCCGCCGCCCGCTGCCGCTCCGCCAGGTGCTCCTGCTGGCGGAACCGTTCGGTGTCTTTCTCGCGTTGCCGGCGCTCGCGCGCCAGCCGGTCTTCGTCGCGCCGCTGCGCGGCGAGGCGCTGCTCCCACGCCGCGAGGCTCCCGATCCGGGCCATGGCTCCCCTGGTCTGCGCACGGACAGCTACGGAATGACCATAACCTGTGGTCAGGGTCAGGAAAAGCTCCCGGCGAGGGGCGGGCCGGTGAACTGGTGCGACCCCGACCCGACCTGTCACCGGAACTGGCTGATCCCCAGGGCCAGCCCGCATACCGTGCCGATACCGACGGCCGCGCCGGCCACCGTGTCGGTGAAGTAGTGGAAGCGCACCGCGATGACGCCGACGACGACGGCCGCGCAGGTCAGGTACGCCAGGGCCAGGATCAGGACGCGCAGCGGGCGCGCCATCTGCGGCCGCGGTGGCGCGAGCAGCAGCACGGTAGCCACGGCCGCCAGCGCGACGATCGTCGCGGTGTGCCCGCTCGGGTAGACGACTTGGCCGATGTAGGTGCGGTGGACAAGCGGCTTGAGCAGCCAGTCGGTTATCACGGCCGTCACCGGGACGGCCAGGATGGCCAGCACGGCGCCGCGGCGCCGCCCGGTGAGCAGGCAGCCGAGGGCGAGGGCCGCGGTCAGCACGACGGCCGGAATCATCGAGCCGGGAAACGCGAGCCACAGGGCCAGGGCGTGATGGCCGGCGAACCAGCCGATGACCGGGGAGTCGACGGCGTGGTCGAACCGGTCCGCCGTGTTCTGGCGGGCGAACACGAGGCCTAGCACGGCGACGAGGACCGCGCAGCCGGCCAGCAGGACACCCGCCCGGGGGCGGGCGGAGGCGGCTAGCAGGGGCAGGCCGGACCGCGTGCCTTCCATGAGCCCCCCTCTGGCGGAAGTCTCATCACCCTATCCGGGCAGGTCCCGATGTCTACTTGGGCGGACAGCGAAGGAGCCGTGGGCTTGCTTTGGGGCGTGACCCAAGATCTGGCCGGGCGAAATGGTTGCATATGCCATTGATCCGGCTGTCCCGCTATGCCAGCGTCGGCGGTGCGGACCTGCGCAAAGAGGCACCGAGGCTAGACCAGAGGAGGGCTTGATGGACGGGAACGTGAGTGCGCCCAGGTTCCCGCTTCCTTCGGAGATCGCGGACGTCCCGGGCGCCGAGGGCTGGCGGTCCATGTACCCGTACTTCACCCGGTTCCAGCCGGACGACGACAAGCGCTTCTGGTTCTACAACTCCATGCACTTCCCCGAGCCGATGCCGGCCTTCGACACGATCACGGCCGAGGTCCCGTACAGCGCGATCGGGGCCAACACCGCGCGGGTGTTCGTCTTCCCCACCACGCTCGGCATCGAGCACCGCATCGTCAACGGGCGGGTCTACATCACCGCCAACCCGGTCACCGACCCCGGCGAAATCGGCCGCCGGGCCGCGGTCTTCGGCGAGCGGGCCGGCTACTACTACGAGAACTGGGACACCCTGTACCAGGGCTGGAAGACGCGCATCAAGGCCCTGATCGACGAGATCACCTCGATCACCGTGCCCGAACTGCCCGAGTTCGACGATGCCGCCGTGGTCACCGAGTCGCGCGGGGTGGCGCAGAACCACTACGTGCGGGAGAACTTCCACCGCTGCATCGACCTGTTCTCGGTGATGTGGCACCACCACACCGAGTTCCTGATGCTCGGCTACGGCGCGTACGTGGTGTTCTTCCAGTTCTGCAAGCAGGCGTTCCCCGAGATCAGCGACCAGGCGGTGGCCCGCATGGTGGCCGGCATCGACGTGATCATGTACCGGCCTGACGATGAGCTTCGCGGGCTGGCGAGGCTGGCCATCGAGGCCGGGGTGGACGACCTGTTCACCGAGGGCTGCTCGTCGGCGGCGGTGCTGACCGCGCTGGCCGAGCGCGGCGAGGGCGGCCGGCGCTGGCTCGAGGCGTTCGAGCGGGCCCGCGACCCCTGGTTCAACGTGTCCACCGGAGACGGCTTCTACCATCACCACCGCAGCTGGGCCGACGACCTGACGGTCCCGTTCGCCGCGCTCCCCCGGTACGTGGCCCAGGTCCGCGACGGCCTGCTCGCCGACCGGCCCACCGAGGCGCTGCGGGCCGAACGCGACCGGATCGCGTCGTCCTACCGGGACCTGCTGGGCTCCGGCGAGGAGAAGGCCGCGTTCGACCAGATGCTCGGCCTGTGCCGGGTGGTCTTCCCGTACGTGGAGGACCACAAGTTCTACTGCGAGCACTGGTTCACGTCGCAGTTCTTCAGCCGGATCCGCGAATTCGGCGCGCTGCTGGCCAGGTCCGGGGTGCTGGCCGAGGCCGAGGACGTGTTCCAGCTGCACCACACCGAGGTCGACCAGGCGCTGTCCGACGTCATGCTGGCCTGGGCCGCGGGCGCCCCGCCGCTGGGCGCGGCCCACTTCCGCCCCATCGTGGCCGAGCGCAAGCGGATGCTCGAGGCGCTGCGCGGCTGGTCGCCGCCGCCCGCGCTGGGCCCGGTGCCCGAGGCGCTGAACGACCCGGCCGTGCACATGCTGTGGGGCGTCACCCAGCAGACGATCGAGGCCTGGCTGCAGCCTGCTGAAGGCGAGGTCCGGGGCATCGGCGCCTCCTCTGGTGTGGTCGAGGGGCCCGCCCGGGTGCTGACCGACGTCAACCAGATCGGCGAGGTCCGGGAGGGCGAGATCCTGGTCTGCCCGGTGACCGCGCCGAGCTGGGCGCCGGTGTTCGGCAAGATCAAGGCGGCGGTCTCCGACATCGGCGGCTCGATGTCGCACGCGGCGATCGTGGCGCGGGAGTACGGCATGCCGGCCGTGGTCGGCACCGGCGACGCGACCAAGCGGATCAGCAC
>Ga0137372_10001226_pt1 | contig 24677 bp, 16 predicted proteins | sample SagtaG_6_FD_104911 | JGI IMG/M metagenome (GOLD analysis project Ga0137372, IMG submission 104911) | Vadose zone soil microbial communities from Sagehorn Ranch, Mendocino, California, USA - Sage1_R_60_16 metaG | ecosystem: Environmental > Terrestrial > Soil > Vadose zone | place: USA...
CGATTCCCAACACCACCTGGCGCGATTACGATCTGCGGCAGCAGATCTCCGACTTCAACCTGAAACTCTTCCCGCAACGGGCTGTCAGGATTAACGCGGGGTATAGTCGGAGCATGGCCAAAGGGCGTTATACGCCGACGTATAACTTTGAACGAGACCAGTTCCAATTGCTGGGTCAGTCTCGCTGGGAGGCGAACGACTATCGCCTCGGCCTGGACACCACCTATCGGAAATGGGATTTCAACGTCGAGCAATTGTACCGGAACTTCCATAACGATCCGCACTTCACCGCCAAACCTGGGGGCGACCTCGGATTCAACCTCACGGACAATGGCCGGATCACCACGCTCTCACGGGATACGCCGTTCCGCTCGCGTTCCTTGGTAACGCGCTTTGGTGTGCACGGTAACATTGCCGAACGACTGCACGTCGCTTTCCGGGCTCTGCATGATGATGAGCGGATTCGCGCCGGTTACCTGGAAATAGACACGGGCCGAGCCAACAATGGTTCGACAATTATCTCGCGCACACTAAGCCTCACCGACCCGGGCGGGGTTGCTAAGAGGCCTGGAAATAATGTCGATGTTGGGGTAAGCCTGGATGTGAATCGGCATCTGACGATCAGCAATACCTTCAGCTATGCAGATTGGCGCATCTCTGGCGACATGAGTTTTCTCAATGTGTCAGTCCAGCGAACTGGCGCCGCCCCTCCTACAACGACAACGACCACCACTGTCGCCACCGGCTATGTGACTGATCTGTCTTCATTCCGGAACACTCTGGAAGCCAGCTTCAATTTTGGCCGGAAGTTTTCCGCCGATCTGGGGTGGCGGGCGATGAATCGGGATGTCAAGTTGGCCGGGATATGGAATGCGACTTCCGCTAACCCTGTCATTAAAGATGAAGCTGAGTCCATCTTCACCAACTCGTTCATTGGCGGAATGAGGTATCGTCCAACCAATAAGGCGAGCTTTATGTTCGACGTGGAGCATGGGCAGAATAACAATGCGTTTATCCGCATCGCTCCGCTGGATTTCACACGAACTCGCGTGCGCGCGCAGGTCCAGGCGACCGATAAGCTGTGGTTCAATGGAACCTTCACTTCTCTCGATCGAAGCAACCCGACACCACAGGTCGAAAACGAGTCAACGACGCGGAGTTATAGCGCATCCGTGAGTTGGGAACCGCATCCGCGGGCTCACGTTGACTTCGGATATGACTATCACGACTTGTTTGCGACTGCTTTGATTGATTACACCCTGGGTACCCAGCGCGTCAACGGTAGATCACTCTACTACTCGCGGATCAACTCGCTGTTTGCCAATACCCGATTCGGCTTGACCAATCGGCTTGATCTATTGCTCGCTTATTACTACATCATGGATCGGGGAAATCCATCGGTGTCACTTGGACCGAACGACCAGGTCAATTCGTACCCGTTGCGGAGACACAACCCCGAAGCGCGCCTGGCGTATCGGTTCAGTAATAACGTAACCGGCAACATCAGTTATCGTCATTACAGTTACAACGAACGCGATTTCACCGCGCAGGATTATCGAGCGAACATCCTGACAACCAGTTTGAGGTTCACTTTTTAACCACGGGAAAGGAGAAAAAAATCGTGAAATTCTCGATCACAATAATGAAGTTGACAGTTACGACATTGGCGGCGGCGACAGTAATCGCCGGGCTTCTGTTTTCGACTCAGCCGCAGGTGATCAACGCTGCGGCTGACGACTCCAACCCTCTTTAAGACCAAATGCGCCGTCTGCCACGGCGCGGACGGAAGCGGCAATACGGCGCAAGGCAAGGCATTGAAAGTACGCGATCTGCGCTCGGCTGAAGCGCAAAAGATGACCGACGCGAAGATGGCCGAAATCATCACCAAAGGCAAAAACAAAATGCCGGCGCTCGGCAAGAATTTCAGTCAGGATCAGATCAAACAGCTTGTCGCGCACATTCGAGAAATGGCTAAAAAAGGCTGAAGCGCTGGCATTGGGCAACTTCATTTGAGGATCGAGTTATGAAATCTGAAACCGAACGAACCGTTTCGCGTGATAGACGATCTTTTCTTGGCGTGCTGATCGGAGTGGGGACAGTTGGCGTGGGGGCGTTGCTTTCCATTCCACTCGTGCGCTTCGCGCTGCATCCGATTCTGGCGAAAACGACTGAAACCGCATGGTCTGACCTTGGCCTGCCGGATGACTTTGCATCGCTCGCCTCACCGATGAAGCGATTGATCAAAGTTGAGCAGCGCGACGGATGGCGTAGGATTATTTCGGAGAAGTCTGTTTACGTTACGAAGGGCGCGAACGGGCAATTGCGCGTATTGTCTTCAATCTGTCCGCATCTAGGGTGCTCAATCACCTGGAACGATGCGAAGACACAGTTCGTCTGCCCTTGCCACGTCGGCGTTTTTGCGCCCGACGGCGCGCTCGTTTCCGGGCCGCCGCCGCGCGCAATGGATGAACTCGAAACCAAAGTCGAGGATGGGCGGTTGAAGGTGCGGCACCAATACTTTCGCCAGCTTGTGTCGACAAAAGAGGTGCTTGCCTGATGGAAACTACTACCCCGACCAATGAAGCTTCTTCTGCTCAACCCGAGCGAAAGCGCGGGCGGTTGTTTGCCTGGTTCGACCGGCGCGCCGGTCTTCGAGCTCTGCTTCACGAATCACTCGATGAACCGATACCGGGGGGAGCGCGATTCGCCTATGTCTTCGGTTCCGGGCTGCTATTTATTTTTCTCTCGCAGGTCATCACGGGCGTCTTCCTGGCGCTCTACTACGTGCCTTCAGCCGATCACGCGCACACGACGGTCGCTTACATCACGAAAGAGGTTCTGGCGGGATCGTTTCTGCGCAGTATTCACGCCTACGGGTCGAGCGCAATGATCGTCGTCTTGCTCCTGCACCTGGCTCAGACTTTTTTGTACGGTTCCTACAAAGGGCGACGCGAACTGCTGTGGATATCGGGCTGCACGCTCTTCGCCTTGATAATCGGAATGGCGTTCACAGGCTATCTGTTGCCATGGGATATGAAAGCTTATTTCGCGACGGCAGTGGGCACGAATATCGCCAGCGAGATTCCGCTGGTCGGCGACTGGCTCAAACGGATGATGCGCGGCGGGGCTGAGATGGGCACACTGGCGCTCTCCCGCTTTTATGTAGCGCACGTCTTTTTGATTCCCGCGGCGATCTTCGCCCTAGTCGCGGCGCACGTTTACCTGTTCCGTCGCGCGGGCGCAGCCGGGCCGATCAGCGAAGACCCGATCAACCCGAAACAAAATCCCGAGCGGTTCTACCCGCGACAGGTCCTGATGGATCTGGGATTTTCGCTGTTATTGATTGCTGCGTTGGGATTCCTCTCTTACTTCGTCCCGATGGAACTGGGGCCTAAGGCCGATCCGGCTGACACACAATTTTTACCGAGACCTGAGTGGTATTACATTCCGGTCTTTCAATGGCTCAAATACTGGCCGGGCGGCCGCGCGATCATTGGCATCCTTGTCATTCCGCTGATTGTCATAGCTCTCTTTATCGGGCTGCCTTTCATAGACCGGCGACTCGAGCGGCGTCCGTGGAAACGTCCTGTAGCAGGGGGAGCCTTTGCGCTCGTCTTCTTATCGCTCGTGGCGCTGGGCGCGCTCAGCTACCGCGACGATCACGGGGATCCGGGCTTGGTCAAACAGCTCGCAAAACAACGCGAAGAGACCGAGCAGTTCATGCGCGCGCCCTTCGAGCCAGAACTGATGGGGGCATCACCCGCCGCCGCACCTGCCGACCCGCTCGTAACGGAAGGTAAAGCTCTCTTTGAAGCGCAATCCTGTAGCGCCTGTCACGGCGAAGGCGGCGAGGGCACAGCTGCCGGGTCTAAGCTCATCGGCGTCGGGGCGAAAATGTCGCCTGAACAACTGGCGGGCCTATTGCGAAACCCTACTGACAAAATGAAAGACGGAGGGATGACGCCATTGACTATCAAAGACGAAGAGATCAGGGCGATTGTCGCTTATCTCAATAGCTTGAAATGAGCGCGACCGCCACATTTCAGGAGCCGGCGCAAAAGAGCTTCGGAACTTCATTCCCACCAACGGCGCTAAGAGCAGACCATGTTCTCAAGCGCCGCTTTGTTCTTAATCACCAGGTCTGACCCTTTGAGCTGAATCAGTCCCTTGTTCCGAAACTCGCCCAGCAGCCGTGTGACCGTCTCACGCGACACGCCGATCATCTGCGCGATCTCTCCGTGCGTCAGTGAAAGCTTCAGATGAACGCCATGCTCCGTCTGTCTCCCGGTTTTCTTGAGCCAACTCAGTAACAGCTTGGCCAACTTTTCGGCGACGGAATCCGACAGGGCTAACGCGCGCATTTGTTCGTGGAGAGCCGCGTAAACGTGACTGAGATGTAGAGCCACGCGCAAACTCGCTTCGGCCTGGTTGTTCAACAAGTTCAGGAAATGATCCCGCCGGATGAAATTGACCTGCCCTGATTCGAGCATCTCAGCTGAATCTTCGTAGGGATGTCCAGATAAAGTCGCGCTCAATCCTAAAATCTCTCCCTGTTCGGCGATGCGCATAAGTGATTTGCCATTGCTCGAACCGATGCATAGCTTCGCGCGGCCGCTGCAAAGAATAAACACTCCTTTGGGACGCTGCCCTTCGACAAATAACTTTGCGCCCCGGGGGTAGAAGCCGGCGAGAGATATCGCGTCGAAGTCACGCAGGGAATCTCCGGAAAGATCGCAAAGGAAGCACCTTTTGTGCAAACCAATCTCTGAACAGATTTCGGTTGTCTCCGATTTGCTAACTAAGCGCATAGGCCGGTTCATTACTAACTCACCTCCTCTCCTCTAACGCTCGACCCGGTCCACACAAACTGACGGCAACAGATGTGCCGCTGAAGAGGCGGCTGGCGCGCCGCATCAAAGTCCAGGCATTTTCAAGGTTTCGTTCAATCGACCGTGGATTGATCCGCGGACCAAGCTGAGTGATATTCCTCAGCAGGTGGGGAATTTGACCTAACCGCCGATCTTCACACGCCAGAAATCAAGCGCTTAGGACGGGCACATTTATTGCTTCTCGACAGTATTGAAAGGACGAATGCTTGTTGTTCGCGTGAGCGGCCAAGCGTCGAGAAAAACATGTACACCATACCGCGATATTGCGATTTAGATGGAGTCATTGAGATCAGCCCGTTGTTTGAAGGCGTGTCGCTGACGACACTGGAAGCCTGCGATACGATCCATGTGCGGACGCGCAACAGCGACTATGCAATCTTCCTGCTTGACCCCAAATCTGGGCGCGCGCTGTTGCGAGGCGGGGAATGTTTCATTGAGCCTGTGGAGGCGACCGTGAGCGGCTCGACCTTCGGTGGCTGCATGCTCAAGGCAGGCTGGCTCGGCGTCGGACTTCGGATGGAGATTTACTCGAACGGTCAGCGCACTGTGACCTCACCGGTCCAGTCGGTGCGCGTTGAGCGTGCGGATTTCGGCGCCGACCAGTGTGATTCGATAGAGAGCGGCCTTGCGGAAATGAGCGCGTCCGGCAACCATTGACGCGAGCGTTTGTCGCCGCCGCGCCGAATTTACACTGTCCAGGTTTTCTCCAAACGTGACGCAATGTGTGATGGATGGCGGCGCTGGCGTTGATGGTCTTTGAAAATTAAACGCAACCACGCAATCCAACGTAGGGGCGGGTTTTCCCCGCCCGGGTCCGTGATCGAGGCGATAGGGCGGGGAAAACCCGCCCCTACGTGGTTGCGTTTAATTTTCCTGATACCAACGGATTTTGTGGCGCGACTCCCGGAGGGGCGAAATGTTTTTAGCCACGAATGAACACGAATGAACACGAATATTATTTCCGGTCTGATAAATTGTTTGGCTGCCATTTTCTCGCTTCTATTCGTGAATATTCGTGTTCATTCGTGGCTAAAATTCTTTCCAGGACCGGGCAACGGCCACAAACCACAAAATCCGTTAGTACCAGTAATTTTCAAAGACCATCAACGCCGGCCTAAATTCATCCTGCCGCTACGCGGCGATTCTGGCATAGGCGTTAAGCGCCCAAGCTGAATGTCAATAAGTTGTCGGTTCGTTTTCAACATTACTCACAGTCAATCCCCCCAATTGTTCCTCAATGATCTCCGCCGCAAGCGACAGAAAATCGTATGCGGTGACGATGCCAACCAGCCGGTCGTTTTCTACCACCGGCAGGCAGCCGACTTTGCGCCGGCGCATGATCGCCATCGCTTCGAGCGCGGAGGTTCCGGGCGCGACGGTCATCAGGTCGCGGATCATAATTTCCTTGACGGTGACTTCTTTCGCGCTGCGGCTCAGCAGACCTTGCGCGAGCAATCGCAGAAGGTCGCGGTGCGAGATCAGCCCGACCAGCCGGCCCTCATCGTCTTCCACAGGCACGTGGCGGATGTGTCTCCACTCCATCAGGCTCGCGGCCAGATCAACCAGATCGTCCGGATGCGCCGTGAATAGGTCGGTTGACATCAGTTGAGCTACGGTCTGAAAACCGCGGATCCAATCCCCTGCCCCACGCGATCTCGCGAGCGCCCAGCGGCTAACCGGCTCCCCGCTCTGCTGTTGTTCCAGCATCGCTTCGGTCAATGCGCGATGTCGAGTCTCGCGCGCGCCGCGCCCATCCATCGCCGCAAGAGAGCGCAACGACCACTGCGCGCCGGTTTGATCGCGCTCGACTCGCTCTTCGATCACGTCCAGGTAGCGGTCACGATCTTCCGCGTCAACGCCGGCTTGCTTTAATCCTTCGCGCGCCGCCGGCAGCAGACGGTCGAGTATCAACATCGAGGCGGAGTAATCGCGCCCGTCGACCCAGGTCAATTGCGCTTTCAAACTGTGACGCGCCGCGGCGAAGAAATTGTTCTTCGCGTCGTCGAACGTCATCAGTTTTTCGATCTCGCCGCATTCGCCGGGGAGCGCCGTCATCAGGCCGTAAAAGAACGCGGCGTTCGCCATCTCATCAATTATCGAAGGCCCCGAAGGCATCGAACGATGTTCGATCCTCAAATGTGCAATGCTGTCATTGACTCCGTAACAAGGGCGGTTCCACCGCCAAACTGTGCCGTTGTGCAGGCGCAGCGCGGCGAGTCTCGGTGGCTCGCCGCGGGCGAGCGATTCGAATGGATCATCTTCAATCTGTTTGGTCAGGATGACGCGGAACCGCGCGATCTCTTCGCGGAAGATTTCGACAACCGAATCAGTGATCCAGCCTTCGCCGAAACTCACGCGGGGCGGATGGCTTCGAGCCTGCCGCGCGCTCGAACGTTCATCGGTCGAGTGCTGGAACAGCGCGACACGGGTTTCGCTCCACAGGCGATGGCCGATGAGCAGCGGCGAATTCGCGGCGACCGCCAGCAGCGGCGCGGAGATCGCCTGCGCCAGGTTATAGAGGCGGGCGAACTCCTCCGATCCGACCTGCAAGTGAACCTGGAAGCTGCTGCAGCAGGCTTCAAACATCACGTTGTCGTGCGTGGCATGAAGCTCGTCAAGCACCTTGATGTGAATGTTGAAAGCGCCGCCGCGCAATTGACTCATCGCGCGATTCAGTTCGTGGTAACGCGGGATCGGCGCCAGATTGTCGAGCGTCAGGTCGGATTGCCGAATCGTCGGCAGTATCCCCGTGAGCAATACATCCGCGTCACAGCCTCGAGCGGCGCGGCGGGCGACCGCGATCAACTCCGAAAGCTCGCACTCCATTTCGCGCAAACCGAGACCGGAGAGCGGGCGCGGCGACAGATTGGCTTCGAGATTGAATTTGCCTATCTCCGTCGTTAACCGATGATCATTAGCGTTCTTCAGAACTTCCATCGCCACCGGCGCAGGCCGCATCGCGCGGTCGATGAGAAACATTTCCTGCTCAGCGCCAATACGCCGCACGCCGCTCTCGATCTTGCCCGCTTCGATCATCCGTTCAAGCGCGGACACGTCGGTGAGCAGAGACCTCATAAAAGCCTGGGCCTGACGCGAGTCGTGTTCGGTAGAGACATTATGCTCACCCATTGTTCCTCCAGGGGTTCATAAATTCGTATTTTCGCGCCTTTGTCGCCGCGCGACTTGAATAGAAGAGGATGAATAAAAGCAATGGATGTGCCATTCGAAAACAGCGTGTTTGGCTGAAGTAAAAGCGCCCTTTTTGCGGAAAATGGCTACAGCGAGCCTGCCGTGACCGATTCGCTCCGTACCCTTGACCACTGATCCAGCACGCGATCTTTCCAGGCGGCCAGCGACCTGGCGCGCGCCATCCCATCGGCCGTCAACCGCCCTTGTCGCTCAGCCGCCGGTAGATAGAAACGTTCGGTGTATTCGCGTTCTCCTCGTCGTTCTAAATGAACCACGCCCTCCTGCGGAAAGTTACCCACCTTACTGCGCAAAAACACGCAGCATCAGGCCAATCGAAACGTCTGATTGCGCTTTCGGCCTTCATTATTGCGAGAAATTCGGTCGGCACGGTTATTGCCATTTGTCTGTTGGAGAGAGTGATGAAACAACACGTAATCAAATATGAGTAATCAGTCCTGGAACAAAGTGTTAATCGTAGACGACGAGCCGACGATTCGGTGGGTGCTTGCCGAGGCTCTGCGCGGCTGGGATTACGAGACGGTCGAAGCCGAGACGGGAGCCGCGACGCTGGCCGCCCTTGTTACAGAGCGGCCCGCTGCGGTGTTGCTCGACATCAATCTGCCCGACAGCTCCGGCCTCGACCTGCTGCGCGAGATCAAGCGCCGCAGCCCGCGAGCGGCCGTGATTATGATCACGGCGGAGACGCTGTTCGAAAACGCGGTCGCGGCTCTGCGAGGCGGCGCCGACGATTTCATCGGCAAGCCGATCAACCTGGAGGAACTGCGCTTCGCGCTCGATCAGGCCCTCAAGTTGAAGCGACAAGGTCGTCAGCCGGAAGCCGTGAGCCGTCCACGCATTTTAATCGTCAGCGACTCGGCGGAGCGTATCCCACATTTGCAAATTGGCTTCGATGCGCAGGAGGTCGAGATAGCCAGCGCCGTGTTTCCCGAAGAGTGGGGATATGTCAGCGGCGACAGGCACGACCTGGCGGTGGTTGATGTCGGCCCGGCGCTTCTGGAGCCGTTGCTCGGAAATCTTCGCGCGAGCAAGGAGCATGCGGAGATTCCCGTGTTGGTGGAACAGAGCAGGATCGCGGCCGCCCCTCTGACAGGCGTGTTGCCGAAATATCGCGCGATGCCGTGCAGTCACGATGAGCTGATCAGGCTCGCGCGCCGCCGACTCACCTCGATCGCCGGTCACGGGCGGGCGAAAGTACCCCTATAAATCCGGCACGTTGCGCCGCAACTCATCCAACCAGACGACGGCCTCGGAATCACTCGGCGCGCGCCAATCTCCGCGCGGCGATAGCGAGCCGCCGGAGCCGACTTTCGGTGTCCCCGCTGTGAGGAAGCTTGACTCGGCATTTCGGCATCCAGACTGCTCTCTGTTTGGGAATCTCGCACACGCTATTTCGGTAACCAGGCGTGACTTGGCTTAGCCGCTGCTCTTACTCTCACCTCCGCAATTCAATTCCATTTGTTCCGGAGGACCATTGATGAATTCACCCCTGCCTGCTGACCTGCTTGAGCTCAAAGCTCAGTTCGACCACTGGCGCTCAATCCGCCCATATATCCGCCAACCGATTCCGGAGGATCTCCGCCACGCCGCTCTAGAAATGAGTCAGCGATATTCGCCAGCGCTCGTGGGGCGAGTCTTGAAGCTTGATCCGCAGCGATTAAAAAAGCCGGTCCCCAAACCAGCGCGACAAAAGACCTCTCTGAAAAAGACCTCTCTGAAAAAGCCGCAGACCGCCTTCTTCAAATTGCCGACCGAGGTCATTTTGCCCAAACCTGATACTTCGGTCGATCAGCTCGACATCACGTTGCTCTAATTTGTTCTGTTTGAGACGTTCGATCAGAATCTCGATTTCGGCCGAATCGGTTTTGGGAATCTCAGGGCCTTTGGCCATCAGCGGTTGCTCTCTCCGAGTAAGATAGTTTTACAGCCACCATTTCAGCCGTACCATTAGGGGGTCCGGGAGAATTTTTGAGAAATGTTACCCTAAGAGCCGTTTCTACGGCACGGCGCCTAGACTCGCATTGTCTCAGGCCGCCCCGAACTCATATCCGAACATTTCGATGTCTTGCCGAAATCTCTCACCGGCGATTTGCCGGGTCTCGTTGCTATAAAAGTCGGTATACCTCGCTGCGGCGCGTGCCTTTTGAAGCCAAGGGAGTTCGTTGCGCGGAAGCCCGATTCTCTCCTGGACAAATCGGAAGTCCTCGGCCAACCGCTCAAAACGGCCAATAAAATCGACGCCGATTTTACCCTCCTCATCCGTGACGAAAGTGTGCTGCGATCGGAAGTGTCCGTCCGCATCCTCATCGCGTATCGACGCCACCGCCACGACGAAGTCAGCGAACGACATGCCTGGAATGAAGGCGTCAAACCGAGCTAGGCAGTTCGCCACGCCGGGTCGAATCGTAAAATACGTGTACCCCTCAACCTCACCTCGAATCTTGTCGCGATAGCAGGACACGAGCCGATCCCAAGGATTGCGAACGAACGCAAACGAAAATAGGCCTGGAAAGAGCCGCCCTGAGCGACTTGAGGACCTCTCTGCCGTCGGCCATTCGACGCGATGAGGGTCGCCGCTCGCTGACCTGAGACTGATGCCAAGGACCTCTGCAAGAGCCGTCTTCATGCTTGTACATGCGACCTTCGGTGTCTCAACGTAGACAGCACGATAAGGCTCAAGCAAGATCACGTCAACTTCGTACCTCAAGACTCCCCCTACAGCAATGACTCCGTATTTGCCGGATCGGTCCGCTGAAACAACGGCTCTGGCGGCCGGACGACGGGACGCAGTATCACCTGGCCGAATATCTATACATTGATAGGGCTTACCGTAACATTTCTCAAAAATTCTCCCGGAACTCCTATTACCATGCTCACCTCGCACCTGTCACTGTTCCGAGCGGGAGTGCTTTATTTTTTCGTCATACACTTTCTTGCCGAAAGGACACGACTTTCGGCCCGTTGGGCAGGCAGGAGCGCTTGAACTGGCTCGTTTTGAAGAAACGGTAGAGGAAGACTTCCAGCCACTTCTTGATCGTGGCCAGGTCGTATTGATTGCGCTTCCCCGTTCGCCTTTTGTTGGCCGGCGCAGCGATCTTTTTCACGCTTCACATGCACGCTTACTGAGCGGCCTTTCAGCGAATATTGAATGCCAGGGAAGATCAATTGAAACAGCCGGCGCCGTTTCTATCTTTGATTACCGCAAAGAATTCGGCGGGCGCCGTTGTTGCGGTTCCTCAATCGTGGCAATGTAAAAAAGGAGAAGTTGAACACATTCTCTTATGGAGGAGTGAAATTAAATGGAGAAAATGAAGGCGCTTGTTTTTCACGGAGTGAACGATATTAGAGTTGACGAAGTCACGCGCCCGCGCGCCAGTGTCGGCGAGGCAGTAATTCGAATCACTCTCACCACTATCTGCGGAACCGACCTTCATATTGTGCGCGGGGAGTATCCGGTCAAGCCCGGACTAATCATCGGGCACGAGCCGGTCGGTGTGATTGAAGAACTCGGCCCGGGCGTCACGGGTTTCGAGGTCGGTGACCGTGTGCTGGTCGGCGCGATCACGCCCTGTGGTCAGTGCCGCGCATGCCTTTCCGGGCAACTGTCCCAATGCGGTCACGGCGAGGGCTATGAAGCTATAGGTGGCTGGCGATTCGGCAACACCATCAACGGCGCACAGGCGGAATATCTGCTCGTGCCGTACGCGCAAGCGAACCTGGCGAAGATACCGGATGAGCTGACCGACGAGCGGATTGTGTTGCTGGCCGACATAGTTTCTACCGGCTTCAGCGGGGCTGAATCGGGCAACGTACGGATCGGGGACTCAGTGGTCGTCTTCGCGCAAGGGCCGATTGGCCTGTGTGCGACAGCGGGAGCCAAACTGATGGGCGCGTCACTGATCATCGGTGTGGACAGCGACGAGATCGGAGTCTATTCGGGCAAGCTCCAGGTTCCATACGACGCTTTTGCCGCAGGGATAGGCGACTACCGAATCACGACTACGCTCTGTCCCGGCGGCAAGGAGCGCATGAGACGCCTGATGGAAGTGGTGAGGGGCGGGCGAGTAGATTTCACGCCGCTGCTGACCCACACCTTCTCACTCGACGAGATCAAGGAAGGGTATCGGGTCTTTGGCGAACGGCTTGACGGAGCGCTCAAAGTGGCCATCAAGCCATAGCGGTTATTTCTTGGCTGGCGCCCTGAGCGCGCTTTCTATAGCTGCTTTCAGGGATTCATAGGTATTTTCTGAAATGCGCCGGCCGTTGATAAAGACTGTCGGAGTAGCTTGAATCCCTATCCTCAAGCCATCCTGAAAATCGCGCTGCACCTTTTGGGCAAACTTGCCGGAGGCGAGCGCAACATCGAACTTCTCGACGTCGAGTCGCAACTGCCTGGCATACTCTCTGAGCTGATCCGAGCCGAGCGCCCCCTGGTTCTGAAACAGGATTGTGGTGTACTCCCAGTACTTCTCCTGCTCGCGCGCCGCCTCGGCGGCCTCTGCGGCTTTGAAGGCGTAGGGGTGCTTTTGCAGCGGGAATTCGCGAGCCACCAGCCGCACCTTCCCACTGTACTCGGCCAGCAAACGATCCATCACTGGCCGGAGCTTGGCGCAGCTTGAGCACTGATAGTCAGTGAATTCAATTATCGTCACCGGCGCCTCAGCGCTACCTTGCGCCGGCTGGTCATCCGTGGCGATCTCATAAACCGGCGGCTCAGGCGCCGTCAGATAAATTTCGATGGAGGCTGCGCTGCGAAGTCGCTCGGCGAACGCCGTTTCGGCATTTTGCCCGGCGAGCCGCTGGAGATATTGGATAATCTGATCCTTCAGTTTCGGATAGTCGCCGACGATACGGTCTTTATTCTGCTCATAAAACGCGAGGGCCTCCGCCTCGGTCACCGGCTTCAATTTCGCAGTCACTTCATCGTCAAGCAATGCCCGGCTGGTGATCTTCCGCTTCTGTCCCTCCTGCTCCAGAAGCGTTTGGTTGATCTTCAAGTCAAGCTCCTTCCGCCGCAGACGGTAAATCTGCTCTTGCGCCTCGAAGATCAACGGGCGGAGGCTGTCCTCGATGGCGCCAGAGGTGATCTGCGCGCCGTTAATGGTGGCGAGAATGCGCGCTCTCTCAGCTTCGTTTGCGGGCGGAGTGACGTTCTCAACCAAAAGTTTCACATCGGCCGCGGCGCGCAAACGGTCAGCCAGCTTCTTCGCCTCATCGCTCTGCCGCTGAGTTAGCAGATGGTTGACGATGGCAGGATTCGCATCTTTGAATTCCTCCGAGATGCGGTTTTTATTTTGGTCATAGAAGGCGCGCGCCTCCGCTTCGGTCGGTTCTTTGACCTTCGCGATAACTTCCTCCTCCAGCATCTTGGTTGAATTGATCCCGCGCTTCTTCGCTTCAGCCTCGAGCAGTCTGGAGTTGATCTGCAGATAAAGCTCGCGCCGGCGCGCCTCGATCACCTGGCGCTGGAGACTGTTGACGCTCTCTTTTATCAGTTCGTCAATCTCTTTGTTGGTGATTCTCACGCCATTGACCACCGCCAATACATCAGGCGGCGCCTTGGCCTCACAACCACAATCTTCTACCGGCTGACTATCCGGTTTAGGAGCGGGCTGAGCGTTGACCGATGAGGGTGGGACGCTCGGCGCTGAAATCTTTCCGGCGGCGCCGGCCTGGGCTAACGCGCCGGGTGCGCAAGTGAGTAGGGTGATCACAAAAATCAATAATGAGCGGTTCATAGATTCCTCCATTTCCAGCAGTCCTGAGCTTCGAGGCGCTAGAAATAATGATTTGTGCTAGCTGAAACCAAATCTTCGGGAGCCAGCGCTCCGGACTTAGTGCGGTGTGATCCACGCGCTGACGGGAATGAATCTCTTTTTCTCGACATCGAGCGCGACAACATATGCTCCCAGGGTTCCAATTCGACGGTTCGGGCCGTATGTCACTCGCGGAGTCAACTCCGTGTCAAACTCGTAGAGTCCTTCCAGAGCCGTGATCAGTTTCTCCCGGCTTAGGTCCTTTCCGGCCAGCTTCAGCCCCTCGACCAGAATTTTGGCCGCAGACAGAGCGGAGATTTGAGTGGCCATGTGTTGCGCCGGAAGCTGATGCTTTTCCAGTAGCGCGCGATATTCCATGATGCCGGCGCGAGTTTGATCTGACGGCAGGGAGGGGTAGGCGAGAAAGATCTTATTGGTGAAGCTCAAGGGGGCGTCGAGCACTTCCCTTCCTGCCAATGAGCCAAGCAGAAACAATTGAGGCGCCCAGCGCCGCCTCTCAGCTTCTTGCATGAATGTCTGTTGCTCTGCCCCCGACCCGAAAAAGAAGACCACCTCAGTTTCTTCCTGACTCAATCTCAGGACCAGTTTCGCCGCCTCCAATCGGCCGGGTTGGTAACTGACTTTCGCGCGCAGCGTCCAGCCAGACTGTTGGCATTGTCTTTCGACGGCTTCCGCTGCCCCCACGGCAATGTCGTTCTCAGGATAGACTATTGCCAGCCGGTGATTTGCCGCCTGGATTTTTGGGGCAGCGAAGTCAACCAGGGCGCGCGCCTGGTCCTTGAGTCCCGAGAAGAGGTAGAAGACTTGCCGGTTAAGCGGAAAGCCAATCTGAGGGTCCAGCGCGAATGGCCCGATCAATGGAACCTCCTCGTTTTCCACTAGCGCGGCCAGTTCTTTCTCGTCGCCGGCGATCAAAGCCCCGACCAGAGCGAAGACTTCTTGCTCCTGGAGTTGCCTTTTGACGTGAGCCGTGGTCATGGCGCGCGATTCCGGGACTTCGAGTACCTGGAGTTCAAGCCGGCGGTGGTAGATGCCGCCTTGCCGGTTGATCTCGTCAAAATAGCCGTTCAGCGCCCACTTAATCGCCTGGCCGAGTTCGGCCAGGCGGCCCTTCGACGGGAGGATCGTTCCGACTTTAATACAGTCAGCCGTCAACCCCGGATCCTGGTCGGCGTCGAGTCGCTTCAAATAGGAGACCAGATCGGCCAGGTCATCCCGGCTCAGACGATATCTGGGCATGGCCGCGAGCAGTCTGTTTTGCGCCGGGTCGTAACCGTCCATTATCGCGCGCTCCAGCGAGCGGTCGGTATAAGCGGGATGCGTTCGTCCGCTGGTGTGAGTGTGGCCATACGGTTTGGTCAGAGACTCCCAGGTGATGTCCCCAGGATCGAGGCCGCCCTCCGGCCTGCCCCGGCCATCAGCCCCATGACAGTTGGCGCATGGCATCGTGGTCGCCGGTAATTCCATCGACTCCTCGCCAAGCAAGACTTTGATCTCCTGGCCCGAGGCGCTGCGCCCACTCAAATAGATGCGTTTGCCTCGCCTCTCCTGCTGCGTCAACCTGCTCGCTGATGGCGCCGAGGCAGCCGCCAAAGAGACTTTCAAGAGCCAGACGATCAAGACCGCCAGGAGCGGAACAGCGCTACGACTGTGTGTCATCTGTGCGTCACGTTCCATCGTCCGCCACTTCCTTCACGATCTTGATGAGGTCCTCCGCTTTCGCCAGGCCAAGGGTTTTCTTCCACAGCCCGGTTCGCTCGTTGCCGATGATGATGACCGTGCTGTGGTCGTCTCTGGCCTCGACGTATTGCCCAATCTTGTACAAAGCCAGGTCGATATTCTCTTTCTTGCCGGTGAGAAAGTACCATCCGGGTTTAGCATGAAACCGTTCCGCATACTCTTTGAGCCGCGGAGGCGTATCCGTGTTTGGATCCACACTGATCGAGATGAGAAAGATGTCTTTGCCGACGCGCTCCGCGAAAGCCGCCTGGATCTTTTCCATGGTACGGTTCATGAGCGGGCATACGCTGGCGCAAGAGGTAAAGAAAGAGTTGATGATCACCACCTTGCCCTTCAGCAGGTCGCTGTAGAATTGCATCTGCTCGCCGTTCTGGTTAAGCAACACGACATCGGAGAAATATTTCCGGGCCGCCGCGTTCTCTTGCGACGGAGCGTGATGATCGTGGGCTTGCGGAGGATCCTGCGCTTGAACTGCCCGCAACCCGTGAACCGGGAACACCGCCAGCCCGGCCAATAAACTAAGCGCACAGCCTATAGCTAATCTCATTTTGAATTGGCCTCCTTCGCTATCGATTCCACCTCGCTTCCATTCATTACCGCCTCGATGAGCTGGACCAACAAGGCCGGTTTGGCTAGCCCATAGGCGCGAGTCCACACCCCCTTCGCATCGTTGCCAATGAGGATGGTGGGCGAGTGGTCTTCCTTGCGGGCGCTGTAGCCGCTCAAGGCTTTGAGCAGTTGATCCATCTCCGGCTTATTGCCGGTTACGAAGGTCCAGCCGGGTTTGGCGCCGAACTTGGCCCCCCAGGCTTTCAGCCGCTGAGGCGTATCGACCGCCGGATCGACGCTGATCGAAATCAGATAAAAATCTTTTCCGAGCCGATCCCCCATCAGGTTCTGAACCCTGGAAAACGTCGCCGCCATCGGAGGGCAAATCGTTGTACAAGTGGTGAAGATGAAATTGATGACCACCACCTTGCCTTTGATCAGGTCGCGGTAGAAGTGGATTTGCTTTCCATCCTGATCGAGGAGCGGCAGGTCAGGAATCGACATCTTCACGGCGGCTTCTTCTTTTGGCGCAGCCCCCGCCGGCGCTGGGTGATGGCGCCTGTGCTCATCCTGCCGATTGGCTGATAGCTCCAGCGCATGAGCAGGCTGCTGGGCGCCGCTCGCGCCGGCGGACAGTGAGAACGCGCCGAAGAAAAGGGAGATCGCTGTCGCTCTCAGCATCGAAATCAGTCGGTTTAGTTTTCCGGAGGAGGTTTTTATCATTGGTTTCCATCTCCTTTCTTGGCGGTTTTCGCCGTTGGCGCCTCATTCGTCGCTTGCAGAATCAGCGGGGGCAGCTGGTTGTAGCGCACTTTCAGCGAAGGACATTCCCAAAAGACGTAATAGACTCCTGACTGCGGGGCGGCGAAACTTACCTCATAAATGCCTTCGCCGACTGGCATGGCCCACTGGCGTTGTTGCCATACCCCTGGCGCGAGAAACGTCAAGACGCCGACGTCTTTCAAGCCCGTGCTGGGCTGCCTGGTCTCCGTATGCGTTACCTTGAATCGCAAGCGCATCGTCTCTCCCACACGAAACGTTCGCTCCTCAAGCAACGGCTCGATGCGCAGCGCCACTGGTTGCTGGCGCTGTTTGAGCGCCGGATTGGCCTTCACCGAGGCTTCAAAGCAATGGACAATCCGTGGAGAGTCCAACAGAAAAGCGACATCATAGGTTCCGCTGTTCGCCATCCTCGCCGTGGTCGCATAGACGCCGGGCATGGTCTCGCGCAGACTACGATCAACCACGAGCACGGCCCTGGGGTCGCGCCGATAGTTTTGAAAACTGCCCATCGGAGCAGCCATCCCCTCAGCGTAGTAGTAGATCATCTTGTCCGCCGGGTTGGCCACCAACACCGCATTTCCTTCCGGCGCGGGCACAATCGTATTGGCGACGGCGCGGCTTGAGCTTTGTCCGGGGGCGATTTGCCCGCCTGGGAAGTCGCTCACCGGCGTTGTACCCTCTTTACCCAGGCCTCTCAACTCAATCATGCTGACATGTTCGCTGCCCAGCGAGCGGATGTAGGCATAGTTATTGGTGAAAGAGATCTGGTCAGGCTCCTGGCCGACGCTCAGGGTTTGCAACAGGCGATTGGTGGATAAATCGAAGATGTGAACCACGTTCTCTTTCCCATTTGTCACAAATCCCCAGCGACCATCCGGCGTCAAGCGAATGGCCTTCAGCCCAGGCTTGGTTTTCAGGCGAGCTGAAATCTCGTGCCGCTGACGATCTATCACGGTAACGGCGCCTTCGGCTTCGTCAACGACATAAACCGCCTGGCTCAGGGGAGAGAACGCGAGGGAGACCGGAGCCGGCCCGGTCTGGAGGTCTTTGATCTTGGCCAGCTTCGGCACGTCGACGATCGAGAGGGTACCCGCTCGCTGATTGGTCACAAAGGCGTAGCGATTATCGGCGGTAAAGGCAATCTCGTGATGGCCGGCGCCGGTCGGCAGGCGCGACACCACCTTCAACTCTGCCGAGTCGATAATCGTCACCCCACTCCCATCTCCCGCCTCGCTGGCGGCATCAGTGCCGACCCAGAGATATTTCTCGTCGGGCTGGAGGGCGAGGCGAGTGGGCCTGTCTCCCACATCCATATTTGCCACGACTTTCCAGGTGGCAGCGTCGACCACCGCTACCTGGTTGGCCAGCGGCATGCTGACGAAAAGTCTTCTCCGATCACGGCTCAAGACCCAGTCCTCGCCCGGGCTCTTCAGGAAGACCATGGTGAGCAGTTTGCTGCTCCCAAAGCTGAGCAGCGGATCAATGACCGTGATATTCGCCTCTTGATTCAAAGCCAGAATGTAATAGCTATTCAAGTCAAGATCCGGGCGAGAATTGAGGCTGGCTTGCAGGAACGATTTGATTTTTTCTCGACACTCTTTCGGTCCCGTGAGTTGATCTTTGCCGCGCAGGTCCATCCAGGCCGAGGGGCGCAGATTGGTCAGCGGGGCGCCGGAGGTGGTGTCAACGATCTTGAAGCGGACAATCGCCTCCTCCTCCTCCAGCAGTGCGGCTGATTTCTCCTGCTCGCTACCTACCGGATCGATGCTGAATTCTACGGCGATCCCTTCGCGGACGATTCTGCTCGCTTCCGGATTTGGCGGGCTCGTTGGAGATTTGTCCGCCGGGCCGGTCTGGGCGGCCTCGGTCTTTTTCGCGATCCCCGGGGTCTCTTGCTTTTGAGCCGTGGCGCCTGTGGTCGAACGCGCCTCGGCGCCGGACGATTGGCCGGCCCGGACCGCGCCAAGCGCCAACACGAAGAAGAGAGAAGAATAAAAAACAAGGCGTATCACAATATCAAGCGCACGCCGGGGAGCAGTGGATTGGGTTCTGTCATGAGTCATCATCATTCATTCTCCTGAGCGACAGAGATTTCCTGCCGGAGTTTCCGTCTAAATCGAACCACGCAAGATTGGTACAGTACCGCGCGCGTAAGCAAGCGGCTGACCTGTGGGACGGCCGCTTGCTTACGCGCGCGGTACTGTACCGGTGTCCCAATGTTGCGTGGCTTGATTTAGATCGGAACAACCAGGAGTGGCGCAGGCAAAAGTCCGCGCCACTCCCGGTCGTCATTCCAAAACTACGGAGTGACGCGGAAGATGCCCCACATCCCATTATCGAACTGGAACGCCTGGAAATTCCGGTACAGGTAATCACCCGTGACGTGGAACTTGCCACCCGCCCCATTCTTGGGAAGGGCATCGAAGTGATTAGATGGGCCGTGACCCATTTGAGCGCCCTTCCATTCGGAGAATGGATTCGACCCCAGGACGGTAGAGCCGTTGGCGTAAGGCTCCTCCTCCCAGATGTGGCCGTGGACGGTGAAGATACTGTTGCGTTGGTGCCCTTGCGGGTGTAGCACCCGGAAGCGCACGGGGGTCCCCACTCTCGCAGTGAAAATCGGGGTGACGGGGTCACCACCAACCTGCGCGTTCGACAGCGCGTTAGTGAAGTCGAACGTGCGCGTGGTACCGAGCGGGGTACTCGGCGCAAAGCCCAGGCGTGTCCACATCGGCTCGGTGCGATAGTTGAACGCCATGCCGGCGCCGTCTTCGGGGTCCTCCAGATCTGCAGTCAGTGGAACAGGGGACCCGTCGCCGAACCTGAAGTTTATGTCGTTCTGGAAAAGCACGACGAAGTCCCTGAATGTGTTCCCGGCGCCTGGCGGGTCGACGGTGGCCGCGGCGCGCGTGCCCGCGTCCAAAGTCCAGGTGGAACCCTGCGGCTCGATGATCAAGGCTCCCACCGCGCCTTTGTTGCTATGCTTGATCGGGTCTGACGGGATCAGGTTGATAGCCCCAAACTCAACGGGAGTAGCCACCAGCGTGTTACCCGACAGATTCACGTTTCCGGCATACCACTTATAGAAGATCGATTCATTGACACCGGCGGTACCTGAAGGATTGAATCCGACCGTGGCTCCGTCGCTATCACTCACGTTGTAGTCCACGAGCTGCGCATGCAATCCGATGCGACTTGAAGGCCTGACCTGGTTGGCATTGAAGTTGTCAACGAGCATCTGCATACCGTTGAAACCGTCGAGGTCCGGATTCGGGTTCGAGAGCCTGTTGCGCAAAAAGAATTGGATGCAATCGCCCGCGTTGGCCCGCAACACCAGCGGTTCAATCGGAACTCCGGCCTTGAGTGTCCCATCGCGATTTAGGTCGTCGGTCGGAACCACGAGGATTGCCGTCGGATCGTTGAGCGATCACGGATGATTAGCCACGCCCAGTGAGGTGTGCGGGTTATAGATCAATTTCTCACCGGGCAAAGCTTTCTGCGCCTGCACGGCGGTGACATCTCTCTGCCTAATCGGCGCGGCTTTGGTACAATCCCCGTTGAAGTCGGCGCAGGTGGTGGGGCTCGGAGCCCGGCCGTCGATATTGTTGGGCAGAACGGGCAAATCGTCTTGCACGCCCTGATAAGTGCGGAAGATTCCCCACAGGCCATTCCACAGATCGTCAACTGACGAGCCAGGCTCGTAGAGAAAGTCCGCGGACTTGTCAGACGGTTTGGGTAGCGTGATCCTCGGCACTAAAAATTCGAAGTGCTCACTGATGCCCATCATCTGGCTGTTCCGGTAACCGGAGTTGGCGCTGGAAGGTTCAAAGAGCCATTTCATTCCATGCACGCTGAAGTTGTGACCTTCTTCGGTCGCGCCCACCAGGATGCGAATCTGGACCTTGTCATCCTCATACGACCTCAGCAGAGGCGTAAAAGGATCCGTGGGAGCGACCCCAGCGGTCAGTGGAGGATAGAAGTTCGGCTGCACCCTCAGCAGCGGATCGGCGCGGACGATGTTCGGGTCTGAGCTGAACACCAGGGACAAGTCTCCCGCGTCTCCCGCCGCTTGCTGGTTAGTCTGCGGGTTGCGCACCCGGAGGGGTACCGGCTCGTTGCGGTAATTGGCCACCATCGTGCCGACGTCAGCCGAGGCGATCGCTTCGGGGCAAGGCGGAGGCACTCCGCCTGGGCATTGATCGGGTCTGGCAAACAGGAAAGGCAAGCCCACCTCGATTCTGCCCGGCGGATTAACCGCCTTGGCCGGATCGGGAACCGGATTGGCGGCAGTCCCTCCACCGCCGGCCTGGTAGGCGTGCTGGAAGTCCGCAAACTCGATCATGAACTCGCGGTAGCTGTCAGCGGTGTTGGCCGTCAAGATGTTGGCGTTCCAACTGGTCGGTCCACCATCAAAACGACCTCCGAGGAGTGTATTGGTATCGGAATCGCGCCAGGTCGAACCCTGCGGCTCAATCACCAGCCCGGCATAGAGCCCTACCTGCTGATGTGTTGACGGGCCGAAGTGGTCGTGCGTGAAGACGGTTCTGAGCGTCCGGTCACTACCGGCGTTATTAAGCGTCGCATCGGCGTACCACCGCTGCACGGTCGTCTGCGCTCCGAGCGTTCCGAAGAACGGATGGGCCCTCGGAGCCAGATGTGTTTGGGCGCCGCCGCCGAACGGCGTCAGTCCGCCGGTCGCATTGATGGCATTGATGCGCTCAATCACCTCGTCGGGACTGAACGTGCCATCTTCATAATTCCATCCGTTGCCCGCCCCGTCCGAAGCGGTCACATCGAACTTGACCAGATGGATGTGCTGGCCAAGGATGTCGGTTGGAGTTCTGACCTGGAAATCGTCCAGCTTGTACTCGTTGGGTACCAGGTTCGTGTGTTGGTAGGTGATGCAGTCGTTGGTGTTGGCGCGGAAGAAGAACGGCTCTGGCGGACGGGTTCCGTCGAGGGTCGCCGCGACATCGCCCCAAAGAGTGAGGATGCGCTGCTGCGGGAAGTGCCAGCCGACCTTATTCAGCTTGATGTCAAACTGAATGGCCGCGGCTTTGTAAAGGCGCGGAACTCCCGCGGCGCCTCCGCTGTCGTTCACGCAAGGGTCGGCATAAGGAGCGCCGGCCGCTGCCGGCCGACCATTGGTGAGGAAGGTGGCCGCCTGACCACTCGGCGTGAAGCTCGCACGGGAGCGGACCGCGTGGTAAGCCATGGCGGCTTGCTCGACTGGCGCTCCGGCTTCGGGGATGGCAGTCGCGTTCGCCGTCAGTAAGTTCTTGTGGAAATCCAACCGGGTCTCCACATGCTCGGTCGTGCCGCCGATGATGATATGACGCGGCAATCCGCCGTCGTCTACGGTGTCGAGCGGCGGATGCGGCGGACGATGGCCGGCCCGAGCCGGGACAAAGAACGGATAGCCGGGATTCCCCGCGCCCGTCAGCACAATCTGCCCATTGACGATCTGGGCCTGGGCTTGCGGCAGTGGGGCCATGGCTAATCCGGGCAGTGGCACCAGCGCGGGGATCGGCGTGCCCGCAAGAATCTCCGCATCGGGCAGCGCGCGTGTTCCCGCCGCCGGACGGCCATTCCCGTCCAGCGCCGTGCCCGACTCGAAGACGTCGTGCGCGCGATAAAGTTCCCACATCCCTTGAGCGAAATGCGGATAGAAGTGGCAGTGAAAGATCGAATCGCCCACCGCCATGTTGCGATTGCCGGCGCCGCGATAGGTCATCTCCAACGTGAACGAGCTGCTTGGCCCCAGCGCCTGGCTGTCGAGATAGGTGGAGTTGTCATCATCGGGCGTGTGCACCCACTGGTGAGTGTGTTGATGATGAATGTGATGCTCTTTCGACCCGCCGTGCACGATTCTGAACCTCGTATGATCGCCGAGGTAGGCGTGATGCACGTTGGACGGATCATCAGGATAGAGCGCTTTGGTGGCCTTCGGTCCGGGAGTCGGCGTGCAAGTGCCCAATCGAATGCTCTCTGGCGTGCATGGAGCGTTGGCCGGAATATCCACGACCATCGCCGGATCGCCTATCGTCCAGGAAGAGAGGAAGAACTCCTCATACTTGCACTCGGTGCATTCGAACATCGGGCCGACACCCAGGCGATTGGCCAGGATTTCCGCCCCGATGCCGCCCGTGCCGTAGTTGATCGCGAAACCATCCCGGACGCTGTGCAGAGTATGTTTCAAGACCGGATCCTCGAACTGCGGGAAAGCCTGCACAGCGCCGATCTCGTCGTGGTAGATCACGGTGAATTCGCGGTAAGGCTGATCGCGGTTGGGATTGACCGGCGTCGGGTGGAAGGCGCCGGGGGGAAAGAAACCATGGCTCGTTCCCATCGGGTCGGAACCGGCGACGACGGCGTTGATGTCCGTGTGAACAATCTCCGTGCCTTGCAGCATGGCAAGGATCGGCGTCCCCGCACGCGGGTGCCCCGCAGGGTAGACTGCGTTGTAATTGATTATGGGATGTCCATCGGGTGTCTGCCCGGTGGTGGCGAGGGCGAGATCCGCTGCCGTCACCTGGCTGCGGAACCAGCGCGCGCCGCTGGCCTGGACGTTGACCGAGCCAAAGAGTCCGGCATTCAACGAGCCGCCGTCACCTTCTCCACCGGTGTTCGCGGCAGTGCTGTGAAGCATATGGCTGCCTTCGCGCTCGGCATAGAAGGTATAGGTGGCCGAACCGCCCGGAGCGACCAGGCTACTCGTATTCTGTCCGACATTGGAGCCATCGGAAGCGATGCTCCCGACCAGTTGCAGACCCACGACGTGAACCGAAGCCGTGCGCGTGGCCGGCTGTTCGTCGTCAACCGGCGTGGGATTCAAGAGATTCTGAAAGTTGATTCGCAGGCAGTCGTTCACATTCATGCGCAGGACCATCGGTCGTGGGCGTTTGTCTGCTCTGAGTTGAACGTTACCGGCGACAAGCCCTCTTGCCGGGTCGATCGGCACGACGTCCCGCCTCAGGGCGAAGATCATGCCCTGCGGCTGAACCGTTCCTAACCGATTCCAGAAGAAGACCTGGTCGAACGCCACGACGTTAGCGGTGATCGTGCGCCCGCAAGTTTGTGCTTTGGCGCCCCCAGGCATAAACAGAAGCGCCAGAACTGTCGTAAGGCACACTAAGATGGGCGTTCTACATCGCCGAAGAACCTTTTTGTGTTCCATACAATTCCTTTCTGAGGGTGATTGTGGGTAATCCCAGCAATTCTCGGTTTAGGCGAAAACAAAAGGCTTAGCGGCAGAGGCTCTGCTGTAAACCCTTTAGGTACGTTCAAACCGAGAATTGCTGGATATAATCCATAGCTGATCTTTCAGTAGTGCATAAAATGTAATGTTGAATGGCGAACAGAACTATCTATGCAAGAAGTGCGGTCGCCAATTCGTCGAGAACTCGCAGGCTACCCCAGACACATTCCTTGATTTCGATGGAACAACTAGGACTGATCAAAATTACCCAGTTAAAACAAACGACCTATTGTGCTATATATATTTCAGGAAATTACAAATAGATAAGTCAGCATATACAAAATACCCAGGCAAGCGTCGGACGTCTATGCGGTATCGCACATTTTTAGAAAATTGTGGGCGGCGCCGAAAGGAATTCATCTGATGCGCCTGTCTGGTCGTTCAATCTAAACAACTTCAGGAGATTTTGACGTATCTGCTTCTAAATCAAACCAGGTAACATTGGTACAGTACCGGGAGCGGTAGCGACCGGGC
>Ga0137372_10001233_pt1 | contig 24615 bp, 22 predicted proteins | sample SagtaG_6_FD_104911 | JGI IMG/M metagenome (GOLD analysis project Ga0137372, IMG submission 104911) | Vadose zone soil microbial communities from Sagehorn Ranch, Mendocino, California, USA - Sage1_R_60_16 metaG | ecosystem: Environmental > Terrestrial > Soil > Vadose zone | place: USA...
ATCATGGGACCTGAAATGGAGTTCTTTCTGCTCCGACGCGATGTGGATGGTGGCCTGCAGCCCTACCTCACACAGCCCGCCATGGTCTACACGACCGGCTACCTGGGTGACCCTGCAGGCATGCTGCGTACGCTGCTGGAGGCAGCGGCAGACGTAGGATTGCACGCGCTTGCTGCCAGCGCCGAATTCAGCCCGGGCCAGTTCGAGATCAACCTCCTGCATGGCGAAGCCCTGGATGCGGCGGACAGGGCCTTCCGCTTCAGAACGATGGTCAAAGAGGTCGCGGCCAGAGGCGGACTGCTGGCGACCTTCATGGGCAAGCCGCTCGAGCAGAAGACAGGTTCAGGCCTCCACCTGCATGTGAGCCTGAACGACGAGCACGAGCGCAATCTCTTCGATCAGCCCGATGCGGACGAGGGCATCAGCCTACTCGCACGGCGCTTTCTGGCCGGGGTGTTAGCGCATGCGCCAGCGCTGATGGCCATCCTGGCCCCGACCATCAACGCCTACAAGCGCCTGGTTCCTAACAGTTTCGTGCCGCTGGCAGCCACCTGGGGCTTGGATAACCGGACCGTGTTTGTGCGCATCCCGCCCGCGCGGGGGAGACACACACGGCTGGAGGTCCGAGGTGCCGATGCATCCGCCAACCCCTACCTGGCAACGGCCGCAGTGCTGCTGGCAGGACTGGACGGCATCCAGCGCACGCTTGTTCCTCCACCGACGGTAGAGGGAGACGTGTCGGGTGAGTTCCCCTCTACCGAGGCGCTTCCACGTAACCTGGAAGCGAGTATGGCCGCGCTGCGTGCAGATAGCTATCTGGCTGAGGCACTGGGTCAGGCACTGGTAGAGGCCTTTTGTGTCGTCAAGGAATCAGAACTGCAGCGCTTTCATGCTGCGGTGACCGACTGGGAGGTGCGTGAGTATGCCTGGCATCTCTGAATGCTTCTCTGCGAGCAGGACAGCAGCACGCTGGTGTGCTCAACCACTCGCTATCGCCAGGAATCGACGCTTCGAGAGAAAGGAAATAGACACACATGACAGAGCAAGATATTCGTGCGCTTGGCCTTGACCAGCTCACTTCAGGCCTGGCGAGGTGTGCGATGGCCGGGCAACTCATCCGGCTGGAGGCTCTTGAGACCCTGCTTTCCGATGCAGGAGAAGACATAGGGGCGCGGGAAGCGGTGATCGCGGCCTGCAAGCGCCACCCGGACGCCAGGTGGTGGTTGTTGCGGCAGTGCAGATACGGCGTTGCTCGCACCGTCCATTGGGCAACCGTGCTTGGCGAGGAAGTGAATCAGGAAAGAAGAGTGGGTAAGTTTCCTCCTCCCTGAGAACTGCCTCTATCGCTCACGCAGGGCTGCATGCATGAGAGAGGAATATCTTCTTGCTACTTGTGACCTTTTCTTTGCGGGAGTGTTAACAGAATATTCGTGAGAAAACTGCCGACACTGCCGGTGATGAGAAAGAGGAGTTGAGCGGTATCGAACGTCGCGAGCATGATCCCTGCGACGAGTGTAACCAGCTTGGTCCAGATGAAGAGGCCTCTCTTTCCCCAGAAGTGCAGTAGCGAGAGGTGTCTGGTATCCGTAGATGCGCAAACCTGTTCCCAGCTTGGACGGCCTTCTCCAGCTCGCGGCTGTATATCGCACCGGAGAGAGGTCATGGATCACAATGGAATTGGACAGCCAAACGGAGGCTTCGAACATGCCGAGTAGAGGATAGAAGAGCATGAGAGATGCGTTTTTGTTCTGCAGTCCAATAGCAAGAATCGTCCCTGGCGCAATTACAGCAAGGGAGAGCAACTGATGCTGTATCTCGATGCGCTTGATGACTTCGTCTTGCAACGAAGTCTATTCAGCAACCAGCAACTCGCCACCAAGTGTCTCTGCGTGTGAATGTGTGCATTCCTCCGTGCTCATCGTCGCTGCCTTTCTTTGTCTGCAAGAATCAGTGAAGTTCGTTCTCAAGAAGAGATTCAGGATGGTAGATGTAAGCATCAACTCGTCATCCTAATGGAGATGATCCCTGTTCCTCTTTTCGGAGGGGAACAGGGATCATCCTTTCTTCCTCGTTGAGAGAAGAGGTCATCTGCACCTACCATAAAAACGAAGCAGGGTAGTATTTTCAGCGATGCATTGCTCTCACCATGCCTGCGGTAAAGCCATACAAGAGCTAGTAAGAGTTCTACGCGCTTTGAAAGGTTCATAGAGTGGACTTCGACGGACCTGGCTGGATGGGAGCTTAAGCCTGTTTTTCTCAAGAGGGTGCCGGACGCAGCTCCACCAGGCGCTTCACCTCACCCGACAGGTCAGGCACCTCGATATCGAGCGCTTTACACAACGCAATCGCCTTCTCGGTTGCAACGACGACCAGGAAGGCTCCCTGCGAGAGCACAAAGGCAGACCAGGCAGCCATGCCTTGGTCGATCACCACCTTCTCTCCCAGATCCGTTAGGCACCGATACTCGAGCGCCTCACCAATCTTCATGAGCCGGTAGCAATCCCAGCAATCTAATTTGTCGCACCACGCCTGACCGGCGGGATCGAAGCGAACCCATCGCGCATGCGGATGATGAGGACAACGCTCCCTTTGATGGAAGACCTCTTGTTGTTCTTTCTGTACAGTGATGTCTGTCGCTACGCTTTGAACTTCCTCTGCTGCTGTCGGTTCGTGAATGTGATTACGTTGATTACACTGATTACGCTGATTACAGTGATGTTGATTGATGACAGTTGGTTCTCGCTGTTCATGCTCCTGGTGCTTCTTTAGCACTTCTTTGCGCAGACTAATCGACTCCTGGACCTGATGCACAGCAGTCGATTCGGAGAGATTGCTTCCCTCTGTGTAAGAACCATCTGAAGTATCATCAGCGTAATCACTGTAATAAGCGTAATCAGTGTAATCAAAATCATCATTGCAATCTGTGTAAACGCTGCCATCAACAGCATCACCACATGTCGAATGCTGTTGATCGATTCCCTCCGATGGTCGCCGCTGACGATGATCGCTATCAGTGGGGACCGCACTATACTGCCTGTTGGAGCGTCTGACCTCCCCGGTCTCCTCCATCTTGCGCAGCAGCGAGCGCGTCGTGTGATAGTTCTTCTGCAATGCTCCAGCAATCTCCCGTGCACTCATCCCATCGAGACCCTGCTCGCACAGAAGGTCGAGAATTTCCTGTCGTGCTCTGGTGCAGCGGAGTTCTTCGGCGTTTCCGACCGCGGTCCATAGTGCGGTCGTCGCATCGAAGCTGAGAGCCAAATGCTGCTCGCGCTCGACATCACGCCCGGTGACAAAGAGCGTTGCCTCGTTCTGTCCACGATCACGTTTCAAGATCATCGTTCCATCGACCGCACCGGTCACACCTGTTGAACCGATGATTTCATCCAGCACATCGCTGGAGCCGGTCTTGCGTAGGTGGTGTACCGCCAGGATCGAGACATGATAGGTATCGGCCAGCCGCTTGAGGGGTGTGAGTGACTCATAGTCCCCCTCATACTGTGAACAGCGGCGCTCACCTGAGGGTGGTGCTACCCTGGCCCAGGTATCGATAACCACTAGCCGCAGATTGGGATGCACCTTCAGATACTCCTCCAGGCAGGCCAAACCTCCCTCACCCAGACGTGGCCAGTCCAGGGCAAAGTCCATGTTGCTGGGGGTCTCCGTCATGGATGCGAGCAGCCGCCTGGCGCGAGATTGTAAGCGGCGCGTATTATCTTCCAGTGCCAGGTAGAGCACATCGCCCTTCGCCACGCGCTGAGCCCCCAGAGCCACGCCGCCCACTGCAATGGAGAGTGCGACAGAGAGCGCCAGCCAGCTTTTCCCCAGCTTAGGTTTGCCAGCCAGTAAGGTCAACCCCTCCGGCAGCAACTCTGGGATGGTCCAGCGCACGGGTGGCAATTCCCAGGACAGGAGGTCTGGGAGACTGAAAATGGAGGGCTGACCGTGTTGAAGCAGTATCGATGCCGATTGGGAACTGGGGGAGGAGAGTGGCTCGGCCTGATCCAGCGCGCGCTGGAAGGCAGTGCGAAACCCCTGTCTGTCTTGCTGGTAGAATTCGTTGGGATCTTTGGCACCTAGGAGTCGGAGTACAAACGCTTTGCCAGACCACTGCCAGGCTTCCAGCTTACGCTGGATCTGGTTCACAAAAGACGAGCCCCCGGCATCCGGTTCCTGCATGATATAGAGCCGTTCAATGTTGGTTACCATGGACTCTTCCAAGGACCTGGCCATCTCAGCACCGGGAAGTCCTAACGCCTGGAAATCCTGATACCAGAGCGTCCAGCAGTCCGATTCCCCTTCCACTAGCACCAGGTAGCCCGCTTTTCTGGCCTCCTCCAGTCGTCCCAGACCATAGGGCACGATCGTCCCTTCGCCCTTGCTCCAGCGCGATCCCTCTTTGGCAACCAATGCTGTTCTGATACGGTGGCGTGATGCCAGTGTGCCATCTGACAGATGATAAGGAATCTGCAGACCACCTGAGGGATACTCCATCACTCCCAGACTGAACAGCAACTTCCAGGGCAACTGCTTCTCCAGCGCCAGGTCAACGAGGGAGAGCGTGGGATGGCGCGTATTGCCCGGTGGTGCAGCCTGACTATCAAGCGCTGAGTATGCATCGGAGAAGAGATCAGTCATGGTGAGACCCATGGCTTCCACAATGCGCTCGAACGAGCACCCGGCGAAGCACTTGAGTAAGACCTGACCATGCTCACCCAGACTGATACTCAAGCTAGGTTTGCGATCAGTATGTGCTGGACAACACGCTCTCCACCCGCGCATCGAGGTGCGCACCCCTTTGAGCTGAGACAAGACCTGTTCCAGGGCAGGGAATGATTGTTGTGCGATAGACGTAGCCATTGAGAACATTCTCCTTCTTTAGAAAACAGGCAGCAACAGTGATGGTACAGTCGGCGGGATAAGCATTGGAAGAAGCCGGTAGACCATTCACAATGGCAGGCCTGGGATGAAAGTTCATGTACGATTGTGTGTCACAAGACCATGCTGACACTCAGTTCTCTTCAACCTGCTCGTTAGACCTGGAAAGCAGCAGATACCCGTAACTGTTGAGACAGAGAATATCCAGGCCAAACGGCCAGAGCCTGCCGCGCAGGCGGCTCATCTGTTGGGTCAGGCCGTGCCGGATACTGCGAGTCAGGGTCTTGTGTCCATCTGTACCGAGCAGACGAGGAAATGAGACGGGCTCTCCAGCATGCTTCAGTAGCGGCATAAGCAAGTCGTACTCGCCCGGCGTGCAAGGAACAACGGCGCCATCAATAAGCAAGAGGTGCTGCCTGTCGCTGTGTTGCACGTGATGCCCCTGTAACTGCGACCGTTCTACCTGTTGGAGCAACGTCACCTCTGGCATAGTGTTGCCTTTCCTTTTAGCGAACCTGTGGCTGGACACCTGAGCAGAGCGAGCGTTGCACAGTCGAGGTCGATCAGAGCGGGTAGGGTGACGGAATGCTCCTTGTCTGCAAATTTCTGCAGGTGAAGGCTCTCTTGTGTGCGCAGATTGGGCCAGAGGTGCTCCCACCATGCCTGCATCGTTCGCTGACCCACTCTCACCACTGAGGAGTCTTTTGAGAGTGGCAGGAGAGGCTGTGCAAGCATGGAGACTTGTTGCACCAGATGTACGGTGACCTGAGGTAGATTCCCTGGCACCATCAGCGCTGCACGGTTAACCGATAATCTGCTCGGCATGTGCATAAACAGAACCCTCGCTTTCCAGTTCGATGATACGCACCCCAGGATACGCTCGCCTGGCATAGCTGCGTATCAGCTGGCGCAGGCAGCGTAATGGCAGCGCCAGGCTTTCCCACAATGACAGCGAAATCGCTACCTCTCGCTCTTGTGCTTCCCACCGCTCTGGCCATGGCAGGAGGACGAGGGCTCCTAAAGCGGTGTGATGGGAAGGATGTAAGAACGGAGAGACCATGCCAGGCTGCATGGCAAAGGTTTCAACCGGGTTGGAGGTCAAAGCGTTGATGCTACACTGCTTGATGGTTCGTCTGGGTAGTGCCAGAGCCGCTGATAGAGCTCGCAGTTGCTGGCGGGTGACTCTCTGTGGGCCAACACCCGTACAGAGCAGCAAGGTCTCGGCCAGTGTCATCGAGACGGTCTTTTGTACCAGCACCCCTGGCGGAAGCAGATTCTGCGTCTCAGCAGCGCTCAACGAGGGTCCATGCCTGAGCAGACGGGCATGGAGAGGACGGCTGTCCCACGGCGAGAGCAGTTCCTGCCCAGGCAGGCTCAGGCGACGCAGGCTGTCGGTTACACACGCATACAGCAGTTGGATGCTGGCTCCTGACAGCGTGGTCGGGCCAAGGAACTGCTTGCGCCTGGCGAGGAGCGAAGATATGCCAGTGGTGGTAGCTGTCACTCCATGCGTGTGCCAGTGTAAAAAGACGCCCTCCAGTGGAGGAAGATCATACAAGACCTCCTCTAGCAGACGGAGATTCAGCAAGTGGGAAGGAAACGCAGGTAAAGACCGCATCGTAGCAGTAAAACCTCTCTTCGCTTAGATGACAGACGAATGAAATACGATGGACAGTAAAGAAATACACGGGGCGAGGATCGACGTTCCTCGCCTCCATGCAAGCAGAGGGGACGCACGACGAAGGCCTCTCCTACACTTGTTGCAGGAAAACATGAGACAGATACACAATATGCTCATAGAACAAATGTACCAGACCATCGGGTAAAAATCCCTGTTGAGGAACCGTTTTTTTGGAGACATGAGCCGATTCTTCGCGATACAATGACCGGGCGTTTGGGGCCTACTCTGCTGGGATGGCTTCGATCAGGTATCCTGCACCGCGGATGGAGCGCACCTGCCAGCCAAAGGCACGCAGCTTAGTTGGGAGACTGGCAACGGCTCTGCGGACCGAGCGGATGGTGAGAGCGCGCATCTCTCGCATCTGCTGATACGCCTTGTCGAGCGGCAACGAGTACAGGCTCGCAAACAAGACCTCGTGGAGGCAATACTTGGGATAGGCTTGGAGCAGTGGCACCAGGACGCGCATGCCGTTGGGGGAAAAATGCTGCTGTTCCACCATCGTTTGCTCGCCGTCAGTGGTATGGTAGAAGAGGGTGGCCGTGCGTAGGGCAAGATTGAGCACGAGTTCCTGGTTGGCCGGCATCAAACCTTCAAGGGTCAAATTAAGTAACGCTTTTTGATGGCCCTCGCCATCCTGAGCTGTAGAGGCAGCTTTTTTCATAGCTCTTCAAGATGATGGAATGCTACCCTGTGATTCACACAGTGAACTCCATCGCTCCTTCATTGAGAAATAGGTGATCAAACCCTCTCGACTTAGGGCTGAGGCAAGTCGTTCTCTTGCTCATCAGCACTGCTGGATGAATGCGCCAGGAAACGTTGTGCTGTTGCGCACGACTTGCCAGAGATGCTGGTAAAATATGGTTCTATCGACTCTTTGTCTTATGTTCTCCATGACAAAGCGGCGTGAGATCTGTTCAGGGCAAAAGAGGGCACATGAGCGGGTTTATAAGAGCATCACACGAATGTATGTGTATTTCCCGCACTGTAGAGAGATGTAAGCAAAAGCGGTAGTATGGTATGCTATTGTACTATAGTGTATTCTATTCTACATGAAGTGCTAAAATAGTGCCTTTACCAGATCACATAAATAGAACAAAGTTTCTATTTATTCAACACAAGTATACCGAGTGTTGATGCCTGTTGTCAATACAGCCCTCCCTTGCTCAGATGATGAGGACTCTACTGACGGGACGTACCATTGTCATCGCTGACTGTTCCCTCGTAAATGCCAAAAAGTCAGTGCAAGCAGGGATAGAGTGAGAGATCCACTGGATCTCACAAGCCGAAAACCGCATGTCGGGAAAAGAGCGGGGTAGAGCAAAGATGTTCTGGATAGTACAACCATTTCGTCGGTTACGGCACGAAATGGTTGTACCAAGCGAAGTCAGCGCAAGCAGGGAAAGAGCGAGACACTTAACGTGAGCCGTTCTGAAGAGTGCAAAATCCCGCTCTCAGCTCGAAGAATTCTTTTTTCGCGCAAGAGGGTATGAGCCAATCTGAGGTGTAGCCTCAAGTGGTGAAGTGGTGCGTCGTGGTGATGCCCAGCATGTTGAAAAAGATAACGAGAGCTTTGCAACAAGGCAAGCTGGCACATGCATCTCTTCATTCTGCTGAGAGATTGGATAGCATTGATGACTATCTTGAGGGAGCACCCATGACATAATGCTTAGGGAAGTTCCAAGCCACCACCATGTTGCGTCAGTATATCGATCCACTGGCGTGGGCTTTTTATCTGCAGCGTCGTCCAAGACTCCCTGGAAAGCGTCGGTCCCTGGTCCTCTTGCTGATACTCACACTGCACTTCATACGTGTCAGTGGTGGGATTATATGCGACTGCGCTCACCCTGATCCAATCCATCTGCACCATGCGGATCGCCCTGGCCAGGCGCTCGGCCTCGTCCTTATCCATCGGTTCGTTTCTAGCTTTCAACGAGCATACTTGCCGGAGAGACTCATGCTCACCATGCTCAAAAACCCTCCACGTGCACGTCAGGAGCAGTATAGCATGTTGGGGGTAAGGTGAAAAGGCGAGTCGTTGATGTGTTGATGTCGCACTTGAAGGGAGTAGATTGATATACTTACAGAGAGCGAGCCTTCGTCATAGCATATGCTCGAGCGAGATTGAGAGGTGTTGTATGTCATCAAAGATGGTCCTCATTACCGGTTGTTCTACAGGTATCGGCCATGATCTGGCGCGGCGGTTGACGCTGGCCAACTATACGGTGATCGCGACCGCACGACACCCAGAGCAGCTTTCCGATCTGCCTGTGGCCTTACAACTGCCACTGGACGTCACCGATCCAACCTCAGTTACCAATGCCACGGAGGAAGTTGTCCGCCGCTTTGGGGGTATCGATATTCTGATAAATAATGCCGGATATGCTGTGCGCGGAGCGGTCGAAGACATTTCGATTGAACAGGTGCAGCAGATGTTTGATGTGAATGTGTATGGGGTGATGAGAATGATCCGTGCTGTCGTCCCGCACATGCGGCAGCAACAAGCCGGACGTGTCATTACCATTGGTTCGCTGGCTGGTAAACTCGTGCTTCCGGTGAATGGGACGTACTCGGCGACCAAGTTTGCCCTGGAAGCCCTCAGTGATGCTCTGCGTATGGAGCTGGCACCCTTTGGCATTCAGGTGGTGCTCATCGAACCAGGGAATATCCGCAGCAATTTCATGGCCACGGCTCAAGCCAACTCGCAAGAGATCCTCTCTGATCCTGACTCGCCGTATCACGCCCTCTATCAGCACTATCTGCGGGTGATGACGACCATGCGAAAGAAAGAGCCTGGACCGGAGATCGTCTCCAGGGTGGTTCAGCAAGCCATTGAGGCTTCCAAACCGAAAGCGCGCTATCGGGTCGCTGTTCCTTTCTCACAGAGAGTCGTTCTTCGTCTTGGGGATGCTACAAGGGATACTCTTTTCAAGCGGATGTTTAAGACAGGTCAATCTGCTCATTAGATGAGGCCTGGTCATACATTTCTTGTCACTCCTGGGGGCGGTTCGACATCCAGCGCTTTGGCGGCGGATAGACGTATCGAGCAATCGTCGCTGACACCCAGCAAATTCAGAAACCGAGAAAGACCAACAGGAGGGTCTGTGCACTCTCGCTGCCCCCGATCATCAGTGCAAGGAAGAGAACAATCGCCCAGGCGATGGCAAGGCCAGCACTGTAGATCCAATAATTTCTGAATCGAAGCATCTTTTGCCCCTGTTCCTGCTCAAAGCTCTCCTGTCCGTGAAAGAACCAGAAGGCTTGAGTCCTCACGACAGGGATGGAGCCAACACTACTATGTGCTTTCAGTATACCGTATGAGCAGTAGGATGAGACAGACGCCATCATTAGCATCTTGACATATACAGTGTTCGACAGGTTCAATCTCGAATCTTCACCCCAATTTTTGACGGTTGATTCAGATTCGTCTGGACCGATCTCGCCCCTTTTTCCGCATGTACCGGTGCAAAAAGCGGCGAACTGACCACTCGATTTTCCATCCATCGAAGGGTTGTAGGCCGCCACAAGACACGGTTTTCTGAGATGGCATATCACTTCTACTCCTGATTGGCGTCAACTGCTCAGTCTTCGCGTTGAGTACCAGGTCAATGTATTTTGAGACTATCTCATATCACGCAATGCCTCTTCAAACAGCTTCGCAACTAGAAAATTGGGTGTGGTACTTATACCTCCAGATACTGTCTTTCCGCAAAAGAGTGACACATTCTCGTCCTGCGAGGAAAGAGAGGGCTTGTCTTCTCCCGCAGTTCATGGTACATATGAGGTGTAGAGAATCAGGCATGGACGGGAGCAAGACAAGCGGTGTCTTCCCTGTCAGCCTGAAGAGGCGATCTTGCCTCCCCTCTGCTCGTCGCTGGGTGGTTTGTTTGTCAAACTGCTCGCCGGGAGGGAAAAGGATGAGGTATGAGTCCAACCTCGACTGTGCCGACGCTGGGTCAGCTTGCAAGAAGATGGCTCGCCGCCAGTCACAAGGATGATGCGTCAGTTTCGTAGGGTCATATTGTAGCATCGTATTGTAACGCCATATTGTAGCATCGTATTGTAGTGTTATATTGTCACGTTCTCGATCATCGTACAAGCAGAAAGGTAAATGAAAGGAGGTGTACAGACCTGATCATTCCATAAGGGATTGATTCTGTCTTCTTTCGTGCTGCTCACGTGCGATGAGCGTACACAGAACATGGAAGGAGTCCTGTATGAACAATCAGCAGCAATCCCATCGACACCATCAACCGAACGATCATCGTGAAACCCTGGATCGACAACGGCCAGGAAATCCTCAGGAGCACAGACGCGAATTCCTGTGGCGGGAGCGTGTCAAACTCGAGATGCAGGTGCAGGCGCTGCTTGCGCTTCTCCAGGGTCTCGAACAGGAATACTGCGTGCTTCAGCACCGCAAGGCCAGTATGGAGCAGGAAAAGCCGAAACTGGCGGCACAAATCGTGCTGTCCGGTCTGGTCGGTGCGCGCTCACTTTCAGCTGAGCGACTGTACCAGTATCGGCGCGAGCGTCTCATGCAAGAAGAGGAGCGACTCGGGCAGGCGATGATCCGGTGCCAGCATGAACTGGCTGGTCTTCATGGGCAGATCGAGGTCATCCTTCTCGAGCTATCTTTCCTCAGGTAGCGCGAAGCTACGTCACGGTTATCGCGACCGCGGCGTACTTTGCCGTCTCTTACCATGCTTTCTCTTCTTGCCACATCCCCAACGAAAAGCTCCCTCTCCTTCATTCACTTTTCGTAGAACACTTCAATCACTCGTGCTTCAAGCGATACATGTACAAGGGTATAGGTGTATCAAGCCAGTGCAGTTGGAAGGGAGCACGTGAAAGCGCGAACGCTCCTATGAGAGAGATCTTTGGCAATCGCAATCGCAACTCCATAAGAGCGTGATACAATGGAGAAAAAGTGATGAGGAGAACATGACTTATGGCGAGACGAGATGTCTTTCGTCAGTTCCTGACCAATCTCGATCAACCGATGCCCCTATCAGAGAAAGTGCGTAAGCTCTCGGGCAATCTCTGGCGACGAGTGGTGTTGCGCCAGACGTGTTGCGGCCACCCTGGTGAACCTGGCTGCTGAATGGGGAGCAGCACACCGTCCGGTACGGATGGTCATCACCACTCTCATGATGAGCATCATCATCACTGATACGTTCTGGTTGCTGGTTTGCCGATAGCGGTTCATTGACGGCTCAGCGTCAACATCACCGGAGCAGCAGAAATGAGAAGATATGGACAAGCCGAACATCGTGGTCACCTATAACGCTTCACAGGAGCAGCAAGCGTTCTTGCTTGAGCTTCTGGGAGACGTTGCTTCGCTCACCTTTCTCTCTGAACTCGCACCCGGACAACGAGAACAAACACTGGAGGAAGCTACTATCCTCCTTTCGTGGAACTTCCCACGAGAAATCCAGCCCCAGGACTATTCCCGCTTGCGGCGAGTCCTGATCATCCAGCTCCTGTCTGCAGGTGCCGACCACATACCGTTTGCAGGGCTGCCTCCGCGGATCATTGTTGCCAGCAACCCTGGAGCGTACGCCGCACCCATGGCTGAACATGTGCTGGCGATGACGCTGGCGCTCGCCAAGCACCTGCTCGTGCAGCAGCAGAAACTCAAGCAGGGCGAGTTCGATCAATTTACCCCGAACCGCATGCTCTCCGGCATGACGGCGGGCATTCTGGGCTATGGAGGAATCGGGCGAGCCACAGCCCGGCTCATGCGTGCCTTTGGCATGCGTATCTACGCCATCAATACCAGCGGCACCAGTTCGGAGCCCGCGGACTTCCTTGGCACACTACAAGATCTCGAGCAGGTACTGCGCTCGAGCGATGTGGCGGTGCTCTGCTTGCCACTCACCAGGATAACGAGAGGGTTTATCGGGAAAAAGGAGCTAGAGTGGATGAAGCCTGACGCGATCCTGGTGAATGTTGCACGGGGCGCGCTTCTCGACGAAGAGGCCCTGTACACGCATGTGCAGAGCCATCCCGACTTTCTGCTTGGCATTGATGCCTGGTGGACCGAACCATTCTTAACTGGGCAGTTCCGCATGGAGTATCCCTTTCTCGCATTGCCCAATGTGCTGGGCTCCCCGCATAATTCCGGGGTGGTTCCAGGCGTTCTGATGAGTGCGAGCAGGCAGGCAGCCGAAAACGTTCAGCGTTTCCTCAAAGGAGAGCAAGTGGTTGGGATAGCACGGCGTGAAGATTACCTGTAGTTGGGAAAGGAAAGAAGGGACGTCAGGAACCCAATCCCCTTAAAGGGGAGGGCTTGTATAAGCTCTACCTGACCAGACTTAGTGCGCAAGGACTACGTTAGGAGCGAAATAGGTACGTCAGGGTGCTTCACCAGCTCTGACCTCTACGGTCACAGGTTAAACAGGTGTAGCAGGTTAAGCTAGTGCTTGTGTCGCTAAACCGCTCCATAACATTGTCGAGGTGACCATTACCTGCGCAAGCAGGGCGTACGAAAGTACAAAGGAAGTGCAAATTTGAGTAAAGTGTTTGTCCTGGATACCAACAAACAGCCATTGGCTCCGACACATCCGGCACGGGCTCGTGTCTTGCTCACCAGTGGGAAGGCGGCAGTGTTTAGGCGCTATCCCTTTACGATCATCTTGAAGCGGGTGGTAGACGAGCCTCAACGAGAAGCGCTGCGTCTCAAAATTGATCCTGGCTCCAAGACAACAGGACTGGCAATTGTTAACGATGCATCAGGCGAGGTGGTCTTTGCCGCAGAATTGTCGCATCGCGGGGATGCAATTCGAGATCGGCTAGAGAAACGACGGGCAGCACGTCGTAGCCGCAGATAGCGCCACACACGCTACCGTAAACCGCGCTTTGACAACCGACGCAATAAGCAAGAGAAATGGCTGCCTCCGAGTCTGGAGAGTCGACTTGCTAATATCGAAACATGGGTGAAGCGTCTGATACGTTTGTGTCCTCTCATAGCTCTCAGCCAGGAGCTAGTGAAGTTTGACTTACAGCTGATGGACAATCCAGAAATTTCAGGCGTGCAGTACCAGCAGGGGATGTTGTATGGCTACGAAGTCAAAGAATACTTGCTAGAAAAGTGGGGACGCCAGTGCGCCTATTGTGGAGCGAAAAATGCGCCCTTGCAGATAGAACATATGTCACCATATTCCAAGTCACACGATAACCGCGTGTGTAACCTTACGCTTGCGTGTAAGCCATGCAACGACAAGAAGGGCGCACAGGATATCTGCGTGTTTCTTAAAGACCAGCCTGAGCTGCTTAAGAAGCTCTTAGCGCAAGCAAAGGTGCCACTCAAAGATGCTGCGGTGGTCAATGCGACACGCTGGATATTGTATCGGAGACTTCAAACATTCGGCTTGCCGGTTGAGTGTGGGTCTGGTGGCTTGACGAAATACAACCGCGTAACCAGGGGGTTAGAAAAGACGCATTGGCTAGATGCAGCCTGTGTCGGCAAGAGTACGCATGAACAGATCACGGTCAAAGGCGTACTACCGTTACTCATCGCTGCCAATGGACACGGACGCCGTCAGATGTGCCTGATGGACAAATATGGTTTCCCGCGTACGAGAGCGAAGCAAGCAAAGTGTGTGAAAGGGTTTCAGACGGGCGATATCGTCAAAGCCCTTGTACCCACAGGCAAAAAGAGCGGAACGTATGTCGGAAAAGTATCGGTCCGTACCAAAGGATCTTTCAATATCACGACAGGAACAGGGATGGTAGAAGGCATTAGTTACCGCTTCTGTCGTCCTCTCTACAAGGTTGATGGCTATAGTTACCAGAAAGGAGAGGCGGCGTTTCCTCCCGTCCCGTAAACGGAGACGGGTCTCCACGCCGCTCTTTTGATGACCACCTGGCTCGGCCTGCTGGGGTTGTAAAAAAACACGAGAGCTTATTTCAATTCACATTCCCACGCTCCACATACCGTTTCATCATCTCCAGCAGCCGTCCACTTTCACGACGAATGGTGCTGACAACAAGAGGCTGCGCGGCCCCGAGGATGCCATGTAGGTTACAAGTGACTTCGCGAATCACATGCGTAGCCTGCCCATCGCTTCCAGTCGTTTCCAGCGTATAACGAACGCGCACATCCAGCTTTCCGGAAAGCCTCAGCGCTTTTACCGGCATCGATTGCTCAAAAGTGATACGTTCAGGCGGATTGAACTCAGTGATCGATCCGCGCATTGGGCCATCGGCATAGGTTGTGCCGACACCCGGTGACACGTGCGATACCTGTGTCATTCCACCAAACACCCTTGAGCCTGGCAGCCAGCGATCATAGTGAGCGAGATCGGCAATCAGGTCAAAAATCGTCTCGCGCGTGCCATTGATATCGGCAGTAAATCCTAACGAGGGCATATATTTCTCCTCTCTGAGCCTCCTATTACTAGGATAATGTTCTCCTCGACAATGTTATGGAGCGGTTTGTATATACAACGCGACTTCCTTAACCCATACACCTGTTTCATGTTGCATCGTAGAGCATTGAGCTGGAGCGTCACTCAATGGTACCTATCTATTCGCTCCGAGCGAGAGCCTGTTTGCTTAGTCTGGTCAGGTCGGGTTTGTCAATGCAAGCCACAAGCCGCAGAGCTATGAGGTTCCTGACCTCTCGCGCCACCGCGGAACACGTCCGGGGAACTTTTCATCGCCCAACCTGTGGCAGACCTCCGTCAGCCGCGCGTCTGCGCCCTGCCATTTCAGATCGGCGAACGTTTCCTGTAGTGGCACATCCTCGCGCAGGGTAGCCAGTGTGCGGAACAGCAGTGCCTCAGCCCTGTGCTGCGCCAGGCTCTCTGCCAGCCGTGCCGCGCGGCTGGCAGAGAGCCCCCAGGTGTACGGATCTGCGGGGATCGCCTCGAGGTGCTCGTAGTGTGCCAGCACGGCGGCCGCGGATTTTTCACCCCAACCCGGGATGCCAGGGAAGCCGTCGGCCGCATCGCCCACCAGCGCCAGCCAGTCGGGGATCGACTGCGGGCGCACGCCAAATTTCTCCACCACGGCCGCTTCATCGATAAGCAGATCGCGGCGGCGATCCCAGCCAACGATGCGGCTTTCAGAGACCAGCTGGGCCAGATCCTTATCCGGCGAGCAGAGCACGATCTGTTCGACCTCAGCTTCGTTCTTGAAACGGGCGGTCGCGCTGGCCAGGGCATCATCGGCCTCGAACTCCACCATCGGCCAGACCACCAGCCCAAGCGCGGAAACGGCCTCTTCGGCCAGCGGGAACTGGGCTAGCAGGGTGGGGTCAACGCCCGCGCCGCTCTTGTAGCCGGGGTAGAGGCCGTTACGGAAGGACTCGATCACGTGATCGAACGCGCAGGCCACGTGGGTGATGCCCGGGGTGGCGAGCAGCTTAAGCAGGCTGCGTAACAGTCCCAGCGTTGCGCCGACCTCGCGCCCATCCGGTGCCTTGCGCGATGGCGGGCCGAAGTGGTTGCGAAACAGCTCGTAGGTACCATCCACCAGGTAGATCTTCATAGAAGAATCGCTGCTCCTCTCATCATTTCAGAATAGTGCAGTCTCTGCTAAAATGGTGTGTCTAGATTCCTGTGGCTGCCAACTGAGTGCGCCACTGTTACCACACATCTCTTGAACCTGAGTTACTCTGTGGCGAGGCCCTTGCCAGCTATAGGGACGATCTCAATGCGCTCTCCACCCGCTATCAAGGGCATGTTCCTCTTGATCAACGCTTTGATCTCCTCTTGTGTGAGAGACGCCTGATGGGCGGACGCGCTCCTCCAAATCTCAGTTACCCACACCACGTCCTGTTCGCTCGCTGAGACATTGACAATGTAGAGTACGCAGCCCGGGACGTGCTGCATCAATGCCGCTGCCTCCAGGAGTCCCGCGACGAGTGCATCGCGTTGACCCGGCTTGGCAATGATCTTTCCGTACAATCCGAATGTGCTCATATGTACCTTTGAGTGGGATCACTCATCTCCTCTGCTCTGTCCGATCTGTGTGATCCCAGAAGCCGACTGAAAGTCCCTTGACGTACCTTACGTCGGTCTGGTTCTGGGCTGATCGTATCACAAGCTCATGAGCTTGACAAGTCACAGGGCGACGGACTGTGCTGGACCGGCTTGTCTGCTCGCTGCGGTGGTACGTTGTATGTCACCTCTGTGACTCCTTCGTGTATCAACCAGCCGATCATCTTGCACTAAAGCTTTCTTGAACCTGCACGAGATGGGAGTGAGTTCACCGGGTCGGGAGTCAGTGTACCCTTCTTGTGCGAGTTAGGAAACATCCTCAAAATCCTCTGTTTAGCACGAGCAAGCTATGATTGCACAGAGCTTTTCCGTTTCAATCATGCAGGCATCCCTTCATGAGGGGATAGCAATCACCTTGAACGTAAAGGAGACAACCATGCATCACATCCGCGCGCCACCTACCTGCTGGTGCATTCACACACGATCAGAACGAATTCCATGTAACGATGAAAGGGCAGCATACCCTGGCCGGTGTGCTGCCCTCTTTGTATTCTCCCGCATGGGAGAGAAAGTGAAATCTACCAACATGATACCAGATAACACCTTCATTTTCAAACAGTATGTCGTACCAAGAAACTTCGACGATCACGCAGTTCGCTTGCACCAACTTTTACAGCAGGATGCCATGCCAACGCTGGAAAGCAGCGGGCACCTACTTGCTGTCTGTCCTGTGTGTAAACACCCCTGGTACAAAGTCGGCAGACAAGAATACCCGCGTCTCACACTGGAACAACTGGCATTCGTTGGCGCAATTCTGAACGTCGAAACTCATGCGCTTCACCTGCTTCCCAGGTCGCTCTGCCCCATTTGTAGCGCAGTGTACCTGGGTGGCATGTTCTCCGTAGAGGGATTTCCGCAACGCAAAGGATATCGATTCCAATGGGAAAGTGCTTCGCCGTCTCAAAATCGACTTATGGCACTGGTCTGCCGGAGCGAGGGATGTACTTTTGATGAACTCGTGCATCTGTCACTTGAGCCACTTGCGGAATCAACGCGTGATATGCATTCGGTGCTGGCATGGCTGGAGATGTGCCCGTCCTCAGAAACCATTTGCGCATATTCCGATGACCAATGCCAGCAGCTTGCCTGGCGTTATTCACCAAGATACCTGGTTGATGGAAATGAACACCAGTGGCGTGGCTATGTCTGGAATGCAATGTGTCCACCACTGAAAGGTGAAGTGCAAGTCACGCTTGTGGTTGCCGACGATTCACCTGCTCTCGCACCGCTTTCCAGCTTGCTCTTAAGCTGGAGTATCCTGGCGCGAACCATGCGCTTGGCGCTGTGAGGGGGAGGTACATGATTATTACCTCACAGAAGACACGACGAGGAAACGTGATTCACCTCGTTTCGTCCAACGACCTGGTTGATGCTGTTCAATCAGGCCAACGCCTGCGTGCATATTGTCCCATTCACGGCAGCGACCATCAACGTTCCCTCTCGATTGACCTCGACACTGGCTGGGGCTTCTGCCACAGTTGCCATGCGACCGTACTGGTGCACCCAAATGCTCCTGTAAACGCGAGCAGTCAAGGAAACAGGTCTGGGCAACGCAGTGCTAACGGCGGTGTGTTTGGTGATAGAGCAAGCGCAGAACATCTGACTGTGCCCTCTGTACGCCCATACCTGCTACGACGGGTGCGTTCTGTGATACCACTTCCACACTGGCAACAAGAGGAGGTGATTGCTCTCAAGGCAGTTGCTACATTGATGCGTGAAGCACTGGCTTCCTCGCGGCGAGCGCAGCTGTACCTGACCGAACGCGGTATACCTGCAAAGCTTGCCCTGGCAAGTGGCGTTGGCTACCTCTCGCGTGCAGCCTGGGAACTAGCCCCGGTGTCAAGAGAGCAGCAGCGCCTCTTGAAGCGCTGGATTGGATGCATCATCTTCCCACTTGGCTCTCCTGACGGGCAGGGATTCATCGGGCGCACGCTGCTCAAGTGGGAACCAGGGATGGATGAGAACGCCCACAAGGCCTTGCTCGATCAGCCTGGCACTCCCAGGCGTTGGATCAAAACCAACCCGGCAGGGGGGTTCGGCTTTGATGCACCAGTATACCTCGCCGAACAGGTGGTGCTGGTCGAAGGCGGCTTTGATCGCCTGGCACTACTGGCTGCGGGATTGCCTGCCAATGCCGTGATTGCCCTGGTCGGTACTACCGCCCGGCCAGCCTGGCTGGCACGGCTTGCACCACAGGTCAAACGTGTAGTGCTGGCCCTGGATGCCGACGATGGTGGAGAAGTGGCGATGGAGCGGCTGGCCAGTGAGTTCCGGCGAGCTGGCTTCATCGTCACGCTGTGTCCACCCCCTCACGATCAGTGGGGCAAGGATTGGAGCGAACGATGGTGCAGGCTCGGCCCACAGAGTATGTGGCCACTCTTCGAAGCTTTAACACAACACAGTACATCGATACATGAAAGGAAACAACCATGAACGATTCACAACGCTATGCCGTCTACCATGCTAATGACGTGCTCGAGGTAAACTTGCCCCCGGCGATGCGCTGGTACGCAGATAAATCCATGTACTACACGCACGTTGCCGATGTGGTGGCACCGTTAGAACAGATCTTTACCCTCACGAACCACATCGACCATCCCTTGACGGACAACCCGGAGGTGGTCTGGCTCGCCACGTCCAGAATACGATCTACCTCGGTCGGGGATATCATTGTCTCAACTGAGAGGGGACAGGCCTGGCTTGTTATGCCCGTTGGTTTGCGGGAACTTCCCCCGCTTCAAGGCATGCATCCAGGCCATGAGCAAATCGCTGGCGCGCCTTCGATGAAGCAACATGGGTTACATGCGCCTTTCGGACTCTTTCAGGTAGCGAACTACGAGGAGGTCACTCTTCGCTACATCTCTGACATACCCGATCTGGCACAGGAAGCTCCCCTGCCGCCTGCGCTTCCCGCTCGCCATCCTCTGCTCGCGCAACTTGAGGGCAGGTATGCCGTGCAGGATCACCTGCCATCGTGGTGGGAGGGTTGTATGGAGGTGCTCACAACTGCCTGTCCCTGCCTGGATACACTCATGCGTTCTCTCAGTCAAGAGGAATTCCGGCGGGGCTCCATTGACCAGCAGCGCTGGAAATCATGGCGCAACTCCGAGTGCCAGCTCACTGAGGAGCAAGAACCAGTTCCGTGCCAGATAAGCCGAGGACCAGGTCTCTACTGGATTATGGCAGGGGCATTGCCAGCCCAAAGCAGGAAGGACTGGCTCGACCGCTTCGTCAATCGCGGGGACAAGGATATGCCGCAGGATTTGGACCTGGTCATCACTTCGGACCCGGCATGGTGGCTCAACATGGGCAATGGACGTGGGTGGTCTTCCTGCACAGGCACGGGCACTACTCGCGATCCGCGTATCATCGGCAACTGGTACGATACTGGCGTGGTGCTGGCGGCCCTGGTGGCACGTGGTGCCGACTGCTGGACGCCCGATTGTCTGATCGCATGCACCACGGTGCGTCTGGTCATAGATAACAATACTGGCTCTGCATCCACAAACGACACAGCGGAGTCATCGCTACGTGTCGTGCTTGGCCGGGTGTACTACAACGACGTGACCTCAGCCTGCAACCTGCTAGTTTCCCTGGCTGCGCTCTTTGAACAGCATGGGCTCTCCTGGGGGTGCATTGCCGGAACGAATACCGCGCAGTTCGCACAGGACGGTTCGCTTGGGGAGCTTGCCATCGAAGAGGAGGCTCGTAAAGCGCTGGGTGTGCCCTACTGGCTCCCAGAAGCAACTGAGCGTCCAGCTTTGGAGGGCCAGGTGGCCTACCTGGAAAGTGATGAGCGAGCAAGCGGTGGGAGCTGGACATACCCACTCTTCTCGGTGTACGCCTGCCAATTGCTCGAACCCATTGCCAATCCAATCGCTCAGTCCAACGATGACAACTAACCATATTATTCATCGCATCCTGCCTTAGTTCCCTCACTTCGCATATCATCCACCTGCCTGCTCCTTAGAGGCTTCTTGAGAGGCTTTATGCCATCTGCTTTCCTGTTCCCTTCCTTCTTAACAGAGACTCCAAATAGATGTCGTCAACTGTGCTCGTTTGGGGTGGACAAGGAAAGCAGAGCGAGGCAGGCAGCGTGATGGATGGTATGTGGCCTGCTGAAATGAGGCAGGATGCCTTGACCAACCGTAGAAAGGAACATGTCTCATGACCATATCATCACTGAATGGCGCCAGCACAAACACGCAACTTAGCGGAACCTTGCCAGTGCGACCTTTCCATCCCGATGGCTTTATCGGCTCGCTGCAAGCGGATGGCCAGCAGGTCAGGGTCGCCGCGCTCGCCTGCGATGACGAGCGAGTGATTGCGCTCAGCCTGGTTGGCTTTGATACCAGCATCGGCGTCGTGCTGGCACGGCTGTGGAGTTCTACGGCAGTGCCATTTGAACCTGCTACAACCTTGCAGGAGGAGTGGCAGGGGCCGGGACAGCTCAAACGCAGTAGCGAACGCTACAAGCAGTGCGTGGCACACCTCGAAGGCACCAGGGAAGTCCATGCCCTGGCCCTGCTACGCACCGCGCACCTCACCGAAGGCATCCTGCACCCGCCTGATCTCCCGGAGATGGGCGAGCAGTCATCGGCAAAGACGGTGGAGCAGGAACAAGGAACTGCACCGTCGTCGAAGCAGGCAAAGCCGCCGCTCTGGATAGCGTGCTACATCCTGGGTAACTGGGATGAGTCCGGCCCGCACCGCCAGAGCTTCCTTGGACATCTCTACGCCTTGCGCGTGCTGTTCCTGCACCGGCACACGGAACATCCCGAATGGCCTGACGTATGGGCCGAGGCCCTCTGGGAGCGTGGTCTCGAAAGCGAGTTGATCAGACCCATAACGTCCCTCGGGATGCGCGCCTGGCGGCTCTCCGGCGACCTTATGTCCTGGAGCACGCTCGTTGGCGCAGGCGTGCGTGAAGGCTGGTTGCCCTGTAGCGAATCGCGCACCAGCTAACCTGTACGAGAAAACCCTTAACAAATAAAAGCGTCTCGCCATTCCCACTGATCTTTTCGGTGCGATGGTGGGATGCCTTTATTCATATAGTCATTGATTACTAGCAAAGGAGTAAAGAAGATCTATGCCACAAGGCACTTTAGCCAATCTGGCCAACTCGGCCTTTGTACGTACGCCTCCGGCGTTCGCTGCACGCATCGTACGTTCCCTCTTGTCGTTCCCAACAGGCAAGGCTACCAATATACTCGACCCGACCGCAGGGGAAGGTGACCTGCTCATTCCCTGCCAGGATATCCCAACTGCCCGGCTCTACGGCGTGGAGATCAGCGCCGAACGAACAGCCGTCGCACGCACACGCTTACCCCAGGACGAACTTGTCAGCTGCGCCTTTGAGGGTGTGAGCATCCCCAAAGGGAGCATGAGCCTTGTGCTCGCAAACCCGCCCTACTTTTTCCAGGACGGCAAACGCGCCGAGTACCGCATCATCGCCGATGCCGGAGTGTTGCTCATGCCAGGAGGGATAATGGTCGCCATTATCCCGGCCCGTTCAGCCTGGGACGGCACCATGATCAATCACTGGTGTCGCTGGTACGATCGCGTGCGCGTCTGGAAGTTCCCTGATCGTACGCAAACTGAAGAGGAGAGCGCCTTCGAAGACTATACGCAAATATGCGTGGTTGGCATCCGCCGAGCCGAAGCGCGCGACCCTATCCCGGCGGAGAGCCGCCGACTGCAGGGGTATCGCTATCACGCTCCATCTGTCCCTTCTTCAGGGAAGAGTCCCTCGCGTGTACAAGTCGGCTGGGAGCAGGGAACGCCACCACCAGAACTGCCAGAGATACCCATTTCAGATCCCTATCCTGTGCCAGAAAGCATCGCCCGCTCGCAGATTGTCGTGCGGCACGCAGCTGAGTCCCTGTTGCTCACCGCCCTCGAACACTGCGGAGCGCACCTCTCTGCCACCTGGCAGGCTGCCACGGTCTGGGAGGAAGAGGGCCTGCGAGAGTCGCCAGTCATGCCGCTTTCCGGTGAAGCACATGTGGCTGCTGAGGTGCTGACGGGGGTGCTGGATGGCGAAATCGTCTGGGTGCCACAGGCGAGCGGCAACAACGAAGAGGGAACGATACAGGAGGCGCCGCACCTGTTGACCGCCTTTGTGGGTCAGGAGTGGGTGTCGATGCCGATCGAGACGGAAGAACGCGAGAAGCTTCGCGAGCGCGGTGTGGTGCATGTCGCCATGCGCCAGTGGCAGGACAAACCCATCCTGGGCATCCTGAACCTGGAAACGGGCGAGACACGCTACGAGCAGGGGGAGGCCGTCTTCACCTTCTTGCAGCCCTGGCTGGCTTCGCTGGCCGCACGCGTGGTGGAGAAGCGCCAGCCGCTCTACCGGCTGGATCCCAAAGACTGGGAACTGCGTGTGGTCTCCCAGTTCGGGCAGGATAAGCAACTGCCAAACGCGGCCTTTCCAGGTCTCTCGCTGGCGCAGCAGCACCGCGTCTACGCCATGGGTCGCGCTCTCGATGCGACTTCGCGCACAGCTATTCAGGGCGAACCCGGAACTGGGAAGACAAGGCTCGCTGTAGCAACAGCCGCGCGGCAGGCGTATCACTGGCGCCACCGCAACACGGTGTTGTTCCGTAATGCATTCCCGCAACCCGCCTGGGTGCGAGGGCTGCGTCGCGCCTGGCTCAAGAACCCGCGTACGCTTGCAATGTTGGGTCTCACGTCTGTGAGTGATGCGGCGAGTGGGCGCATCACGGCTTATCGCCGACGAGACGGGAAGCTTCTCTCGCCAGAGGAGGCAGGTCCGCAGGCATTGCCCGTGCTGGTCAGCACACCCAAGAAGGTGACCAAAGAGTATGCCGCCGAGGTGCGCGCCGCATGGCCCGAAGCCGAGGTAGTCTTCATCGACAGGTACAGCGACATCCCCGGCTGGATGCAGCGCTGCGCGGAAAGCCACGCGCCTGCGGTGATCGCCATCCTCTCCCACTCGCTCACCAGGGCCTTTGGACGCGAGTGGCATCCAGTGGTGCGCGAGAAGCAGATCACACGGCGCGAGCCCATCCTGGAGCCAGAGAAAGATCTGCTCCCGCAGCTTGATCCCGTCTACAACGAGCAGCACGTCCTCACCGGGTACCGCTGGAAAAAGAGCGGGAAGCTGTACACGCGAGATGAAACAGTGTCGCACTTCTTCTGTCCTGGCTGTGGTGGTCAGATCAAAGCGAAACTTGGCAAACTGCACGAACGGGAACAACGCTCCGATGAGGAGGAGCAGCAGTTCGCCGTACTGAAGAAAGGGCAACAGGAAGAGGAGGAAGCAGAGGAAGACGGTCTCGAACCGGTCACCAGTCGCACCTGGTTCACGCTCAAGCCCCGCTGGTGCAGGTGTCGTACCGATGCCAGGAACAGGCCGGGGCCGCGTAATCCCGCCGGGCGGACGCGAGTGCGTACCCCACTCTGGACGGATGCGCGCCTCGAAGCCGCACAGCGCAAGCATCCCCAGCTCTCCTTTGCATCCTGGTCTGCTGCGGTGGAACGCCTGTATAGGCACAAAGGTCACATCGTTGGAACAGATACGGCAATTGCTTCTGCTCGTGCTATCAGTAAGTCGTCAGGGGCAGGCAAGCGCAAGGCGGTCAGCCTGGGACTGCCCGTTACCACAGGCAAGGGTACACAACGCGACGATGATACAAGCTATGTCGCACGTGAGACGTTGCCTGAGAGCTTCTCGCCGTACGATTACCTGTACCGTTTCTATCGTGGGTGCGTAGCGCTGGCCGTGATCGACGAGAGCCACAATGGCCGGGGACGTGATACCGATATCGCTCACGCCCATCACCAGGCCATGCTCGTCTCCCAGACACGTATGCTCACCAGCGGGACACATTTGGCGGCGATATTCTGGGTTTCTATCATTACTGGTACAGGTATCATCCGCAGTTCTGGCGGCGCCTGGGGTTGGGTTGGAACGACGCGGTGCGCCGTATCGGCGCTTGTGAAATTGCTGGATAATCCAGTAGGGGCTAGAGAGCGATGGCCCCTAGGACAGTGCCTTACTTAGCGGGGAAACCCAAAGAGGACAATAGC
>Ga0137372_10001234_pt1 | contig 24613 bp, 25 predicted proteins | sample SagtaG_6_FD_104911 | JGI IMG/M metagenome (GOLD analysis project Ga0137372, IMG submission 104911) | Vadose zone soil microbial communities from Sagehorn Ranch, Mendocino, California, USA - Sage1_R_60_16 metaG | ecosystem: Environmental > Terrestrial > Soil > Vadose zone | place: USA...
GGATCGGGGCAGGATGCGAGACACTGGCCACGGCCGGCTCCTTCCGTATGTTGGCTCCGCCCGCTCAAGTGTGGGTGACCCACGCAGATGCGGACCGGAGCCGGCCGTTCCATGCTGACTAGCGCTGTCGCAGCACGTCGCGCACCACGGCGAAGGGGAGCTGTCTTCGGGCTCCCCCCCGGATCAAGTCACCCTTTCACCCTTGTGGCGCCGACGTAGTCGCCAGGGTGGATGGGCTCCACGCGGACGAGGGCGCCGGTGTAGGGGGCGTTGACCATCAGGCCCTGGCCGACGTACATGCCGACGTGGTGGATGGTGGCGGGGTCGCGCGGGTCGGTGCCGAAGAAGACCAGGTCGCCGGGGAGCAGCGCGGCCACCGTCACGTGGCTCCCTGCCGACCACTGCGCCCGCGACGTCCGCGGCAGGGCCACCCCGGCCTGCTGGTACGCCCAGCTCGTCAGCCCGGAGCAGTCGAACTCCCCCGGGCCGCTCGAGCCCCAGCGGTAGGGCTTGCCCAGCTGCCCGAGGGCGGCGTGCAGCGCCATGGCGGCGGCCTGCGTGGGTGGCGGCGCGGTGGCGAAGCCGTCGAGGCCGAGCGTGCGCGCCCTGGCCAGGGCGGCCGCCACGGTCGCGCGCCTGGCGGCTTCCTCCCGCGCCCGCTCGGCGGCCAGCAGCTCGCGGACGTGGCGCTCGGCGCTGTCGAGCAGCTCGCGCTGCTGGGCGAGCGCCTGCTCGATGGCGGCCCGCTGGCCGCCCATCCGCTGCCGCAGGGCGAGCACCTCGGCCTGCCGCGCGCGCAGCTCGTCGACGAGCGCGCGGTCACGCGCCGCCGCCACGGCCGCGTCGTCCACCGCGCGCACACCCGCGGTGAGGGAGCCGGTGGCGACCCGCACGGCGATGGCCAACTCGTGCGGGTCGTCCGCGATCAGCAGCAGCTCGGCGGAGACCAGCGGTCCCACCTCGTAGATGCCGCGCACCTGGTCCTCGAGCCGCGCCTGCGCGGCCTCGGAGGCCAGCTCCTGGTCGTCGAGGGCGCGCTGGTGCGCGAGTGCGCTTTCCAGCGCGCCCTGCAGCCGAGCGTCGCTGGCCTCGTAGGCCTCCGACATCACCTCGACGCGCACCTGCAGGCGGTCGACCTCGCCGCGGATGCGGGCGGCCTCGGCGCGCGCCCGCTCGACCGCGCCGGGGTCGGCCGCGGCCGGCGCCGGGACGGCCAGCAGGCCGCCGAGCAGCGCGACGAGCAGCGCGGCGGAGCTGAGACTGCGTGGGTACGGCAGGGGCATGCAACCGTTGTCGGCCGGCGCCCCAGGCCGCTTGACCGCACCACGTGCGCGGTTGGCCTCTGTCCGTGGTGGCAGTGCCGGGTTTCGACCGCGTCACGATTTCTCGAGGAGATCGTCCCGACCCCGCTCCTCCGGGCCGACCGGCGCCTATGCTTGGGAGAAGAGGAACGACCACGTGCGCCGTTCGTCCGGAGGTGCCCACCATGGACCAGCCGACCACTACCGGCTGGGGGGCCGCGCCGCCGCCCGCCCGCCGCCGCCCCGGCCCCGGCCTGCTCGCCGCGGCCATGGCCTTGGTGCTGGTGTTCGGCGCCATCGGACTGGTCGCCATGCGCTCGGTCGGCAGCAGCGCCGGGGGGCGCTCGCCGGAGTCGGCCGCGACCGGGTTGCTCGCCGCCCTGGACAAGCGCGACCTGAAGCGCGCCGGCGACTACCTGCAGGGTGAGGAGCGGCAGCTCGCCGTCGCCTACAGCGACCGCCTGACCAGGCTGCTCGCCGAGGGCCGCGGCAGCAACGGCCCCCTCGCCGGGCTCGACGTGACCGCCAGGGACCTGCGCTTCCGCCGCGCCGCAGGCAGCAGCGACGGCAGCGTTGTGGTGCTCGAGGCGGTCGAGGGCACCGTGGGCGTGCGTGGCCCGAACGGCGTCCAGGTGCAGCTCCCGGTGGCCGAGGCCAGACGCCAGCTCGCCTCGCGGACGCACGGCGCGATCGACTCCCTGCGGCTGGTGACCGTCCGCGGCTCCGACGGCCGCTGGTACGTGTCGCTGCTGGCGTCCTCGGCCGAGTGGGGCCGGCTCGCCGGCAAGGCAGGCGACGCCGACTACGGGCTGCTCACCGGAGGTGCTGGCGCGCCAGGCTCCGCCTCGCCCGAACAGGCCGTGCGCGAGCTGCTCACCGGCGCCTCGGACGGGGACCCCGCCAAGGTCGCCGACCGGCTGGCGCCCGACGAGGCCCGCATCGCCGACGCCTACCGCCAGCCGCTGCTCGACCGCATGGGCCTTGGCAGGCCCGGCTCGCCGCTCGGGCCGGACCAGCAGGTCCGCTTCCGCATCGACGGCCTGACCACCCGCAACGAGCAGGTCGCCGACGGCGTCGTCATGGTCCACCTCACCGGGGGCACCATCAGGGTGACCGGGAAGCCGCCGGTCCGGGTCACCGAGGCGATGGCAGAGCACGCGGCCGTGGTCACCATCCGCCGGCAGGGCGGCTGGTACCCGTCGCTGCTCGGGACCGCGGTCAGCAACGCCATCGCCGAAGCCCAGCGGGCACACCCCTGAGGGCCGCGGCGGGAGCGGGCCGGGACGCCGGAATCTGGTTAGACTCGGGACCCACCGGGGCCGTCGCCCCGACGCGATGCGGTCAACCGAGAACGGAGCGCCCGTGAGCAAGATCCTGCTCGTCGCGGCGGAGCACGGCAGCCGCGAGCGGCTGCGGCTCGCCCTCGAGCGCGTGGAGGCGGCCGGCGGCGAGGTCGAGTTCCTCGACGCCGAGAACGGCAACGTGGCCCTGGCCGTTGCCGAGCGCGACCACCCCGACCTGGTGGTCGTCGAGGTCGGCGTGACGCCCTACGGCGCCTTCGGCCTGACCAGGGACCTCAAGGCCTCCCCGGAGCTGTCCTGTCCGGTGATCGTGGTGCTCGAACGCGCCCAGGACGAGTGGCTGGGCCGCTGGTGCGGCGCGGACGCCCTGGTCGACCGGCCGGTCGACCCGTTCGCGCTGGCCCAGATGGCCGACCGCCTGCTGCAGGAGGGCCACGCCGGCGCGGCCTCCGGGAAGGCCGCCTCATGAGCGTCGGCGCCCGCTGCGGCTCCTGCGGCCGCGAGCTGCTGCTCGACCAGCTCACCGACGCCGCCCTCGGGTTCCGCTGCCCGTTCTGCGGCTACACCTTCGCGCCCTCGTACGCCACCGTCGCGCCCGCCGTCGCCGAGCGGGCGCTGACCGCTCACCACGCCCTCGTCGACGCGCTCGACGAGCTGCAGGCGATGATCGACGGCCGGCTGCTGCTCGACCGCGGCAGCGTGGTCACCCCGGTGAGCGACCTGCTGCCGACCGACCGGCAACGCGCCTGACCTGCGCAGACCCGCCTTCCTAGGGGCAACGCCCTAGTAGCTTCGGCCCAGTCTTCCCGCGAAGGATGGCGTGAAGGACGCAGCAATAGTAAGTTTGGGCACCTGCGTAGAAGCTGTGATCAGGGCCGCGTCCTGCTCGCGCAGGCAGGCCGGCCATGGCAGCCAGGCACCGGAGCCGGGTCGTGGCGGCCCGGGATCGCGATGAGCACCCAGCCTTCAAGCATTCCGACCACCGACGCCCAAGCGGGCGAGGCGGGCCCATACCCACTCGACGGAGACCGCCCCGACGGCGGCGCGCCCCGGTCCCTGCCGAGGCACCTCGCGCCCAGCCAGCGTCGTCCCGGGCTGGTCCGCTCCGTCCTGTCCGCCGCACTGCTGGTCACGGTGGTGCTCGCCGTGGGCACGGCGGTCGTGCTCGGCTCGATCGACCGCCTCAAGCACCCCCCGGCCGGCGACCGCAACGCCGTCGGCTCGCCGGGATCGTCACGCCTCGGCTCGCCGGGAGCGGCGATCACCTCGACCAGCCAGCCGCTGCTGCGCGAGGGCGGCTTCGAGGTCGGCCCCGGCGCCATCCGTGGCGAGCGCGGCACCCGCATGGAGCTGGTGGCCGTCGGCGCCGCCGGCTCCGCCCACGCGGCGCGGCTCTCCTACTCCGGAGCGCCCACCGGCCAGGCGGGACTGCTGGCCGACCAGGTGACGAGGCCGCCAGGCCCGGGCGCCCGCTACTCCGCCACCGCGCAGGTCAAGGCCAGCCAGCCCGGCCAGGTGGTGCAGATCCAGCTCGTCGAGATCGTCGGCGGCCGGCGCGTGAGCTTCGACCCGCAGATGCTGCGCCTTCAGGGCACCCAGTGGCGCGAGATCGGCGTGCAGCACGAGGTCACCAGCAGGGGCTCGGTGCTCGGCGTCGAGGTGACCTTCATCGGCCTCGGCCGCGGCCAGTACGGCTGGGTCGACGAGCTGAACGTCATCCAGACGCTCTAGGGAGCCCGGCGAGCCCGTGACCAGGCGGACGGTCGACTACGTGATCCTCTACGTGCGCGACCTCGACCGCGCGGTCGCCTTCTACAGCGACGTGGTCGGCCTGCCGCTGCGGCTGCGCCGTTCCGGCTACGCCGAGTTCGCCACCGCCAACCTCAAGTTCGCCCTCTACGAGCGCGGCCTGCTGCCCGGGCTGCTCGGCGCCGAGGCCGCCGGCCGCGGCCCGGCGGGGGAGACGCTCTTCCTGGTACAGGACGTGGACGCCGAGGCGGAGCGGCTGCGCCGCGCCGGGCTGACGATCCTGTCCGGCCCGAGCGACCGTCCCTGGGGCCACCGCACCGTGCACCTGCTCGACCCCGACGGCAACGTGGTCGAGCTGGCACAGGAGATCCCGCGCGCCGAGCGCTGAGCGCCGGCGCCCGCCCCGGGGTCCCGGCGGTCAGCCGGACGGCTCGTGCAGCCGGTCGATCCTCGCGGCCATGATGAAGTCGTTGTCGGTCAGCCCGCCGGCGGCGTGGGTGGTCAGCGCGACCGCCACCCGGCCCCAGCCGACCTCCAGGTCGGGATGGTGCCCCTGGCCCTCGGCGAGCAGCGCCACCCGGGTGGCGAAGCCGAAGGCGTCACGGAAGTTGCCGAACTGGAAGGCGCGCCGCAGCGTCCGGGTGGCGTCCCGCTCCCAGGCCGGGTCGACCTGGGCGTGCAGCCCGGCCGCTGCCGCCGCGTCGAGGCTCGGCGTCCCCGGGGCGCAGGCCACGCACTTCCGCTTGGCCAGCTCTGTCTCGGTCATGGCCCCATCGTTCCCCGCCCGCGCCCAGCCCACAAGTCCCCACGACTGCCCCGCAGGCAAGACGAGGGTGGGTTCGGCGGGCGACTCGCGCGCAGGCCCCCCCGCCCCAGCGCTAGCGGCGCACCAGCAGCCGGCCGGCGTGCTCGACGGCCTCGGTGCCGAGCTCGGCGCAGGCCCGGCGGAAGCGGCGCCGCACCCAGGCGGCGTCGTCGCCGTCCGCCAGGCGGGTGTGGCAGTAGTCCAGCGCCAGCGGCACCGCCTCGATCGCGCTCGGCCCGCGCTGGTCGAGCGTGACCAGGAAGAGCAGGCCGAGGTCGTTGCGCAGGGCCGGGTCGACCGCGTAGTCGTCGAGGAAGTCGCCCAGGTCGTACAGGACGCGCCCGGCGACGCCGTGGAACACGTGGGCGGAGTGGCCGGCGACCAGCGTGGCGCCGGCGTCCACCAGCTCGCCGGCGGCGCGGCGCACGTAGGGCAGCGGGGCGCTGGTCATGTTCGGCCCCCAGTGCGGGGTGACCAGGACCACGCCGGCGTCGGCGGCGCGCACGGCCTGCTCCAGCCAGGCCGGCAGCCCACCGCTGAGGTCGGCGAAGGCGACCCCCGGCCGGCCGCTCCCGGCCGCGAACTGCTCCGGGTGGTCGCTCGCGCCGATCACCGCCAGGCGCTGGCCGCCGCCGCGCAGCACGGCGGGACGGCGCGCCGCGTCCAGGTCCGGGCCGGCGCCGACGGTGGCGATCCCCGCCGCCGCCAGGTGCCGCAGCGTGTCGGCCAGCGCCTCGGGGCCGTAGTCGAGCGCGTGGTTGTTGGCCAGGGTCACGCAGTCGACGCCGAGCAGCGCCAGCAGCTCCACCGCGGCGGGCGGCGCCCGGAAGAAGAACGGCTTGCCGGGCAGCCGCCAGGGCGCGCCCCGCTCGGACACGCAGCACTCGAGGTTGAGCACGAACAGGTCGGCCTCGCCGGCGACCTCCACCACCTCGGGCGCGACCAGCTCCGAGGCCGGCCGGCTGGCGAGCGCCTCGCCGACCATGCGGCCCAGCATCGTGTCCCCGGCCAGCGCCAGCTTCACCTTCACGCCTCCCGACGCGCTCGGCGCGCTCGCAGATTGGTGTGCCCGCAACGGCCACGGCCTATCCTCGCCGATGGGGCCGGCACCACGGCAGCGAGCCGCCGCCGAACCCGCACTCGCCCTACCTGCGGGGCAGACGTAGGCTTTGCCGGCAAGCGCCTTCGACGTGACGGGGGAGCCGCGTGTCCGAATCCACCGCCTTCACCTGGCCCACCGTGCTCGGGCCGCTGCTCCGCGGCCAGGACCTCAGCGAGAGCGAGGCGGCCGCCGCCATGGGCGCGATCCTCGCCGGCGAGGCCACGTCGGCGCAGATCGCCGCGTTCGCCACCGGGCTGCGCATCAAGGGGGAGAGCGCGGTCGAGATGACCGGGCTGGTACGAGCCATGCTGGCCGCGGCCGCGCCGCTGGACGTGCCTGGGCCGCTGCTCGACACCTGCGGCACCGGCGGCGACCGCGCCGGCACCTTCAACGTCTCCACCCTGGCCGCGATGGTCGCGGTCGGCGCGGGCCAGCGCGTGGCCAAGCACGGCAACCGCGCCGCCTCGGGCCGCTGCGGCAGCGCCGACCTGCTGGAGGCGCTCGGGGTGGCGATCGACCTGCCGCCGCAGGGGGTGGCGGCCACGATCGCCGAGGCCGGCGTCGGCTTCTGCTTCGCCCCGGTGTTCCACCCGGCCATGCGCCACGCCGGCGCGACCCGCCGCGAGCTCGGCGTGCCCACCGTGTTCAACTTCCTCGGCCCGCTCGCCAACCCGGCCAGGGCCCGCCACCAGGCCCTCGGCGTCGCCGACGCCCGCATGGCGCCGGTGATGGCCGAGGTGCTGCGGCGTACCGGGACCAGGCACGCGCTCGTCTTCTACGGCCACGACGGCCTCGACGAGCTGACCACCACGACCACCTCGACCGCCCTCGACGTGAGCCAGGACGGCATCCGCGAGCTGGAGGTCGACCCGTCCGCGCTCGGCCTCGCCCCCGCCGAGCGCGAGGACCTGCTCGGCGGCGACGTGGAGCGCAACGCCGCCATCGCCAAGCGGGTGCTCGCCGGCGAGGGCGGCCCAGCCCGCGACCTGGTGCTGCTCAACACGGCCGCCGCCCTGGTCGCCGCCGACGCCGCGCTGGGCCTCGCCGACGGCCTCGAGCAGGCCGCCCGCTCACTCGACGAGGGCCACGCCGCAGCCGCCCTGGAGCGCTGGGTCGAGGTCTCCCGCCGCGTCGCCGCAGAGTTGGGCTAGCTCCTCCGAGGCTCCCCCGAGCTGATCACCCGCTAATCACCCCCCTCGAAGCCGATGGAGAACATGCGGTCGAGGTCGTGGCGCGAGTAGGTGCGGAAGGCGATCAGCGTGCGCGTGGTGGCCACGCCGTCGACCTTGCGGATCTGCTCGGTCACGACCGACGCGAGGTCGTCGTGGCCGCCGACGCGGACGACGGCGACCAGGTCCCAGTCGCCCGCCACCGAGTAGACCTCGCTGATCCCGTCCAGGTCGGCGAGCGCCTGGGCGGTCTCAGGGGTGCGGTCGACCTCGCAGGTGACGAGCACGATGGCGGTGACCATGGTTGGGCTCCTCGCGTCGCGGCCGTCCGGGGGCACCGGGCGGGCTGGTCTAGAACGGGCGTTCCAGGGCGACGGCCATGCCCTGGCCGCCGGAGATGCACAGCGTGGCGAGCGCGCGCCGACCGCCACGGCGGCGCAGCTCGTGCGCTGCCGCCCCGACGATGCGGGCGCCGGTCATGCCGATCGGGTGGCCGATCGCGATCGCGCCGCCGTTGACGTTGGTCCGCTCCCAGTCGAACTTCAGCTCACGGTCGCACGCGAGCACCTGCGCGGCGAAGGCCTCGTTGACCTCGACCACGTCGACCTCGGGGAGGGTCCAGCCGAGCTTGCCGAGCAGCTTCAGGGTGGCCGGGACCACGCCCCAGCCCATGTAGCGCGGGTCGACCCCGGCGCTGGCCCAGCCGACCACACGGGCCAGCGGCTCCAGGCCGTGCCGCTCGGCCGCCTCCTCGCTCATCGCCACCAGCGCGACCGCGCCGTCGCAGATGCCGGACGAGTTGCCGGCCGTCACCGTGCCCCCCTGGCGGAACACCGGCTCGAGCCTGGCCAGGCCCTCGAGGGTGGTCTCGGGCCGCAGGTGCTCGTCGCGCTCGATGGTCACGGTGCGGGACTTGGCGTCGTAGGTGTCGACCGGCACCACCTCGTCGCCGAGCCGACCCGAGGCCCACGCGGCGGCCGCGCGCCGCTGCGACTGCAGGGCGAACGCGTCCTGCTCCTCGCGGCCGATCGAGTGCCGCTCGGCCAGGTTCTCTCCCGTCTCGCCCATGGCCTCGCCCGACAAGGGGTCCATGAAGCCGTCGGAGGACATGCCGTCCTCGACGGTCGCGTCGCCCATGCGGTAGCCGCCACGCATGCCGCGCAGCAGGTAGGGCGTGCGGGTCATGTTCTCCATGCCGACGACCAGGGCGACGTCGATCTCGCCGAGGATGATCGAGCCGGCCGCCAGGGTGAGCGCCTTGCTGCTCGACCCGCACGCCTTGTTGACGGTGTAGGCGGGGACCTCCTCGGGCACGCCCGCCCGCACCGACACCTGCCTGCCGGGGTTGGGGCCGTTGCCGGCCTGGCGGCCGTGGCCGGCCACGGTCTCCTCGACCTCGCTGGGGGACAGGCCGATCGCGTCGAGCGCCGCCCGGGCGGCCGCGATGCCAAGGTCGACGGCGGGCACGTCGGCGAACCCACCCATGAACCTGCCGATCGGCGTGCGCTTGGCCGCGACGATGACGACGGAACGCTGCTCCATAGGGTCCTCCCGCCCAGGGTCGTGAGCCCATTGTAGAAGCCCGGCGTGGCCGCTCCGCGGACGTCCCCCTCGCCCCGCGGCGCCTTCCACGGCCCGCTCGCGTGGCCAGCCGGACCGGTCAGCGGCGGCCTGGCACGCGCCGCCCCCGGCGCAGGCTCGGGCGCGGCTCGGGGCGGCCGCGCGCCTCGCCGGGGGCGTCCGGGGTGGAGGAGCGGCGCCGGGTGTAGCGCACCTGCAGGGCGGCGCCCCCGACGGACTGGCTGGCCAGGCAGCCCCGCACGTCCAGCAGCTCAGCCTCGCCGGCGACCCCGTCGAGCCAGTGCGCCACCAGGCGGAGCTCGTCGATCAGGTGGCGGGGCGGCGGGCCGTCGAAGCGCTCGGCGGGGATGGCGCTGGCGCGCAAGGCGTCGACGCCGCCGGGATCGTCCGCGGCGAGCACCCCGACCGCGGCGAGCTGACCGCACCGCAGGATGGTGACCTCACGGCCGCGCGCGTGCCGCCGCGCCAGGACCACCTCGTCCACCGCCGCCAGCGCGCCGAAGCGGCGCAGGTCCGCCACGGCCCTGGTGAGCGCGTCGAGCCGGTCCCGGGTGGCGGCCGCCTGCTCGTAGCGCTGCTCGGCGGCGTAGGCGCTCATGCGCCGGCGCAACGGGGCGAGCAGCGCCTCCGGGTCGCCGTCCAGGGCGACTTCGAGGCGGCCCACCACCAACCCGTACACCTCCGGCGCGACCTCCTGGGTGCACGGGCCCATGCAGCGGCCAAGGTCCAGCAGGGCGCACGGGGAGAGGCGCTTGCGCGGGCCGATGCGAGGCGTGCAGCGCCGCAGCGGCAGCGCGTCCTCGATCGCCGTCTTGACCAGCTCGGCCTGGCCCGTCGAGACGAACGGGCCGAGGTAGCGGGCGCCGTCGTCGAGCACGCGGCGGACCAGGGAGAGCCGCGGGAAGCGCTCCTTCGTCACCTTGAGGTAGCAGTAGCGCTCAGGGTCGCGGCCGCGCCGGTTGTAGCGTGGCCGGTGGCGCTGGATCAGCCGCACCTCGCGCACGCTGGCCTCGAACTCGGTGGCGCAGCGCAGGTGGTCGACCGTGGCCAGCTCGCGCAGCAGGTCGGCGATCTTGGCCCGGCTGTCGCCGGAGAAGTACGAGCGCACCCGCGTGCGCAGGTCCTTGGCCTTGCCGACGTAGAGCACGCGCCCGGCGGCGTCGCGGAACAGGTACACGCCGGGCGCGTGCGGCAGCCGGTCGGCCAGGTGGACCTTCTTGAAGCTGGCGTCGGCGCGGGCCGAGGGGAACTCGATCAGGTCTTCGAGGGCGAGTACCCCGAAGGTGCCGGCCCGCTCCAGCAGGCTGTGGAGCACGTCGACGGTGGCCCTTGCGTCGGTCAGCGCTCGGTGGCAGGGGGTCACCGAGGCCCCGAGGTAGGCGGCGAGCGTGGCCAGGCGGACGTTGGGCACCTCGTCCCTCGGCAGCAGCTTGCGCGCCAGCCGGGCGGTGCAGACGACCCGGTTGGTCGCCCGCTGGTAGCCGTGCCGCTCCAGGTTGGCCTGCAGGAAGCGCCAGTCGAAGGAGGCGTTGTGGCCTACGAACACGGCGTCGCCGAGGAACTCCAGCAGGCACGGCAGGACCGTCTCGATCGGCTCGGCGCCGGCGACCATGCCGTCGCTGATCCCGGTGAGCGCGGTGATCAGCGGCGGGATGGGAATCCCGGGGCGGATCAGGGTCTGGAAGGTGCCGACCACCTCGCCGCCGCGCACCTTGACGGCGCCGACCTCGGTGATGCGGTCGTCGCCGGGCGACCCGCCCGTGGTCTCGAAGTCCAGGACCACGAACTCGACCTCGATCAGCGGCGTGCCGAGGTCGTCGAAGCTCTGCTGGATGCCCGAGACCAATGTCCCTCCCGGCCGTTATGCCGGGAGGGTAAGTGAACGCATGTTCGAAAGCAAGCGTCGAAGCGGGCGTGTTGGCGAGCGCTCGCTCTGGAGGGTCAGGCGCTCGGGTTGGTGCCTGCCGCCAGGGCGCGGATCTCGTCCGGGGTGGAGACGATCACCACCACCGCGCGGGGGTCGATGCGGCGGATCAGGCCTTCGAGCACCTTGCCGGGGCCGAGCTCGACGTAGCGGGTGGTGCCGAGGGCGCGCAGCCGCTCGACGCAGCGGGTCCAGTCCACCGGGGAGGTGAGCTGCCTGGCGAGCAGCCGGCCGGCGCGCCGGCCGGAGTGGACCACCTTGGCCTTGGCGTTGGACACCAGCGGCACCTCTAGCCGGGTGAGCTGGATGCGGTCGACCGCCTCGCGGAAGGGCCGCCGGGCCGCGTTCATCAGCGGGGTGTGGAAGCCGCCGCCGATCGGCAGGGGCAGGACCCGCTTGGCCCCGGCGAGCAGGGCCAGGCGGCCGGCCTCCTCGACCGCGCTGGGCTCGCCGGAGATCACCACCTGGCCGGGCGCGTTCGAGTTGGCGAGGAAGACCTTGCCGACCTGGCGGCGCACGGTGCGGCAGAGGTTGCGCACGGCCTTGTCCGGCAGGCCGAGGACGACCCGCATGACGCCGGTGCCGCCGGCCTGGTGGGCCAGCTCGGCGCGGCGCACCACCAGGTCGAGCCCGTGCTCGAAGGTGATCCCGCCGGCGGCGAACAGGGCGGCGTACTCGCCGAGCGAGTGGCCGGCGACCAGGTCGGGGCGCAGCCCCTCGGCCCGGGCGAGCAGGTGGCAGGCTGCCGAGTGGGTGTAGATGGCCGGCTGGGCCTTGCGCGTGTCGGTCAGGGCCGCTTCGCCGGCCTCGAGGATCTCCAGTACGTCCCAGCCAAGGCGCTGCGAGGCGCACAGGAACGGCCAGCCGGCCGGGTCGTCCGCCCACGGCGCGCCGCTGCCGTTGGCGATGCGTCCCTGGCCAGGGAAGGTGAACGCTGTCTTTTCCTGCATACCCTCGATCGTACCCGCTCTGACCCCGGGTGCGAAACAATCGCGCAATCTGCCCGCGGTGCTCACCGGCGCTCCTCGCCGGACGGTGGCGGCTACCCTGGTTGTGACACTGTCAACCCATTTCCGTGGGGAGGGAGCGTGCCCGAGTATCCGAGCGAGCGGTTCCGGCTACCGGCGGCGGGGGAGCGGCTGCGCTGCCGCGGGTGCGGCAACCTGACCCGCTTCGACGTGCTCGCGACCAGGCGGACGGTCGCGTTCTGGCACTACTCCCTGGCCGGGGACCTGGCCGTCGAGGAGGAACGCGACCTCGGCGTGGTCGCCGAGCAGGTGCGCTGCCGCTGGTGCGGCTCGGACGCTCAGGTCGAGGTGGTGCCGACCTTCGGCGCCGCCACCACCCTGGCCGATCCGGGAGCCGCCCCGTGAGCCATGTCCCGGAGCCCCACCGCCCCTCGGCCGACTCGGGGCCAACGGCGCCCGTCCCCGACGGCGGCTCGACCGACCCGTCGGGTGTGGGGTCGGTGGCCGGGTCGTCGGCTGGTGAGCCGGGGCCGGGCACGTCCGGGGACGGCGGCGGCCCGGCTGGCGGGCGGGGGCTGGAGCCTGGCTCCGAGCCGTCCTCTGGTGAGCGGGAGTCGCGTACGGCGTCCGGGGACGGGTCGGGGGAGGACGGCGCCGCCGGGACGGCGGGGGAGCGGGCCGCGGGAGGCGGGCCGGACGGCAACGCCGCGGGCGCGGCCGACGGGTCGGGGACGCTCTCGCCGCTGCCCGACGTGCCGGGGGAGCTGCTCAGCGGGTACCTCGACGCCGCGCTTGCGCAGCTCAGGGTGGCGACGCCGACCGAGCTGCCTGGGGCGCTGCGCCAGTACCGGACCTGGACGCCGCGCAAGCTCAAGCATCCAAGGGTGGTCGGCCTGGTGAAGCGCAGCCTCGACACCGACCCCGGCTTCCGGGCCGCGGTCGACCGCCGGGTGCTCGACGACGAGGAGACGCTCGCGCGCCTGGTCCGGGCGGGGCGGCACGCCGACGCGCTCGCCAGCGGCGAGTCGCCGGAGGTGGTGGCCAGGGTCGGCATCGCCCTGGGCGACCAGGGCGCCGCCGCCGTGCAGGCGGCCGCGGAGGCGGCCGTCGCCGACCAGGCGCGCGCCGAGGCGGCCAAGGCCTCCTCGGCGCTGGTCGAGGCCGAGAGCGAGCTGCAGGCGGCGCGGGCGAGGGCCGAGTCGGAGGTGGCCACGACCAGGGCAGCGCGAGAGGACGCCCGCGCCGCCCGCGACGAGCTGCGCCGCGCGGAGCGCCAGGTCCAGGCGCTCGGCGAGCGTGTCCGCGGGCTGGAGCAGGAGCTGAGCAGGCAGCGGGCTGCGGTCGACGCCGCCCGGGTCGAGGCCGCCGCCGAGCAGCGGCGCCTGAACGGCCGCATCGCCGAGCTGCAGGCCAGGCTGACCGAGGCGCAGCGCCAGTACCGGCAGCTCCGCCGCGCCAGCACCCGTGTCGACCCGGTGATCGCCGAGGCCGTCGGCACCCTCGAACGCGACCTGGACACCCTGCGCCGCGCCACCGGGCTGACCGACCTGGACCTGCCGGCGCTCGGCCGGGTCGAGCGGCGGCAGGAGCGGCGCGAGCCGCTGCCGGTGCCCGCGGGGCGGGACGCCGACGACCCGGAGACGTTGAGCTCCTGGATGGCCGTCCCGGGCGTGCTGGTCCTGGTGGACGGCTACAACGTCACCAAGCACGAGCGCGGCTTCCCCGACCGCAGCCTCGAGGACCAGCGCACCCTGCTGATCGACCTCTGCCGCCGCCTGGCAAGGCGCTGGGGCGCGGAGGTCACGGTGGTGTTCGACGGTGCCGAGGTGACGCCGATGCCGACCAAGGTCGGCGTCGGCGCGGTCGGGGTGGTGTTCACCGACGCGGACCGGATCGCCGACGACGAGATCGTCGCGCGGGTCAACGCGGAACCCCCCGACCGGCCCGTGGTGGTGGTCACCTCCGACAACGAGCTGCGCCAGCGGACCGCGGCACTGGGCGCGAGCGTGGCGCGCTCCCCGGCGCTGCTGGGACTCTCGTCCCGCTGACGGGCCTTCTCAGGACGCCCGGGGGACGCCGTTGCGGCGCACGGACAGCAGCTCGGGCTCCATCTCGGCGCTGGCGAGGGTGTGCATGGCGAGCGCGAGGTCGGCGTCGAGGTCCAGCTCGCGGCTGCGGCGGCGCCGCGGGGCGGAGCTGGCGCCGATGGGGAGCACCTCGGCGTCGCGCTCGGCGAGGATGAAGTCGACCAGGCAGTCGCAGGTGGCGCCGCGCGGGCAGCCTTCGCAGGTGATGCGGAGCGGCTCGTCGTTTGCCATCGTCAGCGTCCTTCCTCCGTCGGGTTGTCGCGCTGCGCTGGGCAGACGCTATTCGACGGGTGTGACAGCAGCGGGCGACTGGCCCGATCGAACACGTGTACGAGTCTACCGCATCGCTTTGGCACTAGCCAGGCTTACTGAGCCGTACCTAGGTGCTCCATGACGCCGCATCTCCTGATCGCTGCGAGCGCGATTGGGTAATTGACCCGTTCCAGCCCGCACATCCGATGAGACAGACTCTGTCCACACCGGCTGTGGCGGCGCCAGACCAGCCGGGATCCCCCGGCCCCGCCGCTCGACGGCGGGGCCCCGGTGAGGGGCGTCGGTGAAACCAGGGCGCACCGGGTCGGCCTCGGCGACGAGGACCGGCGTGGCCGACCGGCCCGGTGGCCCTGCTCTCGCCGGCCGCCGCGAGCAGCACCACCCGGCTCCGCCGGATTCGGTCTATCGAGCGCGGCGTGCCGCAATCGTCGTGGTTGCGTTACCGACCGGTGACCGGATCTCCAGGGCCGGCTCCGCTCCGCCAGCTGCCGCAGGGTGGCCGGATGGCCACGCTCGCGGCCCTTTGCACGGCCGCTGAGCAGGGCAGACGACAGGACGCTCCGGCGCCGGCCAAGGGGCCCGGCCCGGCGCATCGGCAAGGCCTCCGGCGGCCCAAGTCGTCCATGCCGGTTACGATTGGCCTTGCGATGAATCCCTTCGAGCCCGAGCGGGCCGCGGGGCAGCCGCGTGCCCAGTCCTCCGCGTCGCCCCCACCACCAGCGTCAGAAGAGCGCGGCGAAGCCGCGCCGACACCCTCCGCGGAGGGACCTCCGACCGATCCCGAGGGCGCCACCAGCCAGCGCGAGGCGCCCGCGCGCGCCGAGCCGGAGCCCGACACCTCCTCCTGGCCCTGGTTCGGGCCGACGAACTCGACCCTGCCACCGACGATCCCGGCGCCGAGGCGGGCCGCCGCCCCGGACGCCGACGGTGAGGCCTCCCGGACGCCACGGTCCGACCAGAGCAGCCCGCCGCGGCGGGACGACCCGCCCGCGGTGCCGTGGGGTGTGCTGCCGCCGCCCGAGCGGACCGCCGGCCCGGAGCCGAGGCCACCCGCCGACCCGCCACGTTCCGACCCCGGGATGTCGGCCCGTGGTGACGACCCGCCCGTGCCGCCGTCGCCGGTGCCGCCGCCGGACCAGGTGGCCGCCGGGCCCGGGGCGGGGCCACCTGCTGACCCGCCTCGATCCAGCCCAGAGATTTCGGGTCGTGCGGATGACACGCCCGTGCCGCCGCCGCGGACGCCGCCGCCGGACCAGGTGGCCGCCGGTCCGGGGCCACCAGGTGGCCCGAACGCCAACGGCAATGCGCCTACCCGGGATCTGCCGCCGTCGGAGCGCGGTGCCGGGCCGCGTGGGGACCAACCGCGGGTGGTGTCGTGGGGTGCGCCGCCGCCGTCAGGTCCCGGGCGCGAGGCCGCGCCAGCCGCCGACCAGGCGCCGCCGCCGACTGGTTGGGCGGTGCGCCCGGCACCTGGACGTGACGGCGCGCCGGCGCGAGAGGAGCCCCCGAGCGACGGGCAGGCGACCGGGCGGCCGCCCGCGGACGAGCGGCCGCTGCCGGCCCCTGACGCCCAGGAGCCGCCCAGCGAACCACGGCCGCCGGCCGGGTGGGGGAGGCCGCCCGCCGGGCCGCCGCCTCGAGCATGGCAGCCGGGGCCGCCGGGCCACGACGGCCAGCCGGGACCGCAGGCGAAGCCGCCGCCAGGCGCATGGGGGGCGCCACCCGGGCCTGCCGGGCAGCCGCCCGCCGCGGCCTGGAGTGCCCCGCCGCAGGCGCCGGGCGGGCAGGCGCCGCCCGGATGGGGGGCGCCGGCGCAGCCGCCCGAGGCCCCGATGCCATCGGCGTGGGACCTGGCCCCGGTGCGGCCACAGGAGCAGGCGCCGCGGCCGGCGGCCGGGCACGGCGCAGGAGCGCCACCCGGCCAGTGGGGCGTGGTGGTGCCGCGGTCACAGCCGGGATGGCAGCCGCGGCCACAGCCACCGCCGTCTGGTTGGGGCGCGCCCAGGCCGAGCACCCGCCGGCCGGAAGGGCGCCGCGGCCTGCTGCTCGTCGGCGGCACTGTCGCCCTGGTGGTGGCGCTGCTGCTGGTCGGCCTGGTGGCGCGGCCGAACGGCGCCCCGGCACCGGCGCGGCGGTCGGTGGCCGGACGGGCCGCCACCGCCCCGCAGCTCACTCCCCAGGTCGCCGCCGCCCGCCTGCTCAGCGCGCGCGCCCGGGCCATCCTCGCGCACGACAAGGCCGGCTTCCTCGCCGCCATCGACCGCCGCCGGACGGCCTTCTACCTGTCCCAGAGCCGCCTGTTCGACAACCTCGTCACGGTCCCGTTCCAGGACTTCAACTACCGGCTGGTCGACCCGCAGGACGACCTCGCCTCGCCGACCCTGCGCCGTCGCTACGGGACCACGCGCATCTACCTGCCCGAGACCGAGGCCCGCTACCGCTTCAAGGGCCACGACGGCAGCCCGGTGCTGTCGCGCTTCTTCTACACCTTCGAGCAGACGCCGATCGGCTGGCGCATCGCCGCGCAGGGCGAGGCCAAGCCGGTCGGCGTCGACGACGTCGAGATCTGGGACAACGGGCCGCTGCGGACCGCCGTCACCCAGCGCACCCTGGTGGTGTACCACCCTGGCAACCGGCTCCTGGCCGAGCGCATGTTGCGGGCGGCGGAGCGTGCCTACGCCCAGATCGACGCCTCCTGGTCCGGTCCCTGGGAGCACCGGGTGGTGATCCTGGTCCCGCACGACCAGAACGAGGCGCAACGGCTCGTCGGCGGGACCAACCTGTCCAAGGTGGCGGCGGTGGCGTCGTCGTCGATCGAGGCGGGCCCGGTCGAGCGCGTGCTCGGCAACCGGGTGGTGGTCAACACCTCCAACATCGCCAACTACGACAACCTCAACCTGCAGGTGGTCACCACCCACGAGATGACCCACGTGGCCACCCGGACGCTCGGCAGCGGAGAGCCCCTCTACCTGGTGGAGGGCTTCGCCGACTACACCGCCCTGCGGCCGATCGCCCAGCCCCTCTCGGTGACCCGGCCCGCGCTGGCCAGGAAGGTCGCCCAGGGCCGCTTCGACGGCCTGCTCCCCTCCGACGACAGCTTCCGTGCCAGCACCGACGCCGCCGTGGCCTACGACGAGGCCTCCTCGTTCTGCCTCTGGGTCGCCACCACCTTCGGCAACCCACGGCTGCAGGCGCTCTTCCGCGCCCTCGGCGGCAGCCAGAAGCCCAACCTCGTGCAGCAGGACGCCCACTTCCAGCAGGTCCTCGGCATGCCGCTGCGCACCGCGGAGGCCCGCTGGGCGGCCTGGGTGCAGCGCCAGTTGTGATCCGCGTGCCCCGACCGCCCGCGCCGGACCCGCGTGAGGCGTTCAGCGAGGACGAGATCCGGGCCTGCGCCGCCTATGCCAAGCCCCGCCAGCGCTGGGGGCTGGCCGCCCTGGCGCTGCGGCTGGGCCTGCTCGCCGTCCTGGCCGTGAGCCCGCCGGGGCGCCGGGCCGTCGCCAGCCTTGCCGGGCTGGCCGGTGACGCCGTGCCCGTCAGGGCCGCCCTGACCCTCGCCGTGGTGGTCGCCGCCGAGGCGCTGGTGCTGCTGCCGTTCGGGCTCCGCGCCTGGCGCCAGGACGTCCGTGCCGGCCTGTCCACCCAGGCGCTCGGCGGCTTCCTCGGCGACTGGGCCAAAGCCAGGGCGATCGGCCTGGTGCTCACGGTGGTCCCGCTCGGCGCGCTGATCCTGGCCGCCAGGGGGCGGCCGCCCGGCTACCCGCTGAGCGCCGCCCTGGTCGCCGTCGTCCTGGTGGTCGCGCTGTCGCTGCTGGGCCCGGTGGTGTTCGAGCCGCTGTTCAACCGCTTCGTCTCCCTGCCTGCCGGCCAATTGCGGTCGCGCGTCCTGGAGATGGCGGTCGGGATGGGCGTGCCGGTGCGTGACGTGCTGGTGGCCGACGCCAGCCGCAGGACCACCAAGGTCAACGCGTACGTGTCCGGCCTCGGCCGCACCCGCCGGGTGGTGGTCTACGACACGCTGGCGCAGCGGGCCGCGGAGGACGAGGTCCTGCTGGTGCTCGCCCACGAGCTGGCGCACGTCCGCCACCGCGACGTGACCGTTGGGACCGCCGGCGCCGCGGTCGCCAGCGGGGCCGCCGTCCTGGCCGCCGACCGGCTGCTGGGCGTGCCGGCCGTGGCCGAGACCTTGGGGGTGAGCGGCCTCGGCGATCCCCGCGCCGGCGCCGGCCTGCTGTTCCTCGCCGCCCTGGCCGGCGTCCTCGCCTCCCCGGTGGCGAGCCTGGTGAGCCGCTGGTCGGAGGCCAGGGCGGACTGGACTGCCCTGGAGGTCGCCCGCGACCCGGAGTCGGCCGTCGCCCTGGAACGCCGCCTGGCCCTGGACAACCGCGCCGACCTGCGGCCCAACCGGCTGCTGGTGGCGCTGTTCTGGAGCCACCCGCCCACCATGGCAAGGATCGCGCAGGCCCGTCTGTGGGCGACGGCCACGGCCGGTGGGCAGGAAGGCGTGGTCGGGCACTAGAATGCGCCGCCGATGAGGATGCTGCTCGTCACCAACGACTTCCCGCCCCGGGCTGGCGGGATCCAGCAGTACTGTCACAACCTGGTCGTGCGGCTGCCGGCCGACGAGGTGGTGGTGTACGCGCCGGCCTGGCCGGGGGCGTCGGAGTTCGACGCGGCCCAGCCCTTCCGGGTGGTGCGCCACCCGACCAGCCGGATGCTGCCTGGCCGCGCGGTCGAGCAGCGCGCCGTCGACTTGGTGCGCGAGTTCCGGCCGCAGGTGGTCGTGTTCGGCGCCGCCTTCCCGCTCGGCCTCAGCGCGGGGCGCATCACCCGCGCCACCGGCGTGCCCTGCGTGGGCTGGACCCACGGCGTCGAGGTCGCCGTGGGCCGCGTGCCCCTGGTCCGCGGCCTGATGGCCCGCGTCGCCGGCGACCTGCGGCTCGCCACGGCGGTGAGCAACTGGTCCGCCGCGCGGGTGCGCCGCGCCGTGCGCGGCCGCTGCCCCGTCGAGCTGCTCGTCTCCGGCGTCGACGCCGACGCCTACCATCCCAGGGTCGACGGCCGTCCGGTGCGCGACCGCCATGGCCTCGGGGACGCGCCCGTGTGCGTCTGCGTCTCCCGGCTGGTGCCCCGCAAGGGCCAGGACGTGCTCATCCGGGCTTGGCCGTCGGTGGTCGCCCAGGTGCCCGACGCGCGCCTGCTGCTGGTCGGCGGCGGCTCCTACGAGCGGCGGCTGCGCCGGCTGGCCGCGGCCAGTCCCGCCGCCGACCGGATCACGCTCACCGGCGAGGTGCCCTGGGCCGACCTGCCCGGCCACTACGCCGCCGGCGACGTGTTCGCCATGCCTTGCCGCACGCGCTGGCTCGGCCTCGACCTCGAAGCGCTCGGGGTGGTCTTCCTCGAGGCGGCGGCGACCGGGCTGCCGGTGGTGGCCGGCCGCTCCGGCGGCTCGCCGGAGACGGTCGAGCAGGGCGCCACCGGCCTGGTGGTCGACGGCCGCAAGGCCGACCAGGTCGGGCCCGCCGTGGCCGGGCTGCTCGCCGACCCGGCCCGTGCCAGGGCGATGGGCGCCGCCGGCCGGCGCAGGGTCGAGGCGGAGTTCGCCTGGCCGGCGGTGGCCGCCCGCTTCGAGAAGCTGCTCGCCGAGGCGGTCGTGTGACCGTCCCGCGCGAGGTGCGGGCGCAGGCGCCCCTGCGCATCAGCTTCGCCGGAGGCGGCACCGACGTGCCGCCGTACCCGGCGCTCAACGGCGGGGCGGTGCTGTCGGCCACCATCACCCGGTCGGCAACCGCCCACGTCCGCGCCCGCTCGGACGGCGCCTACCACGTCGAGTCGCTCGACCTGATGGCCCGGGCCGCCTTCGCCGACCGCCACGAGATGGTCTTCGACGGCCACCTCGACCTGGTCAAGGCGGTCCTGCGCGACCTCGACCCGGGCCGCGGGCTCGACCTGGTGCTCTCCACCGACGCACCACCAGGATCCGGCCTGGGATCGTCGTCCGCCCTGGTGGTGGCCATGCTGGCCGCCGTCGGCGCCGCCGCGGGGCGCGCCTGGTCCCCGGCCGAGCTGGCCGCGCGCGCCTACCAGGTCGAGCGCATCGACCTGAAGATCGAGGGCGGCATGCAGGACCAGTACGCGGCCGCCTTCGGCGGGCTCAACTTCATCGAGTTCCACGGCGACGACGGCGTCGAGGTGCGGCCGCTGCGGGTCGCCCCCGCGGCCGTGGAGGCGCTGGAGAGCTCGCTGCTGCTGGCCTGGTCCGGACAGGGCCGCACCGACGGCGGCATCCTGCGACGCCAGGTCGACGGGGTGCTCGGCGGCTCGGCCACCAGCCTGGCGGCCCTGGACGCGATCAAGGCGCTGGCCGAGTCGATGCGCGACGCGCTCCAGGCCGGCGACCTGGCCACCTTCGCCGAGGGCCTGCACCAGGGATGGCAGCAGAAGCGCCGCCTGGCCAGCGGCATCGCCACCCCGCGCCTGGACGAGCTCTACGAGGTCGGCCGGGCGGCCGGCGCCGCCGGCGGTAAGGTGCTCGGTGCCGGCGGCGGCGGGTTCCTGGTGTTCTGCGGCCCGCCGGCGCAGCGCGACAGGGTGGCCCGCGCACTCGACGCGGCCGGGGCGCCCTGCTCGCCGGTGGAGCTCGACCCGGAGGGGGTGCGCTGGTGACTCGTGCGTGGCCGCCGTGGCGGGGCACCTCCGCGCGGCTTCCAGGAACGGCACGCCGGTGACCGACATCGCCGCCTACCTGGCCGCCTCCGCCGCCGCTGCCACCGCCCTGGTGGTGCGCCCTGGCGCCGCCGCGGTCGAGCGCGCCGCCCGGGTCGTGGCCGACTCCCTCGCCGAGGGCGGCCAGGTGCTGTTCTGCGGCAACGGTGGCAGCGCGGCGGACGCCCAGCACCTCGCCGCCGAGCTGGTCGGCCGCCTGGCCAGGGAGCGCCCCGCCTACCGCGCGGTCGCCCTCACCACCGACACCTCGGTGCTGACCGCGGTCGCCAACGACTACGGCTACGCCGACGTCTTCGCCCGTCAGGTCCAGGCGCTGGGGCGGCGCGGCGACGTGCTGGTCGCCATCTCCACCAGCGGCCGCTCCGAGAACGTGCTGCGCGCCGCCGCCGCCGCCAAGCAGGCGGGGCTGGCCGTGATCGCCCTGCTCGGGCCGGGCCACTCGCCCCTCGACGCCAGCGCCGACGTCGCCCTCCACGTCGACGGGGAGATGGCCGGGCTGATCCAGCAGGGCCACATCACCGTCGGCCACGCGCTGTGCATGTGGGTGGAGGCCCGCCTGGCCGGCTCGCGATGAGCCGGGCCGCCTTCCTCGACCGCGACGGCACCCTGGTCGAGGAGGTCCCCTACCTGCACCGTCCCGAGCAGGTGGTGCTGCTGCCGGGAGCGGCGGCCGCCCTGCGGGCCCTCGCCGCCGCCGGCTTCGCCCTGGTGGTGGTGACCAACCAGGCGGGCGTGGCGCGCGGCTACTACGACGAGGCCGCCGTCGCCGCCACCCACCGCCGCCTGGCCGAGCTGCTCGCCGCCGAGGACGTCGCGCTCGACGGGATCTGGTACTGCCCGCACCACCCTGACGGCCTGGTGCCCGCCTACGCCCGCGCCTGTCCCGGCCGCAAGCCGGGCCCCGGCATGCTGCGCGCCGCCGCCACGGCGCTCGGCCTGGACCTGACCCGCTCGTGGCTGATCGGCAACCACCCCGACGACGCCGCCGCGGCCCACGCCGCCGGCGCGACGCCACTGTTGGTGACCACCGGCGACGGCGCGACGCGGCCCGCCCCAGCGGCCGTGCCGGCCCTTCCTGACCTGCCCGCGGCCGCCGCCGCCATCCTCGACGGCGATCGTCTCCGACGACGACCAGCAGCACGGCGGCCGTGGCCCTACCCGTGCCCGTCCTACCCGGTCTGACCGGCATGCCCGCCCCGGGGATGCATGCTGGGCGTCGGGAACCCGGCGGACCTGCACGACCGGGACCAGACCGACCTGCTTTCTCGGGTAACCGCGCGGCGGGTTGAGGTGGCGGCCACCCGCCGCGCGGCCCGCGGCCCGGCGTGCCGGCCGGCGCCGCGAGAACGGGAGCGTCGGTGCTGGAAGGGCCAGGCCCGCCCCGGCCGTGACGAGGCGGGCCTGGCCTGGATGCCGGCTGGACCGCGGTGTCCCGCGGCGGGGCCAGCACCACCAGCGGTTGCCGAGCGACCCCCCCGTTCGCTGCTTTCCCGCTGCCCCGGCCGTGGTGCACGGCATCCTTTGCCTGATGTCGAGCCGGCGAGGGGCAGGCGCACCCTAGACTCCGAACTCGGGGCGGGTCAGTGATACTCGTCACAGCTTCCGTGTGATCTACGTCACAGCGCCCGCGTGACCTGCATCATTGCGCCGGAAGCCGCCGCCCGGTTAGAGCAGCCGCCGCAGCGCGTCGGGGTCGCGGATGCGGATCGCCTCGGTGTCGTAGTCCAGGAAGCCGCGGCGGCGGAACGCCACCAGCGCGCGGCTGACGTTCTCGCGGCTGGCGCCGACCATGCCGGCCAGGTCCCGGTGGGTCAGCCGCACCGGGACCAGCACCCCGCCCTGCTTGTCCGGCCGGCCGTGCCGCTCGGCCAGGCCCAGCAGCGCCTTGGCCAGCCGGCCGCGCACGTCCAGCGAGAGCAGGTCGTCGATCATCGCCTCCCGGTCGGCCAGCAGCTCCACCACCTGGCGCAGCAGCGCCGCCTGCGCCGCCGGGGTGGCGTCCAGGAACGCCCAGAACGCGTCACGGTCGATCGCCCAGACGGTCGAGGGCTTGGTCGCCCGGGCGCCGGCGGTGCGCCGGCCGTTGGACAGCAGGGCCAGCTCGCCGAAGAGCTGGCCTGGGCCGATGAGGCGGTGGAGCTGCTCGCTGCCGCCACGCGCGGGGGAGACGATCGCGACCTCGCCGGCGGCGACGACGTAGACGTGGCCGGCCGGTTCGCCCTGGTGGCACACGAAGCTGCCGCTCGGGTAGGTGGTCGGGGCGGTGCCGGCCGCCAGCGTGGCCAGCGCCTGGGGGCTCCCGTGCTCGAACACCCGCATGCGCCCCAGCAGCTCCAGCAGGAAGCGGGGATCCTCCGGACGGCTGGGCATCACCCGGCTCCCCGCACTCGCACCAGCCAACAGACCGGCGAGCCGGCCTCCTTCGCCCGAGCCGCCGTGGCCGTCCGCGTCGTCCTGCAACAGCGCGACCTCCCCGAGGACGTCATGGGTGGGTACCCGGCGGCCGCCAGCCGCCCTGCCGATGCACGAGCGCGCGGTCGCCGGCCGGGTCCCGTCGCCCGCGTGAGCACCCGGGGACCCGACCCCGAACAGGATCTGGTGTTCGGCGACATGCCGTCGCCAGGCGCTCTCGTCGTCACGGCTCGCAGAGAGGTGAGGAGCAGGGCTCAGGCCCTGATGCAAATGGTGCTTGGCGGCACGGCGGATGGAGTCCTCGGCCGCGTGCCGGACCACCCGCGCCCGCGTCCCTGCCCTTCGCCGGACTCCGTGCAGCTCATGGCGTCCCCTCCCCTCGACCCCGCCCGATTCCCGTGTCGCAGGTGAGTCTACTGGGACGGTCCATGCTCCTTACACTCATTCGACCGGTATACGAAGAAGAAGCGCAAAGTGATCTGAGGCGGCGCGGCGATCCTGCCCGCGCCCGGGAGCCCTCCGCGGCGATCACCCAATCAGGCGATGGCGGCCTGGCGGCCCTTCCACTCGTCGTCGAGCACGGCGTAGATCAGCTCGTCGCCCCACTCGCCCTTGAAGACCTCGTTGTGCACGAAGTGGGCCTCCTGGCGCATGCCGAGCCGCTCCATCAGCCCCGCCGAGGCATGGTTCCGGGCGTCGCAGCGGCCCATGATCCGGTGCAGCCCGAGGCCGTCGAAGCCGAGCCGGAGGACCACCTCGGCCGCCTCGGTGGCCAGGCCTCGTCCCTGGTAGTCGGGATTGAGGATGAACCCGATCTCGCCCTGCCGGTGCTCCCGGCCCAGCCACTCCAGGCTGACCTGCCCGACCACCCTGCCGACCTCCCGCCAGACGATGGCGAGCACGAGGCCGTCGCCCTCCTCCTCGAGCGCGGTCAGGCCGAGCTTGCCTTCGAGGTACTCCTTGACCTGGGCACGGTCGCGGGTCTCCCAGTACAGGTAGCGGACGACCTCCGGACGGGAGTGGTAGGCGTACAGGTCGTCGAGGTCGTCGGCACTGAACGGCCGCAGCGTGAGCCGGGCCGTCTCGATCGGGTATTCAGACCCTCATGGCCGATGGCCGCCGCGACGGATGAGAATCGGGCATGCCCGGCCAAGCTCGGCTTTCCTTGGTGCGAGAGAGCCCGTTATTCAGACTGATGCGGGGACCTTCCCGGCA
>Ga0137372_10001235_pt1 | contig 24608 bp, 22 predicted proteins | sample SagtaG_6_FD_104911 | JGI IMG/M metagenome (GOLD analysis project Ga0137372, IMG submission 104911) | Vadose zone soil microbial communities from Sagehorn Ranch, Mendocino, California, USA - Sage1_R_60_16 metaG | ecosystem: Environmental > Terrestrial > Soil > Vadose zone | place: USA...
GCTCTTCAGCAAGAATCATGGGCAGCGACGTGCGCACACCCTGCCCCATTTCCGAGCGCGCGACCACGATCGTGATTTTGCCTTCAGGAGTGATCGTCAAATATGTGTTGGGAGAAAATGCTGCGTCCGTCTCGGCTTGCCCGCGCGAAGGAAGGTAGAAGCCGATTACCAACCCGGCACCAACGGCTGTCGAAGTCTTCAGAAAGGCCCGCCGCGAAAGTGTCACTTGGCACCTCCCGCAGCTCGGTGAATCGCCTTCCTGATTCGATCGTAAGTTCCGCAGCGGCAGATGTTCGCCGACATGAATTCCGTGATTTGTGCGTCGGTGGGATGCGGTGTCTTTGTCAACAGTACGGATGCCGCCATGATCTGTCCGCTCTGACAATATCCACACTGCGGAACATCTTCCGCGATCCATGCTTTTTGCAATGCGTGTAAGCCATTCGCGCCGAGACCTTCGATGGTCGTGACGTTCTTTCCTGCGGCTTGCGAAACAGCCATCGTGCAGGAGCGGGTCAGCGAGCCATTGACATGTACGGTGCACGCGCCGCAGTATCCGGCACCGCAGCCGAATTTGGTGCCGGTTAGTTCCAGTGTGTCCCGCAGGATCCAGAGTAACGGCGTGTCGGTCTCGACATCCACCGTCTTCGCAGCGCCATTAACGTGCAGAGTGAAATTTGGCATGGGAAGACCGAAAACATCCTAGACGAAATAGGCGAAAAGGGAAAATAGGCAAGACGGTCAATTAACCAGCGAAGACCCGAGCGCACACTAGTTCTGAGCCGGAAACCAACGTTGCAATCGCGCGGGCAATCTTCTCACCCCCTGCCGAGGATGGTTCGATGGGATTCGCGTAGTCCTCTCGTGACGTACAAACAAATCGCAAGTCGATAACGGGCAGCCTGAAGTTGATTGCCACTCTCAAGATGACATCATTAAAGACCATGAGAGCCACTGAAATCATGCGTTGATAGGTTGCGTCATCGAAGCATCCGCCGTAGATTGTGCAGAGCACTAGGGGCAGATGTGATTCCAGGCAAGTCTCAACCGTCTGGCGATAAGACTCCTCGAATCTGCGTGAGATCTCAGCCAATGCTGCCAAAGCCTCACGCCCCAACTGCACGGGCATTGTGAGAACATCGGCATTCATGATGGCGTTGTTTCCGCCAACGCTCAGGACGATGTGGGAAGCATCGGGCGGCAACCGTCTCAGTTGAGACGGAATATCGTTTGTGGTTGCGCCATCTACGGCGAGCAAGGTTGCCCGCCAATCTGCAGGGATGAGCTTGCGGGCATGAGAGATCACGTCGGGTTGACCAGAGGTGTAACGGGCGTTATCGAAAATCGAGTCACCTATTAGGACGAGGTGTGGCATGGGGATCGCTCTAAGCTACTCAAACATATTTATCGAAGAATGACACTGGCTGGAAGAAAGCTGGATTGGAGTGTCGCCGAGAGCGTCCTATTTCAACTCTTGCAACTTCTGCGCCGCTAGCTGCGCCGCCGGGCTCGTCGGTGATTCCTTTTGGATCTGTTCGTACTGCTTCTTGGCATCAGCTGTCTTGCCGGAAGCCTGATAGGTCTCAGCCAGGGCCATCTCGGAGGACGGCTTGCTGACCGTGCGTGTGGGCTTATCAATCAGCTGCTTATAGAGGTTCACAGCATCTTGAGTCCGGCTGGAGTCTCGGTACACCGAAGCAAGCGCCATCTTCGCGAGAGAAGAAAGATCTTCGTTATGGTATGCGGCAACTGTCTTCAGTTCGCGCTCGGCGGTTGCGTTGTCACCCACGCTAGTCGCAGTGGTCCCAATAAAATAGTGAGAAAAATCGGAAGCGCGGGTGTGCGGATACTTGTCAATCACCGCCTGGAATTCCTTGCGGGCTTCGGTTGCGCGTTCTGCTGAAGAAGCGAAACTTGGGGCATCTGGCTGCGCGGGCATTCCTGCGGGACGCACCGGTGTATCCAGCACCTGAACGGCTTTGCCAAAATCCACGCTGGCCTTTTCATTCTGCTTTTCGAGGTAATACCAACTTCCCAAGGCCGCGACAACGGCGATCACGAGCACGACAGCGCCGGCAATTAGCTTGCCCTGGTGTTCGACGGTCCAGTGAACGGTCTGTTCGGCGACCTGAAAGGTGGTCCGGCTGAATCTATCTTGTTTGAGTTGACGACGGGCTTCTGCGCGCACAAGTTCCCTTCTACATGGAGAGATTCCGGAAGACTTAGTCTATCAGCGGAAAAAGAAGAGCGTCAAAAGAAGGCGTTTCAAGGTTTCAGAGGTTTCGATCTCATTGAAACTTCGAAACCTTGCAACGGTTACCGCGACGCCTCTTCCAGCAAGCCCTGCTCGAGCTTCTCTTGGCACTCGATGCAATGGCGCGTCCAGGGCACAGCTTCCAGGCGTTTGGGATTAATCTCTTTGCCACAAGAGATGCACTCGCCAAAACTACCTTCGCGGATGCGGGAAAGCGCGCCTTCGACCATCATCAGAAGCTGGCGATCGGCGTTGCTCTGATGAAAGAGGAATTCCTTGTTGTACGAACTGGCGGCCTTATCGGCAATGTCCTGGGCCGTGTCTTCGTCGGCGCTGCGGCCATCTTGTTGCGTACGTGTGACCATGCGCCGCAATTCCTGCTGGCGCGTTTCTAGTCTTTTTCTAAAGCCTTCTAACTTCTTTTTATCCATCTGCTCAATCCAACTGCGGCCCATTACGCTAACCCTGGGTACGCGAAAAGTCAAACGGGAATAATATGCGCCCGTATAGGATGCGTCAAATGGACTGAAGGGTTCAAAGTCGGACGTCGACCTGCAACTCCCGCTGTGTTCTTTCGAAGCGTTACCTACAGGCGAACGGGTACACAGAAATCTGCCAGCAACCCGGACACCTATTTCTGCAACGGCTCTGTCATGTCTGCCAACGCATATCCCATCACAGACATGCAGGCGGCATTTTCCCGCAGTTCCTCTGGCACGATTTTGTCGAGCGTGTCGGCTGGGGTGTGGTGATACGTGAAATACGTCAATCCGTTCTGCCAAATGCCTAACGCGGGCACGCCTTTATCGGCAAGAGGCTCAATGTCGGTTTCCGGCGAACTGGGAACAAGCTGAAGAAGATTAGCGCCGAAGGACGCGAGCACCGTCTGCACCGGCGTGAGCTGCTTTTGCGCAGCTTCGCTCATCTTCGCGTGGAAGCCCAAAGGATGCTCGGCGCCTAAGTCACTTTCGATCGCGGCCACATGATTCGCAACTTCCGCGGCATGGTCCTTTACGTAGGTGTCTCTTCCCGTGGCACCCATTTCCTCATTCATCCACGCGATCACACGAAGTGTGCGCTTAGGATGCAAGTTGAGACGATGCAGCAGTTCGGCGGTTTCCATGGCGACCACAACGCCCGCGCCATCATCAATTGCGCCGGTGCCAAGGTCCCAGGAATCAAGATGGCCAGAAACAATCACAACTTGCTCTGGATGTTCAGAACCCTTGAGGTCGGCAACCACGTTGTAGCCGGTCGCGTCAGGGCCGCGGTGCGTGGTGAGCGTCACATGAATACGTACTCTGCCTTGCGAGGCGAGGCGAGCGATCAGGCCGGCATCTTCGGCGCTGACCGCTCCCGCCGGAATCGGTGCGTCGGCGCTCCAGCCAGTGTGGGGAAGTCGGAAAGCGCCGTCGCCTGCCGACCTGACGAGCGCAGCAACTGCTCCCATTTGCGATGCGGCTAGTGCTCCCGAAGCGCGATATAGCACTGCCGCTCCGTACGCCGAGCCGGTCTGACCGGAGATCGCTTTACGATGATCGTAAACCTCGTTGTAGAAAACGATTTTTCCTGCAACTTGTTCTTTGGGGAGAGCCTTCAGTTCATCGAAGTCATTCACTACAACGACGTCCGCGGTAATTCCGTTCTCAGGTGTCGGGGAATTGCCAAATAGCGCCGTCACAAAGATCTTCTGTTTGCTTCCGTCAATCTGACCGGGATACTCCACCAGTTCCGTGGAGTCGTTTCCACGAAGAAATTTCGGCACCGGCACCGGCTCCAGGCGAACTTCAAGCCCGAGTTTTCGCAACTCGTCGGCCACGTAGTGAGCCGCGGCATCTGCTTGCGGCGATCCCGCCGGCCGCGGCCCAATACTGTCGGTCAAATGCTCGAGCTGCTTGTAGGCGTAGTCGTCTGCCAGAGCAGCATCGCGCAGTTTGGCGAGCTCGCTTCTTAACTCGGGCGGGAATGCCCGGGTCGCAGACTCGGGTTCAGAGGGTATTGCGCCCCATTTCTGGGGTTGTTGGATCTTTTGCTGTTGACCTTGGGAGACCGATGCGACTAGGCAAAGTGCAAGGAGCAGGAACGTGCGCATTCTCACCTCAAATCAGAAGCTCTCGGTGGTTAAGGTAACATTTGAAAAGATTCCGCATGTCTCGTGTTGGTTCCAAAAAGTGTGGTTCTGGATTTCGAGACGCGGGCGCGTCGCCCGCGATTCACCTGTCCCGTATGGTGTTTCGGTTTCTTTGCGTGGTGGCAGCTATCACGGTCTCAATCCCTACTCTGCCGGCACAGGCGCCTCCCCAGCCGCCAACTCCTCAGACAGCCGAAACCGGCTACATGCGCGTGCTGCTGCGTCCGACGCATCCCCCGGTATTCGACGCGCAACATCGTCCTATTACCGCCGGGGGATTTGTTGATGGTGCGCCGATCGTGTTCGAAGACGTTTCTCACCAGGCTGGAATTGATAAGTTCCACCATCGTTGCGGCAGTGCCGAGAAAAGTACGATCGTTGAAGTCCCTGGCTCGGGCGTTGCGCTGCTTGATTACGACAATGACGGATGGCTGGATATCTACCTGCTGAACGGCTCGACGCTCGATGCTCACAAGGGCAAAGAACCACCGCCCAAGGCCATGCTTCTCCACAACAATCACGATGGCACGTTCACCGACGTGTCTGAAAAGGCCGGCATCGCCAACGAGCGCTGGGGATTCGGTGTTGCCGTCGGCGACTATGACAACGATGGATGGCCGGACATCTATGTGGCGAACTTTGGCAAGAACCGTCTCTATCGCAATAATCGCGGCGGAACGTTCACCGATGTTGCCGCGAAAGCGGGCATCCAACTTGGCGGATGGTCCGCAGGGCCGAGCTGGGGCGACTTCGATCACGATGGCCGTCTCGACTTGTTCGTTCCGGGCTATGGGAAATTTGATGTGAATAATCCGCAAAGCTGCGACTACGCGGGCGTGAAACTTTCCTGCGGCCCCACCAGCCTTGCTGGTGAAGGCGATCATCTGTTCCACAACAATGGCGACGGAACCTTTACCGATGTAAGCGTGAAAGCGGGTGTGTCTGACCCAAAAGGCTATTACGGATTCGCATCCACCTTCGTGGACGTTGACGATGACGGCTGGGTTGATCTGCTGGTCGCCAACGATTCTCGGCCCAATTATCTGTACCGCAATCTTCACAACGGCAAGTTCGAGGACGATAGCTTTCTTTCGGGATTCGCTCTGACTGAAGATGGACGGATGATGGCCTCCATGGGCATTGCAGTCGGCGACTACAATCGCGACGGGAAAGTTGATTTTTACATTTCGAATTTCGCCGACGACTATAACGTACTGTTTCGAAATGAAGGCAAGGGAATTGTTTCAGACGTGACCTATAGTGCCGGCTTGGGCGGGCCGACCATACCCTTTCTCGGATGGGGGACTGGATTTCTGGACTTCGACAATGACGGGCTGCTCGATTTGTTTGTTGCCAATGGCCACGTTTTCCCAATTGTTGATAAACAGGGCTGGGGGACGACCTGGGCGGAACGTCCGCAATTGTTTCGTAACCTGGACGGCGCGAAGTTTCAGGAGGTCCCACCTGCGACCGGCAGTGGCCTGGCAGATGTGCTTCCCGCGCGGGGAGCGGCATTCGGCGATGTGTTCAACGATGGTCACATAGACGTGGTGATCAACAATCTCGAATCACCGCCAACCCTGCTGCGCAATGTGGTCAAGAGCGGAAATCACTGGGTTGCGTTCAAGCTGATTGGAGGTCCGAAGAGCCCGCGCGACGCGATTGGGGCGAAGGTATTCGTGACCGCTGGCGGAGTGCGGCAGCGTGCAGATGTTTTCAGCGGTGGAAGTTATGGCTCAAACTCCGATCCGCGACTGCACTTCGGACTCGGCGCAGCGACGAAAGTGGACAAAGTCGAAATTCAATGGCCGAGTGGGAAGGTGCACGAGATTGCGATGCCGGCGGTTGATCAGATTTTTACCATTGATGAAGTAAAAGGGCTATTGCCACAGAGCTGATGCGGTATTCACGCGTGTAGGATCGCTGGGGCGCTCGACACAATGCTTGGGTCTGCTAACGGCTAGGAGCTAGAAGCCAGCAAGCTAGCAAAAAAGCGGCCCCATTTCTGGGGCCACAATTTAAAGAGGCGATAGGTAGGAAGTCAGGATCGGGCGCCGCTGTCGCTGAGAGAGCGGCCTTGGTCGAAGAGTCGAGAACGTGGAACAAAGAAGAGGATCGAACTCATTTGTGTGGCCTCTTTTCTTAACCGGTGAAATTGCACTCGCCTGACCAAACGCTAAGCCCCTCGTGGCCGACGGCCCCTAGATGCTAAGTGCATGTTTCGCCAGTATCTTGCCAACGATTGTTCTCCTTTTCTGCACCGGTCGCCATTTTTTGTCATGCTGCACAATTGTGCATAGTCCATGCATTCCTTGGACATTGCCGGTGTCTATTCTCATTCGAGCGCAAGCGCTTTGGTATGCTGCGTTCATCCACTCAGGAGGGTTTCATGCGAAGCCTGTTGGCAGCGGTAATAGCGGTTCTTGCCTGTTCGCTTCTTTCAGCCCAAACTCCGGCTCCTCCGCAGACCGCGCGCCAGGCCCTGATTGAAATGTTTTTTGGTCCGGCACCTAATCATTTGGAGAAGCACCTTCCGGATGTGACTCGGAACACGTTGCAGAGGCTGGACTCCGGCGATGGTCGCAGCATCCTATCTTCGTTCTCCATGATCGCGGCCCAGGCAAAGGCTGGCGGCGCGAATCTGCAGACCTTTGATACTGGCCCCATCCTCGTTTCCGTCGATCAGCAGGACCAGGCAGCCGAGCACGTCGAAATTACGGTTGAGCGTGACGACCTTTCCGGCGATGAAGACCAGATCGAACTTGCGTTACACGTAACTACAACTGGTAAGGAGCAGACGCTGCCTTTCATTCCGCGCTTCACCTTCTCCATGAAATCGGAAGCCGATGTATGGCGCTTGAACGAGATCAGCGTGACCGTGCGGGTGCCGCTCGCCGATCCGGACTTTCTGAAGACGATGGAAGACCGCCAGCGTGCCCAGAATGAGCAAACGACCATCTGGTCCCTTCGCACGGTGGCTGAATCAGAAAAAGCGTATTCGAAGATACAGGGCAGTTACGCCTGCTCTCTTTCGGCGCTGGCGAAGAAGAATACCGACGGCAAAGTGTTTTTCTGGGACACTCAACTCGCCACCGGAAAGAAGGGCGGGTACATTTACGCGATCTCGAGTTGCGATGCCTTCCCACTACAAGATTGTTGCGGAACCCGCGGTACCGGACTCGGGCCAGCGGGCTTTCTGCTCGGACGAGGGCGGTACAATTCGAGCGGCGGCCGATGGAAAGGCGATCACGTGCCTGAGCAGCGGGGAAGCCGTGGAACCGGATCGTCCGGCTGACTATACGGTGGGTATTGGAGCCGCTGGGTCACGTGGCGCTGATGGAGTGGATTTCCCGCAACCAGCCACCGGTACAACGTCTCACGCACGAATCGTGCCAGCTCCGGAAGCATCGATCAAACGGCCTCAGACCCCGATGAACCCGCCACAGTCAGCCGCCCCGCCGCAGCGGGTGCGCGTTTCGCAAGGCGTAATGGCGGGAATGGTTATCAGCAAAGTACCGCCGGTCTATCCAGCAGACGCCAAGGCCGCGAGAATTCAAGGCCAAGTGGTGCTGAAAGTTGTGATTGGTACGGCCGGAGACGTCCAATCTGTGGATGTTCTTTCTGGCGACTCCCTCCTTGCCGGCGCGGCGATCGACGCAGTGAAGCAATGGAAGTATCGCCCGTATATTCTGAACGGAACTCCGGAAACAGTGGAGACGACCGCCACGATCGTCTTCACGCTCGCAGGAGGATAGCTTTCACGACTGATAGTGGTGCTGAATGCTTTCATCGAGTGCATCAAGCATGGACTCACGCCGCATCCAACTTCCTGAAATCCCCTTTTTCTGATAAACAATTGCTTGCACCGGAGGAGCTCTGTGGGAGGTCGTGTCGGGCTTTTAGCCCTGTGTTTGGGCACCCTGTTTTCCGTCGGATGTGGTAGTGGCAGCAGCAGTAGTACTGCCCAAGTGCGTGTTTTTGAAGGGGCTGCGGGTGCTCCATCGGTGAACATCCTGGTGGACGGTGCAGTCGTGGCAGGCAATCTTGGGTATGGCAGCGCTACAGCCTATCTGACAGTGAAGAGTGGTTCGCGCCACATTCAGGCTATGCCTGTCGCTGGCGGATCGTCCGTTCTCGACCAGACGCTTTCATTGGCCGCGAGCTCTACGCAAACCCTCCTGCTTACGGGGACCTCTTCCAGCATCCAGTCAGTCGTGCTCACCGACGGCGGGACGACCGCGACCACGGGCGATGGGCACGTACGCGTTGTTAATGCCTCAAATACGATGGGCGCATCTGACGCTTACATCGTCGCCGCGGGAACCAGCATCATTGGCGTGACACCAGTCTCGGCGAACCTGGCGTTCGACGCTGATACTGGATACCAGCTGGTTCCCCTCGGGAATTACGAAGTTTTCTTGACTGTTCCCGGAACTGCAAACGTCAACCTTGCCACCGGACCGCTCAGCTTTACAACCACCTCGAATCAGAACCAGACTGTGGTCGTATTTGACGCGACCGCCGGCGGGTTCACTTACATCCTTCTTTCAGATCAGTAAGTTGCGGCTGGAGGGCAGGATACCCGCACCACATCTTTCGATCAAACGCTTTTGACCGCATCCGCGTCTAACTAGAAGAACAACACGAGCAGTAGTCTTTCCAACTCCTAGCCGCGGTTATAATCCAAAGAGTTTGGAATATCGGAGGCAAGTCAACATGCAAGTGCGCGCCAAAGTGTTATGGGAGCGGTTTAAGGCAAATCGCCTGGCATCCACTCTGGTCATTTTGTTTACGTTGGCTTTGGGTATCTTGATAGGGACGATTGTTTCCGGGGGAGTGAGAGGGCAGGAGAGGAAAACTGCGGAGGCGACCCCGTTGAGCTTGCCTGCGCCCCGCCAGCTTTCAAATCAATTTGCACAGATCTCAAAGACGATTGAGCCCGCGGTGGTGAACATCAATACCGAATCTACGGTCAAACCGACCGTGCGCAGGCGCGGGCAGAACCCGGGGGATGATGAGAACAGTCCGTTCGGGGATTTTTTTGACAAGTTTTTCGGTGGCCAGGGCGGCGATGCTGGTCCGGTCCGCGAGCGTTCGCTGGGATCAGGAGTGATCGTTGACTCCAAGGGGTTCATTGTCACCAACCGGCATGTGGTAGAGAAGGCAGACCGCATTCGGGTGCGGCTGCAGGATGATCCGCCCGGAGTGCAGCATGACGCCAAGGTGATCGGCTCAGATCAAGAAACTGATCTTGCTGTGATCAAGATTGAAGTGGACCATTCCTTGCCGATAGCGAAGCTCGGGAATTCGGACAGCATGCAGGTGGGCGACTGGGTGCTTGCCGTTGGAAGCCCATTCGGATTGCAGGCGACGGTCACGGCGGGAATTGTTTCCGCAAAAGGGCGCAATATTGTGCCACTCCGCCAATTTCAATCTTTCATCCAGACCGATGCAGCGATCAATCCCGGCAATTCGGGCGGCCCGCTGATCAATATGGACGGCGAAGTCATTGGCATCAACACCGCCATATTGACCGATACCAATGCGTATGCGGGGGTAGGCTTCGCGCTTCCCTCGAAAACAGTGGCGGACGTCTATAACCAGCTCACCGGGGGTGAACACCGTGTGCAGCGTGGTTCAATCGGAATTCAATTCAATGCGGAACAAAACCCCGCCATTGCTCGCGTGTATGGCACAGGCATCACCATTGCCATGGTGGTTCCGGGCAGTCCTGCCGACCGAGCGGGGCTGAAGGTAGGTGACACGATCGTCTCGGTGGACGGCAAACCGGTCAAGAACGGCGACGAACTGGTCGCCGACATTGCCGGACGAAAGCCGGGCAGCAAAGTAGCGGTCGGGTATTCGCGCAATGGCAAGAAAGACGAGACTTCGGTGACTGTGGGAGACCGGGCCAAGCTGTTTGCGTCACGTCTGGGCGAAGATGACCAGGGCGAGGAAGGCGAGTCGACCCCCAAGCAGAGCAAGATGGGACTGACTATCCGCCCGCTGACCCCCGAGATGGCCAACCGGCTGAATGTACCCTCCGGACAGGGAGTGATCGTTCAGGAGGTCAAACCGAACTCGTTCGCGGACGATGTAGGGCTGACACGCGGCGACGTAATTTTGGAAGTGAACAAGCAGCCCATCAACAGCGATGACGATTTTGACCGCATCCAGTCTGGCCTGAAGAGCGGGCAAGATGTAGTATTCCTCGTGCGCCAACAAGGCGCCGGCCGGAACAGCGGAACCATCTTCCTGGCCGGGACACTTCCGTAATAGTTACGTGCACTAACGGAACTGGCGCGGGACAGGATGTATGGCGGATCATGGGGAGTCAGGGATGCTCGGGAATCGGGGCATCCGAGGATTTGTAACCGCATGACATATATGCCCCATAAATTGTCAGGTTTGGCCGCGATAGTGGTTCTCGGTGTCTCTTTCTCGTTTGCCGCGGCGCCGAAAACTGCTTCCCGTCCGGCTTCAAAGAGCTCTAAGTCTGTGCACCACAGCAGCAAGAAATCCCATAAGCCGCGGGTTCGTGGGCAGCAGGCGATTGACACTGGACGCTGCCGCGAGATCCAAGAGGCCTTGGTTCGGGAACACTACATGACCGGACAGCCCTCTGGGAAATGGGACGACACAACCCAACAAGCCATGCGCAGGTTCCAGGCAGACCAGGGTTGGCAGAACAAGTCAGTTCCGGATTCACGCGCACTGATTCGACTTGGATTGGGACCGGACCATGAGCATTTGCTCAATCCGGAAACCGCGATGACGAGCCAGCCACAACTCCCTCACGGCACACAGAACGCGAATCGTGCGGCGGGTTCGCACTCGGGTTCTTCGCGCCCACCAGCGGTCGCGCAGCCACATGCATCTTCATTTCCCGCGACCAACCTGCCAGGGCAGAGTTCTACATCCTCTACTCCCGTCAACAGCGTTTCTGATATTTCTCCGCAGCGATAACGCTACCGCAAAAATCCCCCACTGATTTCCAGGGAGTCTCACGGCGTAAAAGCGTGGCTTATTCGAACTTTCTAGGTATATACTTTCGGCCATAACTTTGTCCCTTCGAAGTGAAGGGAGTGGGCCCAACCTCATTCAATTAATCGGGGCCCTGATAAAGAGACGCCTACCGGCATTGCGGGACTATCGGTTGCCGGTGCGGGCAACCGCGGTTGTTTCGCGGCTGTCAGGGGAGGCAGCTGTGGACTTAATTCTTGTACGTCTTATTTTCATCGTCTTTGTCGCAATTACTTGTTATCTGATCCGCCCTTTCGGGCTCAACACGCAACTTGATGCTGCCGTCGGCGTCGTGCTCGGGCTGGCGATTGTCATTTTCGAGTGGCGCCTCATTCGGATAAGTCTCAAGCGCCTGATCGGTGCAGCCATTGGCAGCATTCTCGGCATCTTCGGGGCCTACCTGTTTGCATTAGTCATCAAGAATAGCCTGCAAGACGGAGCGACGCGGAATTTCCTGCAAATCATGGTGATGTTGCTGATGGCCTACGTCGGACTGGTAGTCGGCGCAAACAAAGGTGATCTGCTGAATCTGGCGGCATTGGGCGGCATCTTTGGCGGCGAGAAGCAACTCAAAAAGAGCTACAAAATTCTCGACACCAGCGTCATTATTGACGGCCGCATTGCCGACATCGCAGAAACCGGCTTTCTCGATGGCATCGTAGTCACACCACAGTTCGTGTTGCGCGAGCTGCAATTGGTGGCCGATTCCGGGGATTCTCTCAAGCGAAACCGCGGGCGTCGTGGACTCGACATTCTGCAGCGGCTGCAGAAAGTGGCCACATTGCAAGTGCAGATCGTCGAGGATGACTTTCCTGGTGTGCGCGAAGTCGACTTGAAACTGATCGAGCTTGCAAAGGTCTACGAAGGCAAGATCATCACCAATGATTTCAATCTGAACAAGGTTGCGCAACTCCAAGGTGTCGCGGTCCTGAACATTAATGAACTGGCGAATGCGCTGAAGCCGATTGTCCTTCCTGGCGAAACGATGAGAGTATTCATCCTTAAAGAAGGCAAGGAATACAACCAGGGCGTTGCCTATCTCGACGACGGAACGATGGTCGTGGTGGACAATGCGCGCAAGGTGATTGGGAAAACTATTGATGTCTCGGTGACCTCAGTCCTGCAAACCACCGCCGGGAAAATGATCTTCGGCAAGTGGGATGAAAAGCGAGGAGAGTCGCGCTCCATTGCAATTCCTGTAGTAGAAGTGAAGAAACCGATCGCTGCGGAACAGGCGACTGAATCTGATGTCAAACTGAGCTAATACAAACCGCATCGCTTCAAATAACGCTTCGCTCAGGATGACATGTATGTTTGTGCTACCCGCGTGATCCGCGGAGTGTTTAGAAGAGCGACATGGCGGAGCTGACTTGGATTGTCTCGCCCTGGCGGGCACCCGAGACCCTGATTCTCTGACCCGCGAATTTGGCCAGAGCGTCTTCGCTTCCAACTAACTTGTAGCGGCGGTTGCCGTCCACGAGAACGTAGCTTGCGCCCTGCCGAACACATTGCCGCGCGCACTCTGCAGGACTTAAGCGTGAGTTCTTTACGTGACGCGCGCCGCAGCGGGAGTCGGTCACCATCCCTTCGTAGATTCCGCCGGGGGCGACTTCCGGAACAGCTGGCGAAGTAAGCTGCGGCTCGTCTGAGTTCTGTCGCCCAGCCAGTGCCGCCGAGCCCGCAGCTACAATGATCGCAAAAGCGAGCGCAGCACCCACGGCCATCAGAAAGCACGAGCCGATCAGCGAAATCCACGATCGGTTGTGTTGCATCCTCGCCTCCCTGAATGCGAGCGTTCCTCGAACTGTTGCGGGGACTTAGCGGCGTAAGTTGGTTGCAGAATCCTGGCCAGCGGTTGTATTTCAACAACTTGCAACGCGGACGGGTATATACTGTTCGCCCGCATGAAGGTAAGTGTCATTATTCCGGCGGCAGGCTTGGGAACGCGAATGGCCTCAGTTGCCGCGAAACCCACCGCTAGCAAGCAATTTCTCGAGCTCGATGGCGTACCTGTTCTGGTGCACACTCTTCGGCAGTTCGCGAACAGTTCTGAGGTCAACGAAATCATCGTCGCTCTGCGACAGCCGGAGATCGAGCCTTTCCGCGCGAGATTGGCGAAGGAAGGTCCTGAAATTGTGAAGCGGAATCCGAAGTTCGTCGAGGGCGGAGAACACCGGCAGCAATCAGTTGCAAATGGGCTCGCCGCGATCTCAGCGTCTGGGGATCATATCGTGCTAGTGCACGACGCTGTCCGGCCATTTGTGAATGAACAAATGATCCATGACGTCGTCGCGGCTGCTCAGAAGTATGGTGCCGCTATTGCAGCTGTTCCTGCCGTCGACACGGTCAAGCAAGTGGAACGGACAGCAGAAGGCGCATTAATCAAAGCGACGATTCCACGAGAGAAAGTTGTGATGGCACAAACGCCACAGGGATTTCGTTATGACGTGCTGAAGAAGGCTTTCGATGAAGCCGCCGCCGATGGATTCATTGGTACGGACGAAGCTTCTCTGGTAGAACGGTCGGGCCATCCGGTTGCGGTGGTGATGGGATCGCCCAAAAATATTAAGATCACCACGCCTGCGGACCTGGACCTGGCAGGTTTTTTCCTAAAACGGTAAGACCGGCCACGGATTTGCACGGATTTCCACGGATCGGAACCTCTTCGCTAGTAGACTGCTTTTCATGGAAACGCCATCCCGCGACCTCAAATATGCGGAACTTACCGACAAAATCATTGGCATCTTTTACGATGTCTACAATGAGCTCGGTTACGGATTTCTGGAATCCGTTTACGAACAGTCGCTCGTGATTGCACTGGGAGAAGCTGGTTTGATGGTTGATCGACAAATCGCGGTACCGGTGTGGTTTCGTGAACGAAAAGTAGGGGACTTTAAGGCTGATCTGCTGGTTCAAAAACTTGTGTTGTTGGAGCTGAAGTGCACGCGAGTGTTAGAGCGGGCTCACGAAGCGCAGTTGCTACATTACTTGAGATCCACAGAAATTGAGATTGGGCTGTTAGTGAACTTCGGGGTTCATCCTCAGTTTCGTCGGCTCCTTTTCGACAATGAAAGAAAGAAAATCCGTGTAAATCCGTGCAAATCCGTGGCCCAGGTTTCCGCATGAAAATTGGTTACGGTTGGGACTCGCACGAATTCAAAGCCGGCATTCCCCTCAAAATCGGCGGCGTTGAGATTGCGCACCCGAAGGGTCTAGGCGGTCACTCCGACGGCGACGTTCTGCTGCATGCCGTCACCGACGCGCTGCTCGGGGCAATTGCCGGGCCCGACATCGGAACTTTATTTTCGCCTTCGGATCCGCAATGGAAGGGCGCCGACTCTGCGGTATTTCTGGCCGAGGCGCTTACGCGTGTCACTGCCGCCGGATTTCAAATCGGAAACGTAGACTCAACATTGATTTTGTCCGCACCCAAGATTGGACCGCATGCCGATGTAATTCGCGCGCGCGTGGCCGAACTGCTCCACATTCCAACCGATCGCATAGGAATCAAAGCCAAGACCCCAGAGGGCATGGGTACCGAAAACGCAGCCATTGCACACGCCGTCGTCCTGCTTGAAGAGAAGGCGGCCCGACCGCACCGCGCTAAGCGACGGCGCAAGGAAACTCGACGATAACCGAGCGCGTTGCTAACCACGCAATCATATCCTCGTCCAATCCCCAAGTAGTTCGGAACTGAAGCGACATTTGAAACGTATTGAGAGTTGAGAACGACGGAATGGATTTTCGTCGTTGCCATCATTAGGAAAGGGTCCAGGGACTGCCTCGCACAAGGTTTGGCGGCCAGGCGAGGACAATCCCCTGCAGCGGAAGAGTACGCCCATAAGGCGGACTCTTTTGCTTGACCCCGAGGCAGCATTGTAGGCCCTGCGCGGCAAAAAGCAAGAACCATTTCGCAAGGCATACGCGGCCGCCCTAACCGTTTCCCGGCGATGCGGGAAAATTAGGAGGATTGGTGAACGCTCTGAATTTGAAGACCGTGGTACGAAGCGTATTCGCGTCAGCACTCGTGCTGTTCGCAGTGAGCGCTTTCGCAGGCAGCAAAGGGACTCTAGCGCTTCAGCATCCAACCAGCGTGGGTGGGAAGCAATTGGCAACTGGCAACTACACCGTGCAGTGGGATGGCACCGGCGATCAGGTGGACGTGAAAGTCTATCAGGGCAAGAAAGAAGTGGCGTCGAGTTCGGCCCAGGTCGTGAAGATGGACCGGCCGGCGAGTTACGACCAAACAATTACCTCAACCGGTGATGGGGGCAGCTCCTCGCTCTCAGAAATCAGGTTCCGTGGCAAGAACTTTGCGCTGCGCCTCGCTGGCGAGGGCGGCGGTTCGAGTTCTGGTGGTGCTGCACGATAACTCACCTTGCGCGCGAGAGGCAGGGCCGCGTGTCCTGATAAAATCATCAGGCGATGGTTCTGCCTTTCGTCCGCGATTTATTTGCGGACGCGGAAAAGTTAGCCGCCTTCTCGCGCGTTGTCTCCCACCTTCGGGGCAACACGGGGCGTATTGGTGTCTCTGGACTCACGTTTTCTGCCAAAGCGCTGCTGATTTCTGAACTGCAAAAAGCTGGCGGGCGTCCATTGATCGTCGTCGTGCGGAACAACGAGACTGCGGACGAATACATTCCGATAATTCAAGCCTACTGCGAGCTGGTCGGGGGCGCCGCCTCTGAGACTGTTATTTCGCTGCCCGCCCGCGACGTTCTTCCATTCCAGAATTTGTCTCCACACCCTGAGATCCAGGAGCAGCGGGCGATAGCGCTCTGGAAGATCGCGACCGGCGAGGCTTCCATCATTTTGGTTCCGGCGGCTGCAAGTGCATTGCGCCTGAAGTCCGCTGATTACTATTCAAATCTGGCAAGGACGTTACGCCGCGGCGAGAGCTTCGATACTGACAATCTCCTCGAACACTTGAACTCGGTCGGCTACAACTCCACAGATATTGTCGAGATGCCGGGCGAATATGCGTTGCGCGGTGGCATTCTTGACGTCTATTCGCCGGAGGCGGACCGGCCAGTGCGTATTGAGTTTTTCGGCGATGAGGTGGAATCCATCCGGAAATTCGATCCGGCAAGCCAAAGGTCGTCTTCGCCCGCCGACGAAACCGTGCTACTCCCGCTTGTGGAGACGCCGGTGAACGAGGAGCTATTGGGCGCAATCCACACACGGCTTTCTGGCAAGCGACTGGCTGGTTCAGGAGAGATCGTGGAGCAGGCGGTTCGTGCGGCAGGAGTGACGGTCTTCCCGGGGTGGGAATTCTATGCCGCGGTTGCGGGCACAACCGGAACACTCTTTGAGCTGATGCCGAATGCGGCTGTGCTCGAGGACGAACCAGAGCTGCTGAAGACAGAGTTCGATCAATTTTGGGAACGAGTGGAGCAAGCGCACGAGCGTAGTGGAGTTGGGAATCTGGTCCGTCCGGAAGAGCTGTATACACCTCCAGACGACTGGTGGAGCAAGCTGCAGGCAGCGCCGGGAGCAGACATTGAGCACTTGGGCGTGACTCGTCTCGGCACTGATTCAGTTGAGTACCACACCCAGCCAAGCCCCCGGTTCCACGGTTCAATTCCAGGGATGCTGGAGGAGGTAAAGAAACATCTCGGAGAAAATCGACGCGTGCTGGTTGTCGCCCCAAACATTGGTGAAATGGAAAGGCTGGCCGACTTCTTCACCGAATATGGAGTCTCGTATCGGCTCGGTAGTCGCACGCGCGGTGGCGAGAGCTATGCAGACGAGACCGCATATTTCGCCGGCGAGGTGCTCACCGCCACCCTGGTCAAAGCCTACATTCCAGACGGAACGGTCCTTCCCGACGCTGGTCTTGCCGTATTCGGCACGCGAGACCTTTTCGATGAATCTGAGTCCGTCGTTTCGCGTCCGCAGCGGCAAAGGTCAAAGACATCGGCGTTTCTCTCCGATTTCCGAGATCTGCAGGTTGGAGACTATGTCGTGCACGTGGAGCATGGGATCGGCCAGTACCAAGGGTTGAAAGAGATCAACCAGGGTAACGGCGACGCCGAGTTCATGCTGCTCGAATATGCCGAGGGCGCAAAGCTCTATGTTCCTCTGACCCGGCTCGATCTGGTTCAGAAGTATCGCTCGGCTGAAGGCGCCAAGCCCACGTTGAATTATTTGGGAACCGCAGCCTGGGCCAAGACCAAGGCTCGTGTCCGCAAGGCCATGAAGGACATGACCGAGGAACTGCTTAAGCTTTATGCGCAGCGCAAGACGGCCCAGGGCCACAGCTTTCCCGCGGACAACGAATGGATGCGCGAATTCGAAGATGCGTTCGAGTACAGCGAAACTGACGACCAGGCATTGGCGATCACGGATGTGAAGCGCGACATGGAATCCAGTCTGCCGATGGACCGGCTTCTGTGCGGCGATGTCGGCTACGGCAAGACGGAAGTCGCCATGCGCGCGGCTTTCAAGGCAATCAGTGACAACAAGCAGGTCGCGGCGCTGGCGCCAACCACGGTGTTGGCGTTCCAACACTACGAAACCTTCAAGCAGCGTTTTGCAGCCTTTCCAGTCACGATTGAAATGATCAGCCGCTTCCGCACCCCAAAGCAGCAAAAGGAAATTCTGCAGAAAGTTGAAGCTGGCAAAGTTGACATTCTGATCGGCACGCACCGCCTGCTTTCAAAAGACGTAAAGTTTGCCGACCTGGGTCTGCTGGTCGTAGATGAAGAGCAGCGTTTCGGTGTGCGTCACAAAGAGCGCCTCAAGCAAATGCGCAAAGAAGTGGACGTTTTGACGATGTCGGCGACGCCGATTCCGCGGACGCTGCACATGTCAATGGTAGGCCTGCGGGATATGAGCATCATCGAAATACCGCCGAAAGATCGCATTGCAATTCAGACTGTGGTTGCGAGCTGGGATGAAAAACTAATCCGGTCCTCGATCGAACAGGAGCTTGAACGCGGCGGGCAGATCTATTTCGTCCACAATCGCGTGGATACCATCTGGGAGATCGCAGCCAAGTTGCAAGAGCTTGTGCCACGAGCGAGGGTCATCGTTGGGCACGGCCAGATGGCCGAGGGCGAGCTGGAAAAAGTGATGCTGAAGTTCATGCGTCATGAATCCGACATCCTCGTGGCTACGACGATCATAGAAAATGGACTCGATATACCTCTGTGCAACACGATCCTCATCAATCGCGCAGATCGCTTGGGACTTTCGGAGCTTTATCAGTTGCGGGGACGGGTTGGCCGCTCCAATCGGCGGGCGTACGCTTATCTGCTGCTTCCCGCTGACATTGAGTTGACGCCGATTGCGCGAAGACGATTAGCAGCGTTGAAGGAATTTTCGGACCTCGGGGCCGGTTTCAAAATCGCGGCTTTGGATCTTGAGCTCCGCGGGGCAGGCAATTTGCTTGGAGGCGAGCAGAGCGGACACATCGAGGCGATAGGCTTCGACCTATATACGCAGATGTTGGAACAAGCCGTCCGTGAAATGAAGGGCGAAGCCGAGCCCCAGCCGCAAACACAGCTTAATTTAGGCCTCAACATTCGAATCCCAGGAGATTATGTCCCGGAAGAAAACCAACGTCTGCGGCTGTATAAGCGAATCGCGGGTGTTGAAACCGAGAAGCAACTTACGGATGTTGAAGCTGAACTTCGCGACCGCTACGGCGATCCGCCTGTGCCCGTACAGCAACTGTTGCAATACGCCGCCTTGCGACTGCGAGCGCTGGAAGCAGGCGTGACTGGGATCGAAAGAAAACGCGACCTGATCAGCGTCCGGTTCCGTCAGGATGCGCCGATTGACGCGGCAAAGCTCGCGATGTTCGTTTCGTCGCAACGCGGGGCGCAATTTCTTCCTGATGGAACTCTGCGATTTACCTTGCGCGACCTGGCACCTCGGCAACTGCTGGAGCAATTACAAAGTCTGCTGGAAAATTTATTCGAGCCCAAAGGCTCGCCTTCGGTCGCGTGAGCCGTCTCTGAGGTGTGGGCAGACCCTCGTCTGAATGCTGTGATACCTTAACCCCGGAGTTCGAATGAAAACAACTCTCGTGATCATGATCTCGGCACTCCTTCTCATTTCAGGACCGAATGCGCGTCCTGCGGACTCGGCTCTTGCGAGCTTCAACTCCCTTGTGAACAAGTTCTTCGATTTCTATTTTCCGTTGCACCCTAGCTTCGCAACCGCCGCCGGCTTTCATCAGTTCGATACGAAACTCGATGACTACACCGCAGGGGGCCAGGAAGAACTGGCACGTGGGCTTAAGGAGTATCTGACGAAATTCGAGGCTGTGGATCGCGCCAAGTTGCCTCCCGAGACTGCGGCCGATCTGGACTGGGTCATAGCGTCAATTCGTGGCGAGTTACTCGAACTGGAAGACATTCAGCCGTGGAGGAAGGACCCCGAAAACTATAGTGGCGGGGTCACCAACAGCATTTTTCTTATCATGAAGCGGAATTTCGCGCCGCCTGACGAGCGCTTGCGCTCGGTAATCGCGCGCGAGAGCCAGATTCCGAAAGCCCTTGAAGCAGCACGGCAGAATCTACAGAGCCCGCCCAAGATTTACGTGGAGATTGCGCTCGAACAGCTTCCCGATGAAACCGATTTCTATCGCAAAGATGTGCCGGAAGCTTTCTCCGCGGTCAAAGATCCGAAGCTGCTTGCTGAATTCAAAGCCGCGAACCAGGCAGTGATTGAGGCTTTTGAGAGTTTCCAGAAATACCTGAAGGATTCGGTTTTGCCTAACGCGAATGGGGATTTTCGCATTGGAGCAGAAAACTATCGCGAGAAACTGCTCTATGACGAGATGGTGGATATTCCTGTGGATCGACTGCTCGAGATTGGATACGCCGACCTTCATCGCAATCAGCAAGCGATGAAAGATGTCGCCGCAAAAATCGATTCCAATCGTTCGGTCCAAGAGGTGCTCGCGGACATTCAGAAGAAACACCCCGAGCCCGATCACCTGATGCAGTCTTTTCGCGACACCTTCAAAGGCTTGCAGGGATTCATAGCCGAAAAGAAGATCATCACGATTCCCGCGGGTCCGCCGCCAATATTGGAAGACACGCCTCCATTCATGCGGGCAACGACCAGCGCTTCCATGGACACACCCGGCGCCTACGAGACCAAAACCCGCGAGGCGTTCTTTAATGTCACTAATGCCGATCCCAAGTGGCCAGCCGATCGTACCGAGCAGTGGATGGAATCATTCAATAACAGCATGATTCCGGGAACGGCAATCCACGAGGTTTATCCCGGCCACTACGTACAGTTTTTGTGGATCAACCAGTTGCATTCCAAGATCAGGAAACTGGTTTTCTGTGGCAGTAACGCGGAAGGCTGGGCCCACTATTCCGAGCAGATGATGCTGGATGAAGGTTATGGCAATGGCGATCCCGTGCTGCGCATGGGCCAATTGGAGGACGCCCTGCTGCGCAATGCGCGTTTCATCGTCGGCATCCGGATGCACACTGGCAATATGACTCTGGACGAGGCAAAGGATTTCTTCATCAAAGAGGGCTACCAGCTTCCATCGGTGGCGGATGTCGAAACCAAGCGGGGTACTTCCGATCCAACCTATCTGGTTTACACCCTCGGCAAGCTTCAAATCCTGAAGTTGCGCGAGGACTATCGTAAAACGCGCGGGAAAGACTTCAGTCTGCTGGATTTTCACGATAAATTCATGCAGCAGGGCGGCGTTCCGTTGAAAATTGTGCGAAAAGCAATGCTGGGGGACGATAGCCCGACGCTCTGACCGAAATCTGCATCGAAAGCATTCACCGTTTCGCGAAGACGACCATGATGAAAGTTTGCAAGGCCGTATTTCCGGCTGCTGGTCTGGGCACGCGCTTCCTTCCCGCCACCAAGGCCCAGCCCAAAGAAATGCTACCGCTGGTGGATAAACCCATCATTCAATATGGCGTGGAAGAGGCGCTGGCAGCGGGCTGCAATCAGATCATTATGGTCACGGGCCGCGGCAAGACCGCAATTGAAGACCACTTCGACCACAGTTTCGAACTGGAGCGCATTCTCGAGCAGAAAGGCAAACAAGATCTTCTTCAGGTCGTCCGGCAAATTTCGGACATGATTCACGTCGCATATGTCCGCCAGAAAGAAGCTCTGGGACTGGGACATGCAGTGTTGACGGCGCGAGAGTTAGTAGGTGACGAACCTTTTGCCGTGTTGCTTGCGGATGACGTAATTGACGCGGAAGAGCCGGTCTTGAAGCAGATGATGCGGGTCTTCGAGGAAAAGCAGTGCTCGGTGATTGCCACGCAAATCGTTGAAGGGCCCGCGATCTCGGCTTATGGAGTTCTCGACGCGAAGGCAGCCGACAGTAATGGGCGGCTCTACCAAGTGCACAACATGGTGGAGAAGCCTGCGTTAAAAGACGCCCCTTCTAAGTTGGCGATAATCGGGCGGTATATCTTGACTCCTTCGGTTTTTGACAGATTGACTGAAATTCAGGTGGGAAGCGGTGGCGAGTTGCAGCTGACTGACGGGATCCGGCTCCTATTGAAGCACGAAAAAGTGTATGCCTACGTTTATGAGGGGAAGCGCCACGACACAGGGGACAAGCTCGGCTTCTTAAAAGCGACTGTCGAGTTTGCCTTGAAGCGCGAGGACTTGGGCGGGCCTTTGAGAGAATATCTGCGAGGCTTGAAACTGGATTAACTGTGGGTTGGACGGGCAAGGCACCCGTTGCTCTACGATCGTATTTTGGAGGCTCGGGCGTCCTCGCCCGTGCGACTATTGAGATCCGGCCTTTAACTTCCTGGATTTTTCTTCCACTCCCTGGGCCAGCTTCTGCTTGTGCGCGTCTAGTTTCTTCGCGATCTCTGAATCCGCAACTCCCAGGATCTGCGCTGCTAGAATTCCTGCGTTCGTCGCGCCGGGGTTACCGATTGCAACGGTAGCTACAGGAATTCCCGCGGGCATCTGCACGGTGGCGAGAAGCGAGTCCATGCCATTCAGGGAGGTTGATGGAATCGGAACTCCGATCACAGGTAGTGTCGTGTGCGCCGCAATGACCCCAGCCAGATGTGCTGCGCCGCCTGCGCCGGCAATGATCACGCGAATTCCGCGTCCGGCAGCTCGTTTCGCGTATTCGGCGGTACGATCTGGGGAACGGTGTGCCGACGTGACGTCAATCTCATACGGAATGCCGAAACTCTCGAGCGACTTTCCGGCCTGGCGCATGATTTCCAAGTCGGAATCGCTTCCCATGACAATCGAAACGACAGGTTTGTTCATTCATTCTCCAAGAATCAGCTCTTAGCCGTTAGCTCTTAGCTTTTAGCCAAAGAGTACAGCACCATGCAAAAACGCTCGATCTCCAATCCCGATCTTCGCCGGGCCAAAAGCTAAAAGCTTGTTTTCAAAGCCTTTGCCGCGATGTCCTTCCGCCAATGCGCGCCCTCAAAGCGAATCCTGTCTACCGCTTCGTAGGCACGCTCTACCGCTGAATTCAAGTCAGCTGCCCGTGCGGTCACTCCCAAGACCCTGCCGCCGGAAGTGTAGTACGCTCCATCGCGGGCACTCGTGCCCGCGTGAAAAACTTTCACGCCCTCGATTTTGTCGGCTTCTTCAATGCCGGTAATCTTCTTACCCACTTCAATCGTGCCGGGATATCCGCCGGAGGCCATCACTACGCATGCGGATGCATCCTGCGACCAGCGGAAATCACCGTCACTCACACGGCCTTCGATCGAGGCCTCGATCGCCTCGACCAGATCGCTTTCCATGCGCATGAGGATCGGCTGGGTTTCGGGGTCGCCGAAGCGGCAGTTAAACTCGAGCACCATTGGACCGCGCGCGGTCATCATCAGGCCGCAATAAAGAATGCCCTTGTACTCCATTCCTTCGGCCTTCATGCCAGCCACGGTCGGCCGCGCGACATGCTGCAGCAGCCAATTTGTCATCTGCTCATCGAGCAAGCTGGGAAACGAATACGCGCCCATGCCTCCAGTGTTCGGGCCAGTGTCGCCATCGCCAACTCGCTTATGATCCTGCGCGGCAACCAGTGCGGCAACGCGCTCTCCATCGCTGAGAACGAGGAAGGAAATCTCGTCGCCTTGCAGGCATTCTTCGACGACCACGCGCGTGCCCGCCTCGCCAACCATTTTTCCGGAAAGCATTTCTCCCGCAGCTGTCGTGGCCTCGTCTTTCGTCTTGCAAATCACCACTCCCTTGCCGGCGGCCAGTCCGTCGGCTTTTACCACGACCGGCGCGCTGAACCGGGAGAGCCCATTCTTGACTTCGGAATTGGAAGTGCAAATGGCGTAATGCGCCGTGGGAATGTGGTGGCGTTGCAGGAATTGCTTGGCGAAAGCCTTGCTTGACTCCAGCTGGGCCGCCGCTTTAGTGGGCCCAAAAACTGGCCATCCTCGACGGGAAAATTCGTCCACCACTCCCATCTGCAGCGGGAGTTCAGGGCCAACGACAGTCAAATCAGGCTTGAACTGGCTCGCAACTGCTACGAGCGATTCCACGCTCTTCTGGTCGGCGGGAACACACTCGGCTTCTTGGGTGATTCCGCCATTTCCAGGCACGCAATAGATTTTCGAAACGCGAGAAGACTGTCGCAGCTTCCACACCAGCGCGTGTTCGCGTCCGCCGCTTCCAATGACAAGGACTTTCATGCCGGAGACACAAGGTTAGGGGCAGGAGGAAATGTGTGTCAAACGGCGAGCGGGGATAGCGTTTGGCCGGGGAAAATCCTGACACCCAGCCTAATGGCGATCAACTCAGTAGGCAATGCGAGGGGCGCGGGATTGGGTGCAAGGCCCATGTGCCCGAACGGGGCGGGGGTGTTATGAAGGGTCGCTATCTAGTGATAGTTGCTGTTCGTTCGGTCACACTGATTTTGTTATTTCCCTTCCAAGTTAACGGCAATCCGGTCGCACCAAATTCAAGGTGAGCTTTGTAAAAATAGGGACGGGAGGACTTCATCGAATACACAGTGGCAATTCGGGCACAACGGAATTCCATCGATTCCACGTCAGAACCGTCTAGTCTTGTGCAAGAAGTTTAACTTGATCATTGCCGATTGGTGCGCTGGTCGAGTTCTCGCCCGGGTCAATGAGTGAAATGGCGAGTTGGTGTTGAAAAACTCGGTTTGAGGACGAGTTCTTCTCTCACGGGAGTTTCTTCCGATTCGTATTTTTCTTTTGGTGGTGGTTGCTTACGCGCTTGCCATCGCTGGTTGCGCTCTCA
>Ga0137372_10001242_pt1 | contig 24543 bp, 18 predicted proteins | sample SagtaG_6_FD_104911 | JGI IMG/M metagenome (GOLD analysis project Ga0137372, IMG submission 104911) | Vadose zone soil microbial communities from Sagehorn Ranch, Mendocino, California, USA - Sage1_R_60_16 metaG | ecosystem: Environmental > Terrestrial > Soil > Vadose zone | place: USA...
ACCCAGGCCTTTTGGATTGTTCGCGCAATACAGATTTCGAGTATTGTTCAGGTCTAGCCCTAGCAGGTTGCTGACAAAGTGGTGAACAGCAATAGAAGCATTAAAACGATCCACGAAATCACACGAAATAACACGAACCAAGACATTCATTTCGTGCAGTTTCGTGAGGTTTCGTGGATCGTGTTTGTTTTTCATCAGTCTGCTGGAGAAAAAGCGCGGAGTCATCGTCGTCTTTCCAGATCGTAATCGCGCAAGCGGCGATATAGCGTTGAGGGAGATATTCCCAGAATCTCCGCCGTTTTCCCGCGGTGCCAGCCTGTCTGTTCAAGCGCCGCCAGTATCTGTTGGCGTTCCATATCGCGCAAGGATGCAGGCGACGAGGCCGCAGGTGCTGCAGCGTCCCCCACTGACCCGACTGCCGGAGCATTGATCATTACAGGCATAGTGGCCACTGGTCGCGCTACTTCGGGAGGCAACTCAGCGATCGTAATCCGGCCATTGTTAGATAAGATAACAGCGCGCTCCAGACAGTTTTTCAATTGCCGCACATTCCCGGGCCAACTGTAAGAGCGTAATGCCTCAAGGACGTCCGGCGCCAGATCAGGAGGCGTGGTGCCACCTACCTGCTGCAGCAGGTAGTTCGCAAGTGGCTCAATGTCCTCAGGCCTTTCGCGCAAGGGGGCCATGCTTATCTGGAACCCGTTGATGCGGTAAAGCAGATCCGAACGAAAAGATCCATCAGCCACTACCGCATCGAGATTTCGATTCGTAGCCGCAACAATGCGAACATCTACCTCGACTTTACGCACGCCGCCTACTCGGAAAAACGTCCTTGTTTCGATCGCCCGCAAGAGCTTCGCTTGAAGTTGGGCCGGAAGTTCAGTGATCTCATCAAGGAAAAGTGTGCCTCCATCCGACAGTTCAATTAAGCCGAGCTTGCGGCCTTTTGCGCCTGAGAAGGCCCCTGCTTCGTAACCAAAAAGTTCCGACTCCAATAGTGATTCCTGAAATGCCGCGCAGTTAAGATCGATGAAGGAGGCGTTCGCTCGGCTTGATAAACGATGGATGGCCTGTGCAATTAGTTCCTTTCCCGTCCCGGATTCCCCGGTAATCAAAACCGACGCGTCCGAAGGCGCAACACGCTCCACCAGACGCACCGCTTCTTTCATGGCGGCAGACACGGAAATGATTTCAGGTATTGCTGATTGACGCGCCAGTTGTTCGCGCAAGCGCACATTGTCTACCCGCAGACGCCGCTTTTCGGCCGCCTGTTTCACACGTACGTCAAGCTCGGTGATTCTGTAAGGCTTGGTGAGGTAATCGTAGGCGCCCAGCTTCATGGCTTCGACTGCCGTCTCTACCGTGGCCTGACCCGTGAGCATGATCACTTCAGGTGGGTTGGGTCTTTCATGGACGCGGCGCAGGACTTCCATGCCATCAATCCGCGGCATATTAATGTCGCAGAGCAAGACATCTACATTGCTCTCTTCGAGTCTCCGTAATGCGGCTTCGCCATCGGGAGCAACTTGCACCCGGTATCCAAGCCGCTCTAACTCTTTCTGCAAGACGAGACGCAGGTTGGCCTCATCTTCCGCAATGAGAATCCGTGCTGCTTGTTGCTCGCTCAATCTTTCATGTCTCCGTGATCATTTAGCGCGGGGAGAGTGATGGTAAAAGTAGTACCAACGCCCACTGTGGATTGCACGTCGAGCTTGCCCCCGTGCTCTGTTAAGATACCATAACAGACTGAGAGACCGAGTCCTGTTCCTCGTCCGACCTCCTTCGTTGTAAAGAAAGGTTCGAAGATCCTTGGCACGTTTTCGGGCAGGATCCCAACACCGGAGTCGCTGACCTCCACCAGTAGGTCGGATCCCAGGATCCGGGTAGAAACTGTCAATACTCCACCCTCCGGCATCGCGTCAAAGGCATTAGTAGCCAGTGCGATTATTGCCTGCTGGAGCTGTCCAGTGTCACCTAATACCAAAGGAAGATCGTCGGGCGTCTGAATTTTGAACTCAATCTTGCCTCCCCGCTGTTGGTGGGCCAACAATCTTGCCGCTGAAGTTATGACCTCTGACAAATCAAGGGGAACGTGTTGGGAGGCTCGCGTGCGGCTGAAATCAAGCAAGCCATTGGTAATTGTTTTGCAGCGAAAGGTCTCGCTGCGAATTAAACCAAGGTATTCACGGAGGTCGTCCAAGGCGCTGGAAGCTTCGAATGCGCCCTCTTGCACCCGTGATTCCAGGGCTTCCGCACAAGCTGATATCGTCGCAAGGGGATTGTTTATTTCATGCACCACGCCGGATGCAAGGCGTCCAATGGCAGCCAGTTTCTCAGCTCGCGCAACGGCACGATTAGCCTCAACTCTGTTGGTTATGTCCTCACCCACCGTTATTACATGCGAGACTTGGCCGCTGTCATCGATCCACATTGGAATTTTGCTTACTAACCAATGTTTGATTTCACCATCAGGTCTTACCGTCTCTTGCTCAATTCTTTCAATTTCACCACTTTCAAATACGCGCCCGAACTCCTTTTCCAGCACATCGCGGTCTTGCAGAGTCAGAACGTTGAAGACGTTTTTCCCTAACACTGACCCGCGTGGAATACCCAGCTCTCCCAACTCGCGGTTTCGATTCCAGGCAACGACCCGGTAATCGCGATCCACCGCGTAAAGTGAAAGTGGCAAGCCGTCAATTATTGCTTCTGTAAAACGCCGCTGCGCTTCGGCCTCCGCCGTTCGGCGATCAACCTCTTTCGCAAGACTGGTAGAGGCGTCCCGGGCATCCAGATAAAGAGACGAAATGTGCGCCGCAAGAGCCGCCTGCTGGGCGGCGGTATCAATCAGCCGGCACTCGGTTTCGTCACAGTCTTCGAGCCGGTCGAAAGCCACAATCAGCGCGCCTTTCGTACGGCCCCCAAATCTTAGCGGCACGACATACTCAACCTTATGCGCTTCATCAAGGAGAAAAAAGTCATCCCTCTCCGTCACCAAGAGTGACGCGGCGGTTGTAGGAGATGCCAGCCACGACTGCAGGCGAGACATCTGAATCAGAGAAGTATTTTCGGCGCTTCCGTCACGATCGAAAACGCAGCCTACCTCGCAATCTGCGGATAGTTTTATGAAGGCAGCACAGAGAACCGCGCCCGCGCCTTCGTAAGTTGAGCCGGCAATCCGGCGTACCAGTTGGTCCGGCTCGAGTGTGCGGAGCAGGCCCCGACCCAGGTCTGCCAAAAACCTCAGCTCGCGATTGCTTCCGATCAGGGCCCATTCTCTTTGCGCTGCTCGAAGGTGAGAAGCAACTCGGGAAACGAGTTCGCCCGGGGTGGAAGGCTTGGTTATGTAGTCATCTGCGCCGGATGCAAATGCCTCCACCTTCCGACCCTCCGAGTCGCTGTCAGAGAGCGCAATCACCGGCAGTTGACTGGTGGTCACCTGTGCCCGTAGCAGCCTACACGGCGCAAGCCCGGCCACCCCTGACATCTCGAGGTCGAGTACTACAAGGTCACAGCGCTCTCGATGAATTACCCGTAGTGCGGAAGGAGCATCGGAGACGGTTAAGGCGCGGTAACCGGCCTCCTCAAAAATATCGCGCAACCGGTCGCGCTCGGCGATCTCCTCGTAGACGATTAAAATTGTGGTGTTTTCTCTGACGATATTGGCAGGCGCAGACATGCTTACATCCTGGGACTCAAGGGCGGAACCCTTCGACGGGTTCGATGCGTGTCGCTATGTTCTCTTATCAGGAACACGCTGGGACACACGCGCGTTGTTTGCGATTGAAAGCGATGCGGGAGGGGAATGTCAAGAATGGGCGTGAGTAGCGTGGCTTACTTCTGATGCATGAATGCTATTAAACAATTCAACCGGAAGCGACACTGGAGCAACTCAGCATCACTTCCGGCGATTGGTGGGGGCGAGCGGCGGGCGTCGTATCGGCCCGCGACGCTGGGGGAAATTCTGCCCAATGCAACCTTTGAAGAATACCGCATTGGCTCACTATGCATGTCAAAAATTTGCGGCTCGGACTCCGTGCGGAGAGTCTGTGAAGCTCGAGGCTTCTGAGCCGCGACTTATACTGTTTCAATTAACGTGCCACGGGATCGGCAACCAGGAAAACTAGAACTAAGCCCGGCTAATAGCGAAAACCGTTAGCGGTTGGCCGAAAGTGAGATATCAGCGCGGCATCACTTTGACGGGTCAAAGTGAGAAGTCCAGTCAGGCTGATAGCGAAGTTGACAATGTTCTTGCTGCGATCAACCCTTCACCTTTCGCGGGTGTGCAGAATTACGAACCTGACCTGCGAATATTCAGTTGCGCCCTCGTAAATGAGATGCAGAGCGAAGACAACCCTTTGCAGATAGCGACCACGAGATTATCAACCAGGAGATGCATGTGGGATGAAGCTGAAGGTAGGCGTAATAGGATCAGCAGGCGACACGTCGTCAGGCTCGGCCGCCGGCGTTCTGTTGGAAAGAGCTTCGGCGCTGGCGCGGGCTCTATCCAAACGCGACGTCATCCTTCTAACTGGCGGTACCACCGGAATAGTTTATGCTGTGGGGAAAGCCGCGCATGACGCCGGTGTTTTTCATGTTGGTGTTTCGCCGGCGAGTTCTGAAGACGAGCATCTGGAGCGCTACAAGCTGCCGATAGATGCCTGCGACCTCCTGGTCTATACGGGCTTCGGGTTGAAAGGCCGCAATGTAGTACTTGTTCGTTCCTGTGACATCGTCATCTGCATTGCAGGTGCAATGGGTTCGCTGAACGAATTCACGATCGCCCACGACGAGGGTAAAGTAGTCGGCTGTCTGACGGGAACCGGGGGTGTAGCCGACGAAGCCGGTTATCTGTTGCAAAAATTTTCAAAGCAGAGCGGCGCTCGATTGTTTCGAGATCACGATCCCGACAAATTGCTTGCTGCTTGTTTGCAGGCTTTGGCTTAAAATCCACGACTATGGGTTCTCGATTTGACAGCATCGCGGGAGCTGCAATTCTTCTTTGCGCTGGAGCTACTTCTGCAATCATCTTCGATGTTCTAGCTTTGACGCTCGGCCCTGGGCTTAAGATTGGATGGAACGTGAGACTGGAGACTTGAAAAGCCCATCCGCGGACACAGCAATCGCCTGCCGGGTGGACTTTGACCTGCGGGCGGCTGATCTGGATCATCCCGCATGGACGAGCGTGCCCGCGATCAACCTGAGTCGCTACTGGTCAGGCGAAGAAGCGCCTTCTAACCGTCATGCCGAAGCGCGAATTGTCTGGTCGGAAGAGGCCTTTGTTGTTCGTTTTCTTTACCGTCAGTCGGAACCACTCATTGTCAACTCCAATCCCCAAACAGACAAAAAGACTATTGGATTGTGGGATCGGGACGTCTGCGAGCTTTTTCTCGCACCGGATCCCAGTGAGCCAAATCGTTATTTTGAATTTGAAGCTGCGCCTACCGGCGAATGGATTGACCTGGCAGTTCATCTAACAGCGCGTGGGCGCGAAACGGATTGGCACTTCCATTCAGGAATGACCGCCGCGGCGCATGTCGCCAAAGAGCGAATACTGATTGCCATGCGAATTCCCTGGGGCCTCCGGGTTCACAAACCGCAACGCGGCGACCGGTGGCGTGCTAACCTTTTTCGTTGTGTGGGCATTGGTGAGGAACGTGGATACATTACCTGGAAACCAACTCGTACTGCAGAGCCCGCCTTCCATGTTCCCGACGCTTTTGGCTGGCTGCAGTTTTCGTAAAGTTTTGCATCCGTTGTCGTGATTCACACCTCTCGACTATTGATGCATCGCGATCAGGCACGCGGCTGTTTCTTAATGAAAGCAAGGAGGGTTTCGCGGTGCTGGTCGCTTATCCTCGTAATGCGGACCCCAATCAAGTAACCATGCTCACTGCCCCCTTCATCGAGGCGCTCGTACCGAGTTGACATCGCTTGCATTGGGATCGGACCTGAAGGCAACTCCAGCACGATTTGCAGCGTGCGATCCTCGCCAACTAGATAGTGTTCGCCAATACGTATTGCCGGAAGTACGAGCGCCAACCCATTGTTGCTAATGTCCTTGGTATATCCTTCGAGCGTCGGCAGGGTCCGTCTTCCGTTCGTCCTTTTGTGTGTATCAACGGGTGACACGCTAAGAGGTAGACGCACCGAGCGTCGAGCGTTTCGGCGGTCGCCGGCATATCCGCGTAGCCTGCCCAGTAGGGATCTGAGGAATTCCGACATCTCGTGCACAACCTCGTGCTCCGATTCTTCGGAACCGGAGAGTCGTCACTCGACGGGGCACAGAGCAACTTTGAGAAAGTGAATGCTCGTGCTCAGCCATTGTATGTAAACGGTTGACCCGCTTGCAATAGGCGATTGGAAAACGGCCTTGAGAGAGGGCCGCTCACGGATTGCTTCGGGTGACCAAGCAACTCGATATTACAGGATAATTCTCGCTAGTTTTTTAAAGGTGAAGCTGGCAGCGGCTTTCCCGAGGTGTCGCCACTTCTAACCCCGGATTTATCCATGAAGAACGAGAGACGGCCCGAGCGTCCATACTTAGCGGGTTCGGCCGCCGCACTCCAATTCTTGCCGTCTGGCGACACTGTGATGCGAAATCGATAACCTGTCGATTCCGTTCCTTCGAGATCTTTCGGTATCAAGGCGGCCAGGATCAGCGCTGCCATATCACCAAACTTGCCGGCATGTTGCTGGCTATAGACCAGTTGGGCCACCGCAATGCGCTGCAACATGGCCTGGACTTCACTATGATGCGTATCAATCCGAGCTTTGAAGAAGAATGTTTTTCCTGCCTTCTGAACTATCGCCTGATTCTCTTTATCTCCTACGATCCAGTTGCCACCCACGCGAATGAGAGTCACAGGTTCTGTTTGTTCCGGCTTTTCATCGCCTTTCACTTTAACAAACACCGTCGCGGCATCGGCGCTAATCTGCTCTCCGTTTATTTCGACCTGCTCGGGCAATACTGCTGCCAGCCGTTCAAAATCTGGCCTCAGATCTTCAAACTCTTCAGGCTTTAGTCCTTCGATCGCCGGCTTATAGATCGACAGCGCAAACGCTTCGCGGAATCTTTTCTCGCGCATTGCTTTGTAGAATTCACGAACTGTGTCTGAAGGAGACCGTGGCGGACTTTGCGCCGTTGTAAGAGCAATGCCGGCGCAGCTCAGTAGTACAACTGCCATGATGACCGCCAGCAACCGACTTGATGGTGTTAAACTGCCCATAGCTAGTCTCTCACCCTAATGAAATATGAGGCGCGCCTCCGTGCTTAGCAGCGCGCCTCCCTGAAACGCCGATCAAAGCTACCTCATTCGATCGAATGGTTGAAGTCAAGAACTTCGGATCGGAGAGGTTAATCCTCTTAATCGTTTCGCCTGATAGGCTTGGGCCTGAAAAGTTTTTCTCTGCCTACCAGATACAGCAAAACAGTAAGCAGCAAGAGCGGAATCAGAGCCAGTAGATTCGCCTGGGGTCCTTCGAAGAATCCATTGTTTGTTTTTGACCATTCTTCAAATTTGGTCAAGCACGCGCCTATCCCTTCGCTCAAGTTTAGAAAGGCGTGCACTACGCCAGCGAGTGCGCCACCGGCAATGTAACCGGAGGCGAGCAGCACGCCGGCGCTCTTATCAGTTTCGGCGACGAGTTCCGCTTCTGTCATGTTTTGATTGGCAAACTTGCCACGCAGGTACTTATCCACGCCCAGTCGTACTAAACCGCCGACAAATATCGGCGCTGAAGTTGAGAGAGGCAAATACACGCCCACTGCAAATGCAAGGGATGGAATACCAGACAGCTCCAGCACAATCGCGATAAAAACGCCTAGCAGCACCAATCCCCAGGGAAGTTGCCGACTGAGAATGCCCTTGATGATGTAGGACATCAGGGTCGCCTTCGGAGCGTTGTACTTAGTTACGCTGCCGCCATCCGGTCGTTTGTCGAAAACCCCATTGATTCCAGGGTCGGCGAGATAGACAGGCACTCCTTGATCGTTAACCAGATAACGCCCTGTCGTACCAATTGCCGTGTCGGTTTGATGACAGACGATGTAGCTTGCGGTGTCACTGCTTGCCTGCTGACCTTTCAGCGTGTCGCGTTTTGGCTGGCCGCCAATCTGCTCACAGTTTGACACGTCGAAGCGAAAGCCTGCCGGCAGGCTCACTTCCTTATTGTTAGCGACAGGGACATAAACCGATGATGACTGGTTGAGCCAAAGCAGGATGTAACCGAGCACCAGCGCTGACGCAAGTGCGCCGACCAGAATAGCGATTTGCTGATTTTTCGGAGTTGCGCCAACCAAAAAACCTGTCTTCAGATCTTGAGAAGTTGTGCCGCCGTTCGATGCCGCAATACAAACGATGCCTCCGATAGAGAGTGCGGTGACGAAGTAAGGAGGCGCGGTCCAACCGATGATCAGAAATGCAAGACACGTCAGCAACAGCGTTGCTACCGTCATTCCTGAGATTGGGTTCGAGGAAGAACCGACTTCGCCGGTTAGCCGTGACGACACTGTCACAAATAAAAACCCGAAAATGACGATGAGTAGCGCTCCCAAAAGGTTGAAGCGCAAATTCAACTGTGGCGCGATCATTATCGCCGCCAATAAGGCGATAACGCCCCCAATGACAAACTTCATCGAAAGGTCCTGATCTGTTCGCGGCATATTCTCGGTTGCTCCGCGACTACCGCGCAGGTCTGCGAGTCCACCTTTCAGTCCGTGCCAGATCGTTGGCAGAGATCTCACCAGGCTGATGATTCCGCCTGCGGCGACAGCTCCCGCGCCGATGTAGAGAATATAGGCCTTTTGAATCTGACCTACCTCCATGTCCCTTATCAGGTGAGCCGTTTCGGGGGCAACCGGAGTCGCAAGGCCAGAGCCGAAATATTTGATCGCGGGAATTAAGACGAGGTACGAAAGCACGCCGCCGCCGAACATGATCGAAGCGATGCGTGGCCCAATGATGTAACCAACGCCGAGCAGCGCTGGATTGTTTTCTATGGAAAGGGAACCAGCTTCGAACGGCCGGCCGAAAACCTTGGTAGGAATTTCTTTCCAGGTCTTGAAGATCTGCTGCATTCCATAATAGAGAAAACCGATACCGAATCCAGCGAGAATTACTTTCCCCCCAGTCGTTGCTTCGTCGGCAACGACGGCCGATGCGGGATCCTGGTGAGCTGCCGCCCGGGATTCGGCAGACGCCCCGGCCTTTAGAACTTCAGCGCAAGCCGTTCCCTCGGGGTATTTGAGGTAGCCATGCTGTGCCACAATCAATGCTCGGCGCAGAGGGATCATCATCAGAATCCCCAGCAACCCGCCCAGTACCGCCACCAGCATCACACGCGTTAGGTCCAGGTCAAATCCTAGAATCAGGATCGCGGGCATCGTTACTCCTAAGCCAAAGGCGATCGATTCACCGGCCGAACCTGCTGTCTGGACAATGTTGTTTTCGAGAATTGTGGCATCGCGCATTCCAAATTTTGAAAACACGCGGAACAGTGTGATTGAGATCACCGCCACAGGAATCGACGCACTGACCGTAAGACCGACCTTTAGCACCAGGTAGAGCGACGACGCTCCGAAAATTATGCCGAGCACCGTTCCTACAATGAGAGCCCGCGCTGTGAGTTCGTCGATACGCACGCCCGCCGGAATGAACGGACGAAAAGTCGTCAGGTACGGGTTCTCAGGACTCCAACCGGTGCGATCGGGAAACTCCTCGGCGGCTGCGGCTTCTTTAGTAGACATCAGTCATCTCCAACAGAATGTGTCTTTGGGGCGGAAATGCGGGGATCGAATCGTTCGCTACTTTACACGGGCCTCCAGCGCTTCCGCAAGCACATTGGGCCAACGAGAGCGAGGAGAGGACCGGGCAAGTCTCTCTGCCGAGGAGCATAGGATTTTGCAGCCAGCTGGGGCGCAAAAGTTTTCCCGTGCTGCGAAGCACGGCTTTACTCGGCGAAGTTGTCTTGGGACGGAGGTGCGACCTTAAGAGTTTTTCGCGCTTGGCGTTCATTACCAGAGCAACGCCTGCGCTTGCATCACGCACTTCAATAATCGCGGCAATCTCTATAAACTGCGGGCGTGTTTTCAGTCGGTCATCGAGCCACCTTGCGGGAGAACCTAATCTTAATGCGAACACGATTCGTGGCGTTTGCGCTCTGCGCTTTTCTGCTCCCAATTCTCGCCACGCCCCAGACAATCGCCCAGAGGGTAGCCAGTGCTGCACGTTCGTCGTCTGAAACGGCGCACGTTCCAGCTCCCGAGGAACTACTGGGATTCCGTCCCGGAGACGATGGCAAACTCGCGAGTTGGAACCAGGTGCTTACTTACTTCGCCAAACTGGATCAGGCCAGCGATCGAGTGAAGTTTGAATCATTGGGTAAGACCACGATGGATCTGCCGTTTGTGATGGCGACGATTAGTGCGCCTGAGAACCTGGCGCGGCTCGACGAATACAAGAGGATTCAAGGACTTCTTGCCGACCCGCGAAAGTTGGGAGCAAATCGAGACAGAAAAGCGCGGCAACTCATCGCACGCGGCAAGACGATCGTCTTAATCACCTGCGGCGTTCATTCGACGGAGGTTGGTTCATATCTTTCGAGCATGCTAATCGCGCACCGGCTCGCTTCGTCCAATGAGCCCGAGATTCAGGAGATACTGAAAAACACGATTATCCTGCTGGTTCCGTCGCTGAATCCTGATGGAGTGGACATCGTCAAGAACTGGTACGACAAAACTCTGGGTACGCCTTATGAAGGAACTGATCCACCTGAGCTTTACCACAAGTATGCCGGCCATGATAACAACCGCGACTGGTATGCCTTCACTCAGGTCGAGACGAAGATCACCGTAGACAAGATTCATAACGTCTGGCACCCGCAAATTGTCCACGACATACACCAGCAGGGCGCCTTCGGCTCCCGTATCTTTCTGCCGCCATACATGGAGCCGGTTGAACCTAACGTGCCAAAACAAATTGTGGAAGGCTATACCGAACTTGGTAATTGGATGGCGGCTGAGCTGCGCGCAAAGGGGTTTCAGGGTATTACCACTAATTCCACCTATGACGCCTGGACTCCCGCCCGCGCCTATTCTCACTATCACGGTGGCGTGCGCATTCTTTCCGAGACCGCTTCAGCGCGCATTGCGACGCCGATCACGTTGAAGTTTGAACAACTGCGTTCTCGCGAAGGTTATGATCCGCAAAAAGAATCTGACAAGTTTGGTCCTTTGTGGCGGGGTGGTGAGTGGCATCTGCGCGACATCACAAACTACATGACCACCGCCGCCTTCACACTGCTGCAGCATGCTTCCCAAAACCGCGAACGGTGGCTGAGCAGATTTTATGAGATTGGGAAGGAAGCAGTGCGCCCCCGCAGAGGTGACGAGTTGTACGCATTTGCGATTCCGCCGGTGGACCAGTTTGGACCACTGCTGACTATCCTGGAAAGGGGTGGCGTGGAAATTGACTACCCCGGCGCTTTCACCGTGAACAGAAGTAAATATCGACAGGGCACCGCCATCGTACGCATGGCCCAACCCTATGGCGCCTTTGCCAAAGCTTTGCTGGAACCTCAACGCTACCCCGATCTGCGCGACGCTTCGGGCCATCCGATTCCCCCGTATGACGTAACTGCTCACACGCTGCCATTACTTATGGGCGTGCCGGTTGATCCCATTCACACACGTTTCGCATTACCAAAGGCCAAGCCTGAGCGGGTCCACGGCTCGAACGGCGGTTGCGGCGATGCTAACCCTGCTCGTCGAGCAATTTATAAATCCCACGTGCCATCGATGGATGAAGGTTGGACGCGATGGTTGCTTGAGAATCAGGCTAGGTGTCTTAACTACGTTTCCATTAAGGACGTAGATCTTCGCAAAGGTAATCTCAACGGAAACCTCGACACGATCATCATTCCAGACCAAGCGCCTCTTACAATTCTCAACGGTTATCGCGCGGGCACGATGCCGCCTGAGCTAACCGGTGGACTAGGTGATGAAGGAGTGAAAGCTCTGCGTGAGTTTGTTGAAACAGGCGGGACGCTGGTTTTTCTGAACCGGGCTTCTGATTTCGCGATTGAACAATTTAAGCTGCCACTGCGCAATGTTGTGGCGGGCCTACCTCGGACGGATTTCTACGTGCCGGGTTCGATCCTGCGAATTGAACTTGATACGTCACATCCAATCGCTGAGGGGATGCCAAAAGAATCTATTGCCTGGGCCGAAGATTCTCCGGTGTTTGAGGTGACTGAACAAGCCGAAAGGCAAAGTCTCAGGGAAGGCAAAACTGGGTCCGGGTCGGAAAGGCAAAGCGTTTCCGCACAGGAGGGCAGCAAAGCCGCATCGGTCTCACACGTGAAGATCATTGCCTGGTATTCGCAGGTCCAGGATCCACTGCTATCAGGATGGTTGCTGGGAGGCGATCGGATTAAAGGCAAAGCAGCGCTCGTCGAAGTAACAATGGGCAAGGGCCGCATCATCCTTTTTGGCTTTCGCCCGCAATACCGCGCCCAGTCGCTGGCCACGTACCCACTCTTCTTCAACGCGATCCGCGCTAGGTGAAGGACCTTGTCCCACCCTCGACCTTGGTTAGCAGAAAATCAACCTCAACCTTGCACCTCAAGGTCAGGAGGGGGGACGCTGTCCCCGCCTAGCTTGGCAACCACTCAGCAGCAAATCAACCTGTTTCTTAGCGCGGCGGGGACAGTCGCTCTTCCTGACCTTGAGGTGACTGGTATCTGAAACTTTGGGTGATTCGAAGCGTATAATAGGTAGACGACGAACGGTAAGCTGAAGCAACATAGAGCGCCGCTCGTCGTGGCCGAAATGGTCACCTTTCTCATCACTTCTTTTTTTATTCTAGCTTTCTTAGCTGTCGCGGCTTATTTCTGGCAGAAACCCGCGTCCACTACCGAAACAGAGGCTCTGCTGCCGCCACGCCAGTACCGCGGGTTGTTCATTGATGGCATCCCAGAGGGGCAAATAGCCGAAGACAACGCAGAGGTGATCGCCACTGCCTTGCGAGAACGTACCGCTCTGCTTGACCGCGCAGCGAATGGTGAGAAATCGGCCCTCCAGCATGCTCGTAATATCAGCAATTCAGTGGATTCGGGTTTCTACGAGGAAGTATTGAATTGTCTCGTCGAATCAGCCAATTCTGGGCCCAAATTGCTTAGTCTGGTTTCCTACGTCGCAAGGAACGAACTCCCTGTGAATCAAAAACTGGCCGAAAGATTCATAACTTCGTGCAAGAGCGAGCCCGGTCAAAGCTCAGCGGCAAAAATGCTGCACATCGCTGCGCTCTCTGACGACGCTAACCTCTACCAAACCGCGGTAGAAACAGCATTGGAGTCCTGGCGCAATGGCCTTTTGCCCGAGGTCTCCCCACAAGAGTTACTCGCTATACTTGAAGGAGAATTCTGGCTACTATCTGCCCACGCGAGAAGCTCCGGGGCAGGCTTTCTTTTGAAACGCACACTCTCCAGTGCGCGCCGCGAACTGGAGACGGCCCACAACAACCAAACCTCATTAGACTGAAAAGAGGACTCTAACTATGACGGACTTTGACCTTATCTCGGTGCTGCCTCTGCTCCTTGGCGCACTAGTGCTGCTCATTGTATTGCTTGTTATCCTGAGCCGAATCTTCGTAAACGTGGGTGCCCGCGAGATTGCAATCAAAGAACGGAGATACCTGGGAGCGAAGATGCCTCCGGGTCGAGTTGTGGCCACGGAAGGCGAGGTCGGCATCCAGGCTGACGTTCTGAAACCAGGGCTGCACCTGATCAAGTTTCCTTTTGAGCGAGTTGTGCGAAAGGTCCCACTGATCGAGATTGGCGCCGATGAACTTGGCATTGTCGAAGCTGTTGATGGCGAACCAATGCTGCCAGGACGGATCTTCGCGCTCGACCGCGCGCAGAATGCTCATAACAATTTTCAGGATCCGATTGCGTTCATCAAGCAAGGTGGTGTTAAAGGTATTCAACTACGAACTCTGCCACCGGGTCTGTGGCCCATCCATCCTTACCTTTTCCGCGTATCCGTCGGAAAAACTACGGTGATCCCCCAAGGCAAGGTTGGCGTGATCATCGCCGCTGATGGCGCGTCGCTCGATCCGGGACGCCTACTTGCCAAGGCGACTCAAGGTCATATCAGTTTTCAAAACGCCGAGCTGTTCGTGGCTTCCGGCGGACAGCGCGGACCTCAGGTTGACATCCTGACGCCGGGCACATACCGCATCCTGACGCAGTCTGCGCCTTTGGAAGGCGGGTCAGACGTCAAACCCGGCCTGTTCAGTATCAGGCTTTACGATGCTACGGTGATCAACGAGAACCAAATCGGCCTGGTCGAAGCGTTGGATGGTGCGCCTTTGAATCCCGGCGATTACGTTGCTGAATCGATTGAGGGGCACGACAATTTCCAGGACGGGCACGAGTTTATCAATAGTCGCGGGCAGCGCGGTCCGCAGAAGGACATCCTTCTGCCTGGCACTTACTACATAAACCCGCTGCTGTTTAAGGTGATTCCCGAAAGTGCCAAGGAAATAAAGCCTGGCGAGGTCGCTGTTATAGTCTCCAATACCGGCAAGGACCCTTCAGATGAAATTCGCCGCCAGATGGCTGCAAAAGTACGCGAGAGAATGGAGCGCGAGGAGAAAGAGCAAGCCGAGCAAACAGCGGCCCGCCTTGACAAGATCGACGACGGCCGGACGGCAGCAGAGATCAAAACTGAACTAATGTCTGGCGATCCGGCGGACCGGCGTCTTGATGAAGGCGCGCATGAAGCTTACGTCGTTCCCGAAGGCTATCGCGGTATCCAGGAAACTGTCGTTGGACCAGGGCGATACTACGTGAACACACTGGCCATCTCGCCCATCATTATTCCCACAACGAACCAGACCGTGGAATGGACTTCGGGCGAGGTAGTCAACACATTCAATCCGTTTGAAGTAATCTCGAAAGATGGCTTCACGATGCAATTAGAAGTGCGAGTTGTCTTTCGGGTTAAGCCAGAAGACGCGCCTTTCATGGTCGCGAAGATAGGCGGCATTGAGCGCTTGATTCAGAATGTGATGCACCCGCTAATTGATTCGATCTTCCGCAACCAGGCGTCGGAATCTTCGGCAATGGCCTACTTACAAAACCGCCACGAAGAACAGGAGCGAGCGGAAGCTCGGGTGCGTGCTCACCTGTTGAAGTATCACGTCGACGTAGTCAACGTTCTTATCTGCCATATCCATTTGCCGGAAGAGTTGATGAAAACGCAGACGGAGAAGATTCTCGCCGAGCAGCGCCAGAACATGTACAACGCGCAGCGCGAGTCCGAAGAGAAACGTATTCAGTTTGAGAGGACCAAATCCCAGGCTGACAACCAGAAAGATTTGATGGCCGCCACTGTGGGTGTTGAAATCGCCGGCAAGCGAGCTGAACAGCGCAAGGCCGAAGGTGAAGGCGAAGCTCACTACATTCTCCAAACAGGTAAGGCCGAAGCGGAAAAAGTTCGGTTAATGGGTGAGGCTCAAGGCGTCGCCTATCACGAACAGGTTGACGCGCTCGGCGCACAGGGAGTCGCACTGGTTGAAGTTCTGAAAGTAATCGGCGAGAAAGGCGTACGCATCACTCCAGACATTATGGCCTCGGGTGGGTCAGGCGATGGCGGCGGGATCGGCACCCTGCTACTGCTTAATCTGTTCCGTAATCAGATGAATCTGCCCGGACCAAATGGTGAGAAAGTAGTCGGAAGATAAACAGATCGCTTGACTGTCAGTAACGAAACGGCTGTTCCATCTGAAATGGAACAGCCGTTTCGTTCAGGATCAGCGGTGCGGCGAATCCCAACTTATCGTTCGAGGTACATGCTGGCGGCCATTTTCGTCAACTTCCAGACCTTCGTCCATTCAATGCGGCGGTTACCATTCTCACGGCCGGTAATCTTATCGAAGATTAGCTTCCGAAAGACACTTCCCTCCCGGCGCAGCATAAATTCTTTCGCGAACGGTTTCGCCGTTTCAAAGAAACTGAAGCTTGGATCCGTGACGATGCCGATACCTTCCAGCGTCATCAGTGCGCGCATGACATAGGTGAAGTTTGCAGGCAGGCGAAATGGGTATTCGTACATTACTTCCGCGAGGTCATAGGTCAATTCTTTGAAGTTTACCTCGCCGAGTTTCAAATTAAGATAATGCTTGAACAGTCCTTCAACAATCGGCCGAATTGTTTCGGAATCAACCCCCGGTTTAAGAAAATTGAGATTGATTATGTCCTGGCCCAAACCATGAACGTCCCTTCCCACGACGTGGAAAAAAGAATCGATCATTTGTGACTGCAGCTTGGGCATGATGCGGCCAACCATACCAAAGTCGAAGAACGCAAGGTGGCCGCTGTCCATCACCAACAAATTGCCTGGGTGTGGATCGGCGTGAAAGAAGCCGTCTTCTAACAACTGTTTTAGATAAGTGCGCACGAGAAGCCGATTGACTTTGACAGGCGAAATGCGTCGCGCGCGCAACCCTGCCAAATCAATGACCTTGGTGCCGCGAATAAACTCCATCGTGAGCACACGCGCAGAGGTGTGCGACCAATGGATTTTGGGGACGCGGACCACTCGCCACTCACGGAAATTGTATCGGAACCGATCCGCGTTGCGTCCCTCCTTGGCGTAATCCATCTCCTCAAAGACCGTCAGATGAAACTCGCGTAGCATTCCTTCCCAGTCGGCATTTTCATTTGCGCGGGGGAAGAAGCGATTTGTCAGCTTCACCAGCCGGTAAAGAATTGCAATGTCGAAACTAATTATCTGTTTCAGATTAGGCCGCTGAACTTTTACTGCGACCTCCTCGCCGCTGTGTAACCGGGCCCGATAGACCTGGCCCAGGGAGGCAGCCGCGAGGGGTTCGGCATCAATCTCAGCGAAGGCTTCGCGAATGCTGCGGCCGAGTTCCTTTTCAATTCGCGCGTAAGCTTCACTGGTGGGAAAGGCTGGCACCTGATCCTGAAGCGTCTCCAGTTCCCTGATGTACGAAAGCGGCAGCAGATCACCTCGCGTACCCAATGCCTGGCCGATCTTAATAAACGTAGGCCCAAGCGTGATCAAGTTCCGGCGCAACCAGATCGCCTGGTTTACCAGCCGCGCTTCTTTTCTGCTCGAGCCATCCGCGCCGTGAAAGACTATGAACCGCGTTGCTCGCAGGATTCCGTCAAGAACGCTTCGAACAAATTCCCGGCTATAGTGCTGAATCAGCGCACGCCGGCCGCGGCCGCGAGCGGCTTCTCGCTGACGCTCGGATGTACGGCGATTAAATTTTGCTCGGATGTCGTAACCATCCAGGAAGAGATAGAGCGACAACAAACCAAGCACACGTCCGACGTTGACGGCGCGCAGCCAGCCATGCAACCCGCGCCCTTTGAGTATGTCTGCGACTAACTGGTCGTCTAATGGCGCCGGTGGTTCATCGACCTTTACAGTTTGCGACGTAGCTGCACCGTTCCCTCGAACACCAGTCAAGGGTTTTCTAACGGCAATCGCGGAAGTCGGAACTAATGCTTCTTCGAATTTCATTATGTATTTCTTATCGCCAAAAAGCGGGCAAAGCCCGCCTTCAAGATCCTAACTTAACGCTCACCAAGTTAACTTTACCAGCCTGCTCCCCTCGTTTCAAAGGATGGAAAGCATGTGACGTGCGCCGGCGCGTTCAAAGTAGCTCTCGGCCCTACCTACATCCCTTTCAATTTGCGTTCGTAGCTGTTCCAACGAATTAAATTTCTTTTCATCACGCAAGCGGTAAAGAAAACGCACACGGATAACGTCGCCGTAAAGGTCCCCCGACCAATCCATTACGAAAGTTTCAACCGAAGGTTCCCTTGCCGTTTCAAAAGTGGGACGCGTACCCACGTTAGTGATGCTGCGGCGCCATTGCCCGTCAAGTAGCGTCCCCGTAACGTAGACGCCATTGGCAGGTATGACGCGGTTCTGGGGATGCAGGTTGGCTGTCGGAAAGCCAAGCACGTGACCTCGCTCCTTTCCACGCTCAACGCGACCTTCCACTCCGTACGGACGGCCAAGCATTCGCCTGGCGAGATTTACTTTGCCCCTGGCCAGCAACCCGCGAATTTTGCTCGAGCTTACTCGTTGCCCACGCAAACTGACCTCCGGTACTTCTCCAGCAGCAAATCCCAAATCTGTGCTGACTTGTCGCAAAAGGTCGATATTGCCTGCTCGGTTATGGCCGAATGCAAACCCTCGCCCCAGATAGACTTCACGGGCCTGCAAACGCTCGTGGACGACATCACGCAAAAAGTTGCCGGCCGGAATTCGGGAAAACTCTTCTGTGAATCGGATGACGATCGTTTGCTCGATTCCAAGCACCCCAAAACCATCAACTTTCTGATCCAGGGTCTGAAGGAGTGGAGGTGCCGACGCAGGATGCAAAACAGCGCGCGGATGAGGATCAAAAGTTATTGCAGTCGGAACGGCGCCGACGGCACGCGCTCTATCTACAACTGTGCGCATAATCAGTTGATGGCCGAGGTGCAGTCCGTCAAACACACCCAGCGTCAGCACGGTGGGGCGCTGAATTTCTGCGTTGTCTGTGCCATGGAATAATCGCATAAAGGACGAATCAGTGGGGATCTAGGAAGCGATCAGTTCATTTTCCATTTGGCATTTTCCATTTCTCATTTGCCATTTGAGATAGCGGTGCGCTCAATCCACTCGTTAGTCATTAAAGCCACTTACAATAGTCGTCATAGCCACTTACAAACTGAACGGAGACACGTTTCTCCCAATGACCAAATGAGAAATGAGAAATGGAAAATGATTCCGACCTCCTCGCCAAACCTCTCACTCATCACTAACAACGAGTCCGTCATAAGCCCACTCAACTCCTTCAGGCAGTCGTCTCGAATCACGCTCGTGTTTCACATCATGGGCAATATGCGTTAAGTAGGCGCGCAGCGGGTTTATTTTGGCGATGTACTCGAGTGCGCGATCCAGCCACAAATGTGTCGGGTGCTCCTTGAAACGCAAGCAATCCAGTACCAACACGTCCAGATTATTCATAGCGGCCATAGTAGTCGGCGGAATCTCGCTCAGATCGGTAGCATAAGCGAAATCGTTAAAGCGATACGCCATCACGGGAAGCCGACCATGAATGACCTCGAGCGGAGTGATTTCGAGTTCGCTACCGAGGTAAAAGGAAGCGCCGGAAACAACAGTGTGAGGGATTACCTGCGGCAAGCCGCCGCCGAAGTGTGAAGGTTCGAAGATGTACTTAAAAATGCGACGAATATCTGGCCATGCGTTCTCATTCGCGTAAACACCGAGGGCCCCATACCGGAAGTTCAACGGACGAATATCATCCAGTCCGAAAATGTGGTCCGCGTGACAGTGTGTGATAACAACGGCATCGAGCCGCTTCAGCTTGTGACGTAACGCCTGTTGACGGAAGTCGGATGAGGTATCGACGAGCACCGACTGGTTCGCGTGTTCGATTAGGATCGAAACTCGCAGACGCTTATCGCGAGGATCGTCAGAGGTACATGTTTCACATTCGCACCCGATTGATGGAACTCCCGTGGACGTGCCGGTACCAAGAAAGGTTAGTTTCATTGAGGGAGTCCAAAGTCCAAAGTCCAAAGTCCAAAGTCAATCAAATCTGCCGCCCTGGAATGTACGGGCAATCCCGGCGAGTCACCGACTTTTGACTTTGGACGTTGGACTTTGGACATGCTTTTAGCCCCCGATGATGTCCCGGCCGGAGTAAGCGCGCGAAGCCTTTGGCGTTCCCGAGTTTGCCAGTGAAACAAATTGCATTCGTAAATCTGCGAGAAAGCCCTCAAGTAGTTTTTCTTCCTGAGGTGTCAGGTTGCCGCGCGTCTTGTGTTGGATCATGCCCAGCACATCAATCCAATGTTTCGCCAGCTCAAGATCAACTTCACGCTGATGAGTAACCGGATGTTCCATCATTCCCAGAGCAGACGCCGCATTCGAAGCGATGGACATTATGAAGTTCACGAAGCTGGCCGGGTCATCGGCGCCGGAGAGTTCCGCGTCTTCGCCTTCCGCAGGTTCTGGTCCAGCGTTCGTTGCAGCATCATTTTGTTTAGGCCGGGAGCTGGCAGATTGGGGTTCCGCTACAGCACCGACGATATTCCATTGCTCGCCTTTTGTGGTTGGTTGCGGCTCGGGTTTCTCGTTCTCGGGAACTTCACGCGGACTGCCGTCAGAATTAAACAACCGTCGGTCGGTTACCTTAAAGTTTGTCTGTTCGTTATTCATTTGGTTAGCCAATCGCAAGACAGCTCCCAGAGCATTACCTGAGAGTCGTAAGGCATCCTTTTCTGAGTTTACTTGTTACACGCGATGGTAGCACCTGATTTAAGAGCCTCGCAAGAAGGCACGATTACACATGTCAGATATAGAGCCTGCTTTGGACTCTATAGAGCCGGCTTGGACTCCGGACCTCCTGCACTCTAGACTATTCGACATGCCGGCTACATTCACTGACTTGATTGCTCTGATGACGCAATTGCGTTCGCCTGAGGGTTGCCCCTGGGACCGCGAGCAAACGTATGCAACGCTCGCTCCAATGCTTCTGGAAGAAGCCTACGAAGCCTTTGAGGCAGTTGAAGAAGCACTCGAAGGCCGGCCAAATGAGTTGCGTGACGAGTTGGGCGACCTGCTCTTTCAGATTGTTTTCTACGCGCAAGTAGCGAAGGAACGTGGCGAGTTCACCATCGAAGATGTCACGGAAAGTGTACACGCAAAGATGGTCCGCAGGCATCCTCATGTTTTCGCTGGGGCACAGGCGGAGAATGTTACGGAGGTCCTGCGCAATTGGGAAACGATCAAGGCCGAGGAAAAACGAGCTGCCAAAACTCCAGGCGCAACCAGGGACATCTCTCTCCTTGACGGCGTCTCGGCAAAAGTTCCGGCCTTAATGGAAGCGCATCAGCTTTCAACTAAAGCGGCACGCGTAGGATTCGACTGGGAAAAAGTAGAAGACATCTTCGCGAAATTACAGGAGGAGGTCGGGGAGTTACTCGCCGCGATGCAGGTTCATGCCAGTTCTCAACTCGAGGCCGATCACACGCGCGTTCGGGAGGAAGTTGGGGATCTACTTTTCGCGGTTACTAACATTGCTCGCCACTTAAAAGTGGAACCAGAAGCTGCGCTGAAATCAACAAACCGAAAGTTTCGCCAGCGCTTTCGCTATATCGAAGAAAGTATGCAGTCGCGCAAACGAAGTTTCGAATCTGCATCGCTGCAGGAGCTTGAATCCCTCTGGCAGGAGGCCAAGCAGAAGAGTGCGAGCAGTCGCTGATTGATAGTCTAAAACAAAAAGGCCCGAAGTTCGGGCCTTTTTAGACCAGTGCATAAACCTTGCTTAGGCATTCAGCCGAACTGAACGAAGTATGTTGTTGAAAGCTGTCGTAAAGGTTCGCGCTTCACTCTGCGGCGCTACGGCAATCATATAAAACAAATCGCCATTCTGCAGTTGCGTTGTAACCAGGGTCACAACCTCGCGCTCGCCAGTTGCCTCATTAACATTGCTAAGCGTGGTGCTCAGGCCGCTCCGACCCGAAATATAGGCGCGTTGAAAGCCAGTACTCTCGCGCAAATTGTTATTGCCCTGGGCCAGACTGTTAATGAAATCCTGAGTTGCCTGCCGCAAGTCGGGACTTTGCGGGCGAAACACACCAAAATTAACTCCATGCGTGAAAACTGCCCGACCCTGAACCTGGCCATATCCTCCCTCAGGAACGAACCAGACCGAATTGTTCTCGCCCATTTGTCGCCAGTTATCAGGAACGCTAACGGTCAAGAAACCCAGTTCGTTATAGCTGCGGTACCGCGTCGACGGATATTCTACGCGACCCCCGGGCGTATTTGCCGGATAATTCCTATCTCCGCCTTCTGTTGGATAGCGTTGACCACTACGAGCTATCTCGGACATAGTGGGCGCCGTACCGTATCCTCGGAGCTTCGCCTGAATGCGTTCAAAATCTCGCGTATTGCCAACCGGGTTTTGTACGCGCAAGTATTGCGCTTCCTGAAGGATTCGTGCATTTCGGTTCGCCGGACTCGGGTGACTGCTCATAAAACCACCGCTGCTACCGCCTCCCTGCCGTTCAATGGTTTGGAACATTGCGGCCAAATCGCGCGGATCGTAACCGGCACGAGCCATGATTTGAGAGCCCAGAATGTCGGCCTCAGTTTCATATTCGCGGCTGAACTTTAGAAAGTATACGCCGACCCCCTGCCCTGCTATTTGCGCAGCAGCACCTGCCGGTCCACCGAGAATCTGCCCGCCAATTCCGAGAATCCCCGCCAACAGGCCATACTTCTGACCCTTAGTCGCTTGTGCTGTACCATGGCGCAAAGCTACGTGGCTGATCTCGTGGGCCATAACCCCTGCCATTTCGCCTTCACGACGAGCAGCTTCGATCATTCCACGGTTGACGTACATCGGCCCACCTGGTAGGGCGAAAGCATTGATGTCTTTCGCGTTCACTACTTTAAAAGAGTACTGAAATTCGGGATGCTGAAACTCTGGCGGAATCGCTGCCGCCAGACGATGGCCGACTCGCTCCACGTAATCCGTTACCTCGTTATCGCGGAGCAAAGGCAACTGCTGTTCGACTTCCGCTGCAGCCTGTCGGCCCAATTTAAGGTCATCCTGAGGACTATACCTGTTGCTGTGATAAACAATCTTCGTCTGTGAAAACACAGACACGGGCATTACGAAAATTGCGCATACTGCCAGCCATGCGACAATCGCGTGGGCCTTTTGGTTTTTGTTTCTAATCATGTCTCCCTCCGTTTTTGAAATGACCTCCTCGTTCCTGTCTTGCCAGCCGTAGGGAGAAGTCGCGGGCCAAGCTCCAGGTTTTGGATGAATCAAATGTTGAGTTGGTTTACAGTCGGGCGCCAAGCGAAAACCTTAAATAAACTGCACCAAATCGCGACATCAGTACACGTTTAGAGGACATTCCTCGCCTGATTCGCGGCTAATGAGCGTGTTTGTGGTTTCCCAAGGTTGTACTAGGCAACGGAGGTGCCAAGGAGGGATTTCAGGGGTTATTGATTACGCGGCTCGATGCGTTCGTTCAACCATTTGGTGGGCTCGGCAACTGGTGAAATACGATGCGGCTCACCTTTCCAAACACGAACCATTGATATGATCAAAAAGATGGTGGCTGCCAGTTTGAATAAAGTTCCACCGATGGAACTGCCGGTTATGGCTCCTACAACGCCAAAGAGGGTTTGCACGACCAGAATAGCTATGTGCAGTGCAAGACCCTGTGCAGCATGAAAGCGCGCCTTCACTTCTTTCCTCGGCACCAGGAACAATTCCAGGAGAGAGCCTACTACACCGATATAGAAAGGAGCGTATGGCAGGATCATCGCCCACTTCTCTGGCAAACCTATGCCCGCGACTGTGCGCGATGTGGGTCGCTGGTTTACATGAGGTGGCAGATAGGGAGATGCCGGTTGATAAGGCGCTGGTGCTGAATAAGTTGGCGGTACGAATATGGAGGGGTAAGCACCATCCGAAGCTGGATTATCGAAAGTCCTCGTGGGAGCTTCAGAGTAGACATTGCTGCGCGCGCTATTGTTGGCCGAGGAGCCTACATCGCGAGTGGCCCCTTTCATTTCCTGTGTCCCAGGCGCCCCATCGTCTTGACCCCAAGCCTCTTCAGTCTGCCTGACATAGTCAGGATCGAGCGGATTAGTGTCGTATTTGGTCTTTTTCGTCTCCATCATCACCAACGTCTACGACTGTCTGAACCGAACGGTTCCAATCTTACCCGTCTGCAACCGCATACTCAACCTGCTGCCAAGTCTGCTCACGCTCAGAAATTCGGAAAGCTCGCATGACTGGTTTATCACCACCGAATCCGATAATCAGATAGATTGCCTCAGGATAATAAGCTAAGCGCACGTCCGTCTCAGACGGCGCTGGTTCCATCGCCCGCGGATGAGAATGGTAGATCGCTAACAACCTTTCGCCGCGTTCACGCATTTGTCGCTGAGCAGCGAAGAGATCTTCCGGGGCCGCCTCATAAGCGATCTGAGAGTTCACGGCGATATTGCCCAACGAATAGATGCTTTTTACGTTGCCTTCCTCGTCGCCTCCGATCAACCCGCAACACTCGGCCGGAACCGCATCGCGTGCGTGGGAGATGATTTGGTCGATCTGCGAAGTCCGAAAGGTAATCACCGTTGCCGTCAAAACCTATGGGAAGGCGAGAATTTCAGAACTGAAGAAGCTAAATAAAGCTTTTCGCTGGCCACTAACGATTCATTTTCTGGTAGTGTCATATTTCGACTTTCATAGAAGACGATCCACGAAATCACACGAACCAACACGAGTATTTAGTGAGATTTCGTGTAATTTAGTGGATCGTCTTGCCGAGTCTCCGCTATGAGACACGTTACTGAAAACATGACATTACCGATTTTCTCTTTGCCTTAACCTTTCACTCTGCGCCTCTAAAGTCCTCTAGGCTAATCAAGACGTGGGTTCAATCCCTCTCCACTATGCG
>Ga0137372_10001244_pt1 | contig 24538 bp, 24 predicted proteins | sample SagtaG_6_FD_104911 | JGI IMG/M metagenome (GOLD analysis project Ga0137372, IMG submission 104911) | Vadose zone soil microbial communities from Sagehorn Ranch, Mendocino, California, USA - Sage1_R_60_16 metaG | ecosystem: Environmental > Terrestrial > Soil > Vadose zone | place: USA...
ACGTCCCGATGCACGATCCCGTGCGCGTGGGCGTGCTCGAGCGCGTCGAGCAAGTCGCGGCCCAGCTTGAGGACTTCCGGTGGTGGAATCGGACCCGCGCGCAGCCGGGTCTCGACCGTCGTGCGGTCGAGGTACTGCATCACGTAGTACGGTAAACCGTCGGCTTCATCCGCTTCGAAGACCTGCACGATGTGCGGGTGGGGAAGGCTGGCGAGGGCTTGCGCCTCCCGGACGAACCGCTCGGTCGCGAGCGCGGTGTGCAGCTCCGGTCGAATCACCTTCACCGCGACCAGCCGGTCGAGTCGCCTTTGCCGGGCGAGGACGACGATACCCATGCCGCCGCTGCCCAGCTCGCGTTCGACCTGGTAGCCCTTCGGCGCGAGAGCGGCACGCACCCGCTCGAAGAAGGTGGGCATGGTTGGGCCGCTGCAGAACTTCCCGGCCGGGCGGCCGGATGTCAAACGTGGCCACAGATCTCGCTGATCTAAACGGATCTGCGCTGATGCATTCTTTGTGATCTGCGAGGATCTGCGGCAAATCTGCGTGATCTGTGGCCATGGGCCGACTCGGAATCGAACCGAGAACCTACTGATTAAGAGTCAGTTGCTCTGCCAGTTGAGCTATCGGCCCTTGGAGCGGCGGAAAATTCATCAGGACCCGGCGGCGAAGCAAGGGAACGGGTCGGCAGTCCGATTTTCGTGCCCCAGTCATCCGTCAGCTTGAACGTCTCCGCCATCGGGAAGCGCAGCACCCACAGCCGCCGGGCCAGATCCTTGAGCGACCAAATCACGGTGCGCTGTACCTCGACCGACGACCACTGCGCGAACTCGTTGTGGGCCAGGTCGGTCCGGAGCGCCTCCGCGATGCTCGCCGCTAACTCCAGATGTTCAGCCTGCGGTCCCTGCGTTGGGACATTTTTGGTTCCTTTTTTGGGACCTTGTCCCTCCCCCCACAGGACCCACTCGAGCGTAACGTCTGGGATGCCAAGCTCTTTCGCTTTGGTCACGATCAGTCGGGCGACGTCGGCGGGGAATTTCTCCCGATGGGGCCATTTCTTTATGGCTGCCTCAGTTACGGCCCCGCCCAGCGCGGCAGCGAACTGCCGGTAGCTCAACGAGATGCCTTCCCACGGGGAGAACACGTCCAGCAGCACCGCCAACCGCGCGGCTACAGGGACTCGTTTCGGTCCTGTTTCGGGCTTGACAGGTGACAAAATGGGCCTACTTTCGTGTCATTCCAGAGGAGTCAGCAGGGACCAATCCGGCCCAAAGCTGACATCCCCTACTGCCCTAGTCAAGTCGCCCAGCCCTTGGAGATTCGCATGTTCGTGCGCCGCTCTCTCATGGTGTTCGCCCTGGCGCTGTCGGTAGCGCGCTGCGCGGACCAACCCACAGCGGTGAAAGCTCCCGCGGCTCCGCAATTCCTGCGGTGGGCAGGCAGTAACACTTCAGGCTTCACATCGACTGAGTCTCGCGCGCGCCGCTCCGGAATGGCGGCCCTGACACCTCCCCTGAGTCTTGACCAGTACGCGGTCTCATTCTGGGCGGTGCGCGGCGAGGCTCGGTCGGTACAAATCAACTACACCAGCAGCATCGATAGCGCAGTCCATCCGTTCCTGACGCTCACCATCACGGACCCGCAGTTCGTTCCGGGCGTCGGCGAGCTGGCGATGGGTGACTCGGTCTTCATCACCGTCAACGTGGACACCACGAAGATTGGCGTATCGCTCGAGCCGACCGGCCTCCAATTCGGCACGCCTGCTGAGCTGAAGATCTGGTATGACGGAGCTGGCGGTGACCTGAACGGTGACGGCGTCGCGGATAGCACCGATGCCAAGATCGAGGCGCAGCTGCTCGGTCTCTGGTATCGCGAGGTACCCTCCGAGCCGTGGACCCATCTCCCGGCGACCCAGTCGCTCGACGAGAAGTCGTTCACCTGGGGCTTGGCCCATTTTAGCGAGTATGCAGTCGCGGAAGAGTTGCTAGACTGGATCATTAGCTACTAGGCGGGGCCGAGCCCAAGCATGTTTACCAACAATCCTCGCGACCAGCGCCTCCTGGAGGCGTCACCGGTCGTCGTGAAAGCCCGCGCACTCGCGGCCGCAGGGCATCATGCCGCGGTGGTCGAGTTCCTGCGCAGTCACGACCAGAGCGAGCTCGAAAACACCCCGACCCTCGCGCTGCTCCACGGCATCGCGCAGGCGCGGCTCGGCCGACACGAACAAGGCCTCCAGTGGATCGACCTGGCCTTGGCCGGCGCGCGCACGCGCGGCGAGCACGGCGTTGAGCGTCACGCGCTCAATGCGCGCGGCGCGATCGCCCTCTCCCGTGGGGACCTGAACGTCGCCGCCGACTTCTGCACGCAGGCCCTGATGGCCGCGAGCCGCGACGGCGACCATGCCACCACCGGCCGGGCGTCCAACAATCTCGGCATCATCAGCCATCTGCGCGGCCGTCACGCCGAAGCGATCGCATCGTGGGAAATCGCCACCGCGGCGTTCCACCGCGCGGGCTTGCAGGCGGGCGTCGCCGAGTGTCAGCACAACCTCGCCAACGCCTACCGCGAGCAGGCTGCCTACGACAAGGCGCTCGCCACCGCCGACCAGGCCGTCGCCGCCGCTGAAGCGGCGCACGACGAGACGCTGTTTGCCGCGACGGTGCGGGGCCGCGCCGAAATCCGGGCCGCGCGCTGCGAACCGGAGTTGGCGAGCCGCGACCTCGACCGGGTTCGCGTTATTCGGGGCCAGCTGCCCGACCCCGTCGCCGAGGCCGAGGATCTCCGCGTGTTGGCGTTGGTGCTCGTGGCCGAGAACAATCTGCAGCGTGCCGAGAAATCGCTGCGCGAGGTCATTGGCCGCGCCGAGCTCCACGAGCGACTCTTGCTCCAGGCCGAAGCGACGCGCGACCTGACCACGCTGCTGCGGCGCGCCGGCCGGCAGGGCGAAGCCCAGGCCGCCGCGCAGTCCGCCAAGGGCCTCTTCGCCCGCATCGGGGCGGAAGGCGAAATCCGCAAGCTCGCCGATCAGGGCTGGGACGAGGCGTTTGCCACCCAGCTGCGCGGGACGCTCGCGCCCCTGCACGTGGCGCAGCAGTACGCCGACGCCGGCCGCTACGCCGAGCTGCTCACCTATCTCGAGCAGCGCTCCAAGGACGAGTTGGAAGAGTCGGCCATCCTCACGCTGCTGTTGGGCATCGCCCACAGCCGGCTGGGCCGCCTCGAGGTGGGCCAGCAGTGGGCCATGGTCGCCCAGCTGCGTGCCCGCTCGCTCAAGGACCGGATGATGGAAGTGCGCGCGCTGAACGTGTGCGGCGCCATCGCGCTGGAGCGCGGCGGCATCGACGAAGCCACGTACTTCTTCACCCGCGCGCAGGAAGAGGCGTCGGACGATAACGACCAGGCGACCGTCGGCCGCTGCTCCAACAATCTCGGCATCATCGCGAACATGCAGGGCGACTACCGCCGTGCGGTCATCGCGTACACGCGCGCGATCGCCGCCTACGAGCAGGCGAATTTCAGCCGCGGCATCGCCGAAGCGCGCCACAATCTCGGTATGGTGTGCCGGGCGCAGGGCCAGTTGGACCGCGCGCTCGAGATCGCCCAGATCGCCATTCGCGAAGCCGAGCGTTTGGGCGACCAGCAGCTCACCGCCCAGGCGATCGCCGGCCTCGCCGAAATTCACGTCACGCGCGGCGAAGCTGATCAGGCGATGGCCGCCATCGAGCGCGCGGTCGCGACCCACCGCGAGCTCAAGGACCCCGTGCGCGAAGCCGAAGACCTGCGCATCAAGGCAGGCGCGCTCGCCCTCACGGGACGCCACGAAGACGCCGAGACGCTGCTACGCGACGTCATCGATCGCGCCACCCAGCACGGCCGTCCCCTGCTGCTCGCGATGGCGGAGCGCGATCTCGCGCACCTGCTGATCCAGCGGGGCAACGCGACCTCCGGAAAAGCCGCCGCCCAGCGCGCCCGCTCCTCGTTCCAACGCCTGTCGGCACGCGCGGAAATCGACAAGCTCGACGACTTGCTGGAGACGGCATGAGTTTCCAGCACAACAAGCTCTCGAACTATGCCATCGGCTGGTAACTCCCCCCCCGTGGACGAGCGTCGCAGCGGGCTGGAGCGCCGCGCCGGGGCCGACCGCCGCGGAGCCACGGTCGCCGTGGACGCCGGGTCCCTGCCCCTGCAGCGCGTCTTCCCCCACGCCCGGCTGAGCGAGACCGAAGCCGCCGAGCGTGCGGCGGCGATCGAAGCGCACCGCCGCGACCTCGGCTCGCGCCTCGGGCGCAACGTCGGCGCCGTCGTCGCGGCCGTAGACTACATGCTGAACATCAGCGGCGACCTCGTCTCACCCACGATCGTGGAGCACGAGGCGCTCGAGCGGCTGGAGCAGCGTTCGGTGACGGACCCACTGACCGGCTTGTTCAACCGCTACCACTTCGATGCGACGATGACGCGGGAAATCGCGCGCTGCCGCCGCTACGGGGCGCCGCTCTCACTGCTGCTCGTCGACGTCGATCGCCTCAAGCTGTTGAACGACCGCTGGGGCCATCATGCGGGCGACCAGGCGCTGGGCCGCGTCGCCGTGGCCATCCAGAAAAGCTTGCGTGGCACCGACATAGCGGCCCGCCTCGGCGGCGATGAATTCGCCATCATCCTGCCGGATACGGATGCCGTCGCGGGACTCATCGTGGCCACGCGCATTCGGCGCAATCTGGTCGAGCATGCCTCGACGATGGTGACCGTGAGCGGCGGGCTGGTGGAGCTGCCCCGCGATGCGGCGCAGGCGTCCAGCGCGCAGCTGATGCTGGTCGCCGATCATGCGTTGTATGCGGCAAAGAATTCAGGCGGCAACTGCGTCGTACAGCGGGAGTATCAAGCGGAGGAGTAAGGAGTCGGGATCTAGGATCCTGGGGTGCCACCTCTGAATCCAGGCTCCTGAATCCAGGTTCCCCAAAATGCCCCCAAGGGGAATCGAACCCCTGTTCCCACCTTGAAAGAGTGGTGTCCTAGCCGTTAGACGATGGGGGCAACGAGTAGCGGTAACGGGATTCGAACCCGTGTTTGAGCCTTGAGAGGGCTCCGTCCTAGTCCCCTAGACGATACCGCCATGGCGGGGCGGGTGAATATCGCCAGTCCGCGCACAGGTGGTCAACCCGCTTGACCCTGTGAAATCCGCTAGTTGACCTTCCAGTTCGGATACGTACCGTTACTGGCCCAATGAAACGCTTCTTTTCCAAATTCGTGCCCGAAGTGCCGATTCTCGTCGCGGCGGCACTGCTCGTCACGATGCCGTCGCTGCGCGGCACCGCCGCTGGTCTGGCAACCGTGTTCCCTTTCACCGTCCTCGCCGCCGCGCTGCTGCTGGGCTGGCGCTTCAATCGCTCGCGTCTGGTGTTTGCGATCGCGCTGCTCGCGCTCACGGAATACGTCCTCCTAAACGTCCTCGACACACCGCGCGACCGCACCTACTTCCACGCCCTGGCATTCCTGCTCCCGATCAACCTCGCACTGGTCGCGCTGCTGCCCGAGCGCGGCACCCTCACTGCGGCCGGCCTGCTGCGCTGGGTCCTGCTCGGCGTGCAGGTGATGTGCGTCGTATTTGTCGCGCAGTCGTTTCCGGTCCAGAGTCTCAAGTTCCTGACGACCCACTTGCTGCCGGCCCGCTTCACCGCCTGGACCCCCGTCCAGCAGCCCGCGATCATTGCCTTCCTCGCCATCGGCGTGTTGCTGGTCATGGCCTGGTTCCGCGAGCCGCAATCGCCGGTGCGCGGCTACTTCTACAGCCTCGCCGCGGTGTTCGCGGTGCTGTCATGGCCGGCCGCGGGACCCGGTCAGGAGCTGTGGCTGGCGACCGCGGGCTTGATCCTCGTCGTGGCGGTGATCGAATCCTCGTACCTGATGGCGTACCGCGACGGGCTGACCGAGCTCCCGGGGAGGCGTGCCTTGAACGAGGCGCTGCCGCGGCTGAGCGGCCAGTTCAGCGTCGCCATGGTGGACGTGGACCACTTCAAGCGCTTCAACGACACGTACGGCCACGACGCGGGTGACCATGTGCTGCGCCTGGTCGCCGCGCGGCTGGCGCAGGCCCCGGGCGGCGGGACCGCCTACCGGTACGGCGGAGAGGAGTTCGCGCTCGTCTTCCCCGGCAAGGGCCAGGATGAGTGTTTGCCGCATCTCGAGGAGCTGCGCGAGACGGTGGAAACGAGTCACTTCACGATGCGCCGGCGGTTCCGGCCCCGCGTGAAGCCCAAGGCCGAGAAAGGCAGGAAGACCCGCCAGGCGATCACGATCACCGTGAGCATCGGCGTGGCCGAGCGGAACCACCGGAACTCATCGCCGGACCTGGTCGTGCAGGCGGCGGATAAGGCTCTCTACAGAGCCAAGGAGGCTGGCCGAAACCGGGTATCGACGTAGCTTCGCCCCATGCAGCTTGTTCTGGCCGCCCTGCTCGTTGCTCAGGCCCTCCCCACCTCCGGTTCGCGGCTGTTCCTCGACCATGCCCCTCTGACGCTGCAATTGGAGACAGATCTCCGTGCGCTGTTTCGCGATCGCGGCGAGCAGAAGAAGGACCATCCCGCCACGCTGCGGTACGGGACCGCGCCGGACACGGGCAGCTTGAACGTCAAGCTGCGCACGCGGGGCATCTTCCGGCTGACACGCTGCGGCTTCCCCCCGATTCGCCTTGATTTGCCGAGTCACAAGCTCGAGGACACGCCCTTCGCGGGTCAGGACAAGCTCAAGCTGGTCACGCATTGCCAGAGCGGGCAGTCGTTCGAGCGCAACTTGCTGCGGGAGTATGCGGTGTATCGGGTGTTCAATGCGCTCACCGATACCAGTTTTCGCGTGCGGCTCGCGCACATCACGTATCTCGATTCGGCACACCACGACACCGTGACGCGCTACGGATTCCTGATCGAATCGGACGTTGAGCTGGCAGGTCGTCTCGACGCCGAGGTGCTGGAGACCGCGAAGGTCCACGACCTGGTCACGGACCCATCGTACATGACGCTGGTTGCGGTCTTTCAATACCTCATCGGCAACACCGACTGGTCGGTTTGGGCACGCCACAACATCGCGATCGTGAGCGTGAAGGCGGAGCCGCATCCGTTGTGTGCCGTGCCGTATGATTTCGACTACTCCGGCGCGGTCGGAGCGCCCTACGCGATCCCCCCGCAAACACTCCCGATCCACTCGGTGCGTGAGCGGCTGTACCGCGGCTATTGCCAGCCCGACACCATCTTGAACGGGGTCCTGGCCCGCTTCCGATCGGCGAAGGATTCGATGTACGCCGCCGTTCGCGCCGTCCCCGATCTCAGCGAGCGGGATGTGCGCGGCCTGCTGGACTATTTCGATGACTTCTACCGCGCCATCGATAACCGGTCGGTCGTGCAGCGCGACTTCGTGCGCGGCTGCCGGACGGTTCCGCAGTGAGCGAGCGGCGCGCGCTGACGTTATTCGTCCGGCTGCTGGGCTACTACGCCGTGCTCGGGGCCGCGGCGTGGCTGGTGGCGCGCTCGCGGCCGGCGTGGGGCGCCTTCTTCTCCGACCGGGCGCCGGGTGGCGCGGCGGTCGCGATGCTGAGCGCACTCGCCCTGATGTGCCCCGTCGCCTGGATGTACATGCGCACCAAGCCCAAGCTGCGCTACGACCCGTCCCTCGTGCAGACGGTGATCGTTCTCCCGGTCGTGATCGCCGGCGTCGTGCTTATCGTGCGGGACAGCGTGGCCCTCGCGTTCAGTCTTGCCGGCATCGTCGCGGCGGTGCGTTTTCGCAATACGCTGCGCGATACGAAAGACGCCGTCTACATCTTCCTCGCCATCGCCGTGGGCCTGGCAGCAGGCGTACAGTCGTTTGCGGTGGGGTTTGTCGTCTCCGTCATTTACGTCGCGGTCGTCCTCGTGCTGTGGCGCTTCGATATCGGCACCGCGCCCGCGCCGGAGCGCGTGCGGGGCCGGCTGATCGCGGAGACGCCGATGCCGACGGTCGCCCACCCCACGATTGCCGGCGTCCTCGAGCAGTATGCGCGGAAATGGAAGCTGATCGGGTCGGAGTCAGCCGCACCAGGACACACCGCACTCACGTTTGTCGTACAGCTCCGCCAACAGACGAATGCCGAGATGTTGCTGGCGGCGCTGCGCCGCGAAGCTGCCGCGCAAATCACCGCGCTGCGGTTCGAACCGGATCCGCAGTAAGCATGATTGCGCGGTGGGAAGTCCCCGACGCGGCGACGCTGGGGCAACTTCTCGACCACCCTCCCGCCGGCTTTCACGTCTCGGCCCCTGAATCGACGTACTTCCGCGACGTCTACTGCGACACATCCGACGGCGAGCTGCGGCAGCGCGGCGGCCGCTACCGCATGCGCTTCACGGCCGACGGCGCGCAGCGCGTCACCGCGTGGCTCCCCGACGGCACTCGGCTGGAGGCTCCCGAATTGGCGCGCCTGCGCGCGGTCATCGACCCCGCGCGGCTCGCCCCCTGGATCGAATGGGACGTGTCACGCCGCTGGCGCAGCATCGCGGTGCCGCTCGTGCTGCTCCCGCTGTGCGACATCGTGAGCGATGCGATCACGGTGCGGCGGGGCGAGCTGCGCGCGCCATTGTGGGAGCTGTCGCTGCGGCCGCGCACGTGGGGGGGAGGAGGAATGGCCGCCCGCATCATGGCGCGCCGCTATGAGGCCACCAGCCGGCTGCGGCCGCTGGGCGATGATCCGCTGCACCGCGCGCAGGCCGCGCTGAATGCGGCGGAAGCACAAGTCCTCGCGGGTGAGCTCCGGGGCGAACGGGAGCTGGCCTTCCTCGCCGTCGAGCATGGTCGTCTGGGACTGTGCCGGTTGGGCGCCGAGCTGCGCGTTCCGTTGGACCACGGCAGTGGCGAGGCGGCGTGTCGCGCCGCGTTGCGCCGCATCGTGGGCCGTGGTGAGGGTCAGCTGCGGTTGCTGGGCATCGTGCCCCCGACCGGCCACCGCGCGGCGCTCGAAGTCTGGACGGCGCGGCGTCTGGGCGGAGCGGGTCATTCGGCGCTGCAATGGTTCGCCCCGGCCGAGCTGCTGGACCGCGTCGGGTCGCCGGTGCTGCGCGACCCCGCGACCCTGGCCGCGCTCACCGTCGCGGCGCGCTCGCCGCTCATCCCCGAATGGTCGGGCGTGGCCTTCGGGGAGGGTGACCCGGCCGACGATCTCACGCCTGCGGACGTCGCGCGCGCCAGTCGCGTCACGCTCAGCGAGCTGCGAACCCCGGTCCTGGCACCGGACCGGATCGATCCCGCGCGGTCGGCACCGGAGCAGTTCCTCAATCCGGAGCTGTCGTGGATCGAGTTCAACGCCCGCGTGCTGGCCATGGCCGAGGATCCGCGCACACCGCCGGCCGCGCGGCTCCGCTTCCTTGGGATCTTCTCGACCAATCTGGACGACTTCGTGGCGACGCAGGTCGGTGCCCTGAAGCAGCTCGTGGCGCTCGAGCGCGGCGGGCCGTCCGCGGACGGACTCCGCCCGCAGGAAACGCTCGACGCGATCGCGATTCGGCTGCGTCCGCTCATTGCCCGGCAATACCGGTTGTTCGAGGCGCTCGTCCGCAAACGATCGGTCGGCAGGGACGGCCTGACGGTCGTGTTTTGGCCGGAGTTGGCGGACGATGAGCGCGCCGCGCTGCGCACGCGTTTCGCGAACGAGCTGCTGCCGTTCCTCAGCCCGAAGGCGCTGACGCGAGCGCCCGGTCACCCGTTTCCTGTCGTGACCGATCGGCGCATCGTGCTGCTCGCCGTGCTGCGCGATCGCGCGGACTCCCCGCCACACTATGCCCTGGTAGAGATTCCGGAGGATCTGCCGCGGTTCGAAATCCTCTCCGAGGGCCGCCGACTCCTGCCGGTCGAGGAGATCGTCCGCGCGAATCTCCAGCTGCTCTATCCCGGTCGGATCGTCGTCGGCGCGCACGCGTTCCGCCTCACCCGCAGCGGCGACCTGCAGCTCGACGAATCGGCTGCCGGCAACTTCGTCCAGGCGATCGAAGAGGAGCTGGCGCGCCGCCAGCTCCAGCCCGTTGTGCGGATGGAGATCGAGGCAGGGACACCGGCGCCGTTGCAGGACCTGCTGCAGCGGGAGATCCATTTCGAGGAAAGCGAGCGGGAGCAGGGCGGTGGGGGCGCCGACGTGTACGTCGCCGGCGGCCCGGTCCACCTCGGCAGGCTGCGGGACGTCACGACGCCCTTGGCGGACTATCCACCGCGTCCCAGCAACTCGCCGTTTCTCCCGGACCGCGCGATTGCCGACCAGATCGACGAGCGCGACGTGCTCGTGCACCACCCATACGACTCCTTCACGGCGAGCTTCGAGCGCTTCATCGCCGAAGCCGCGGACGATCCCGACGTCCAGTCGATCAAGCTCACGCTTTACCGCCCCGGCGGGGGGGGCGGGGGGGGCGGGGGGCCCTCCGCGATCGCGCAGGCGCTGAGCCGGGCAGTCGCGGCAGGCAAAGATGTGTCGGTAGTCGTCGAGCTGAAAGCGCGGTTCGATGAGGCGCGCAACATTACCTGGGCTCGCAGCCTGGAACGGGAGGGGATTCACGTCGTGACCGGCCTGGTGAGCCTCAAGACGCACGCCAAGCTCGCACTCGTGGTCCGTCGCAGGCGCGGGAAGGGCGCGCAGCGTTACGCGCACATCGGCAGCGGCAACTACAATCCCGATACCGCGCTGGTCTATGCCGACGTCGGTCTCTTCACCGCCGATCCGCGGATCACGGCCGACGTCCACGCGTTGTTCAACGAGCTGACCGGCTCGAGCACACCCCCTCGCGGCGGGCTGCCCCACCTGCTGGTCGCGCCGGCGGACCTGCTCGCCCGCCTGCTGGCCATGATCGAGCGGGAGACGGCGCACGCGCGCGCGGGCCGGCCGGCCCGAATCCGCGCCAAGCTCAACGGCCTCGCGGACTCGACCGTGGCGCAGGCACTGTATGCGGCGTCGCAAGCCGGCGTGGACGTAGACCTCGTCGTCCGGGGCATCTGCACGCTTCGCCCGGGAGTGCCGGGGCTGTCCGAACGGATCCGTGTCGTGAGCATTCTGGGCCGCTTCCTCGAGCACGCCCGCATCTATCATTTCGCGAACGGGGGTGGGGGTGCAGAGGAGTACTACATTGGCTCCGCCGACTGGCGGCCGCGCAATCTGCGGCGCCGCGTGGAGGTCATGGTGCCGGTGTTCGACCCCGCCGCACGCGTGAAGCTCGACACCCTGCTAACCAGGGAGCTCGCGGATCCAGGGGCCTGGGTGCTCCAGTCTGACGGCGGCTACGATCGTTTGTAGGAGGGGCCTGGGTCGGCCCCTCCGATGAGAAAAGCCTCAGGGCAGGAAGCCGCGCGCAAAGCCACCAGGGCAATTGTCGGAGTGGAAGTTGACGTAAAAGTCGCCCGGATGCGCGAGCAGCTCGGCAAGACCCGCCTCGGCGGACGCGAAATGCCCATTGGCGGCAGCGAATATGCCGACCTGCCGGATGTCGATGTGCCGGTCCGTGAGGTTCAGGTCCACGCCCACCGGGCTCGACAGCCACCAGACTACGGGCCCGGTAGTGGCGCCCGCGGCTAGATGATGAATGTGACCGAACTTGACGCTCTCATCCCCCTTGTTGTCGAGGATGACCGTCGACTCGATCGTGCCATCCTGCAGGATCTTGATCTGCGCATGCCCCTGTGATTCGGTCGCGCACGCCGGAACCTCGATGTCGGACCGCATCTGCGTATTGAAGACGATGGGAGGAGCTTCATCACTGGCGACACTGCTGGCGAGGATCGGTACGTTCTGACCGGTAATGTGATCGGCATTGGGAACCGACCCGCTGCAACCGGCGACAGCGAGGACGGCGACAACCCTACCCCAGAAACGCATACGGCCTCCTCAGTATGGGACCCTACCCAGAGGGTTCATGGCAAGCGAGTGATGACGTTATGCAACAGGCCCGGCAGGAATCGAACCTGCAACCCCCGGTTTTGGAGAGGAGCCTCCCAAGGCTCCCGAAGACCCGCCGAGTTCCTAAGTGTACGTGGAAGACTGAGATCTCGCGACACGGTTTCCGCGCACGTCTGCGGTAGTGCCCCGAAATCTTGTTACCCAGGGTGCACTTCAGGGTGCACCCCGGCCGCCGCTCAGTCGGTCTCTCACACTGGTGCAAGCGACCTCGAGCGCGAGCACTTCTTAGGTGGCGTCGCTCGGCGATTCGAGGCCGTTGAGGTGGCAGTAACCCTCAATCTGGGTGATGATCGCCGTGCGTACTGCGTCACGCTCGGCGCTCGGTCCCCAATCGGGTGAGAGACGGTAATCTTTGGACATCGGACGGGAGTCGTACTGCAGTTCCCCGAACGGCGTGTGGAACTGATACGCGTCCCGGAAAGGTGCCCCCTGCGGCAGAAGCTCGCCGACGAAAACTGACGGCACTTCGACGGCTGGGTTCGCGTCACCGATCTGACCGAAGGAGGCATCAATCAGAAAACCATCGACCAGCGACACGAGGTGCCCGCCGATGGTATCCGGTGAATCAGAGGGATGGCATCCGACTTCGAGATGAAACGGGGGGCGGAGAACCTGCAGGCAAACCTCCCACGCGCGCCCGTGGCGTCCGTAGTGACGCATGACGTCCAGCGTGATCGCTGTTGACGCGACGCAAGAATTCGGCAAGAAGTGGCGGCAGATCTCACGCCGGGCACACCCAGCAAAAATGCGGACGAGTGTCTTTGTGTCCAATGGGCCGGTCTCGTTGCCCGAGCCGCCACCTAACGGCAAGGCCGGGCGCCGTCAGCTTCAAGCGTTTGTTTAAGCGGCAACCCGGAACGGGTCATCCTTCGGACCGAAACACTGTGTCCCGATGATATTTCAGGAATCGGTGATGCCGCTTGAGAGGGCGATGCCAAAGTCGCATTGTCGCTGACAATCCGAGCGCTTGTCTCTCATCGGCGCTCAATTGTGCGGAGATCATTATGCGGCCGTCGTTTCGAAAGGAAATGAAACCTCGGTCCAGCGCAAAGTCGAGATTTGGAAGGAGCAGCAGGCCGTTAAAGAGGTTGGTGCGTTCACGGTTGGACGACAGCTTCCAGGGCTTGAGATGGGATGCCCTGAGAAGTCTGGGCGTACCGCAGCCCGTGACGGCGCAACGGCCCCAGTAGTGCAACAGGTCCTCCCGAAAGCGGCTTTGACCGAGCCTGATATCTACAAGCGCTTGGCGTTGGGTTTTGGTCAGGTTCGGAGGCTCTGGTATGTCACCGAGCTTGCTGTCCTCGTTTCGGCGGAGGGACGCTTGCTCAAGAACCCAGTCATCCCCCTCACGAATGCACCAAAGAACGCTCTGAGCGTCTAGACGATCTCTCAGATTTATGCCGAATGTGCGTGCTTCTCTTATCAACGTGTCCAGAAATTGCAACGCATGATCGTAGCGTTGGCCGGGCGATGATTCCTTCCCGAACGGCGGCGTGCCGGTGCGGATCATGACTTTGCGGAAAGGGCTTGATCGAACGGGCGGGTGAGTGTTAGCCCCCATTGCCATTAGGAGCGTAGACGCAGTTGTCAGTTGAAATCCCTTCTGCAGAAGGCCCGCTTTGGCCAGCTCGGCGGCGAGTCTGTCGATTCGTGAAGGAAGCGGGTCATTGCCACCCCAGAGGTTTAGGAGCGCCCTTCTGAACGAGGCGGGTGGGCTGGAAATGAGTTGGAATAGTACTGGTAATTGCCTCCAATGAATGATGTTGTTCAGAGGCGGTTTCAGCGCATCGATGAGAGTCCTCCGCCAGCTGTAATCGCCACGAACAGCGGCGTTTCTTGCCTGCCGAAGGCGACCGGCAAGCAGGAGTTTGTAATCCCGCTCTTCTTCATCGAAGTCAGGGTCCGCGCAGCATAGCCGGACGACGCGAAAGAACTCGTCCCGATCCTTGTTGCGCTTCCAGGAGAATGCGAACATGAGTAGCTCTGCGAGTGCGGTTGCCGCCTAACGAATCGCGCTTAAGCTGCGGGCGACTCGTTTGCCGGCGCAAGGCCATTGGAGACAACCGTGCCCGCTGGGGCACAACACTCCGTTTGCCTCGAGGCAATGGCGCCCCAGCCTCAAGCTCTTGTTGGGCAGCACGCGTCCAACGTTCCCGACCTGTCGCGCCCCTGAGTCGAACTGTATAAGCGCGCTTTGTCATTGTGTTGGGAGCCCTAGCTCGGTAGCGACAGCACGGAACTCGTTGACGAGACGGTCCTTGACTATCCAGTTCACTAGATCGTCGAGATGCATGAAAGTGAACCGTCGACCGTAAGCGCGGGCCTGCTCTTCAATCCAAGGTCCTATAATCGGTTCGACATAGACGTTGGCGTGGCCGTTGCAAACAAGGATCCCTTCGCGTTCGGCGACCGGCTCTTCAACTTGAACGCTCGCTAGAGGTACAAGAAACATCTCTTCGAGTTCGTGTGTCGCGTTCCTCCACACAGGCACGGTAATATCGCCAACCTTCGCTTGATACAGACGGAGGATCCGTTTGGAATCCTTTTCGACGACAACCGCAATATCTTTGCCGTACTCGATGGGGCCGTGCCGGATCTGTGCGTACGCGGGAACCGATGCTTGAATGAGCCTCAACAGTACCCGCCGCAATTGGACTTCATCGCGAATCGCCTCTAGCGTTCTATGCAACCAAGTACGGACCGGGCCGTGTAGCGTGCGAAGGGCCGCCTCGCCGACAGCCGGACGAATTGCGTTGGTTAGCTCGGGGCCGACAACAGGTAATCTTTCGAGCGCGGTAAGCATCAGTTGAAGATCGCCGTCCGCCAACGCGCGGGCTGGATCGCGTTGAAATCGGTCTAGGGTGGCTTCAGCGACCGAAAAGAATTGCATTCCCAGATCGTCTCCCTCCTCTTGTCCAAAGATTCGCGCCTGAAGAGCAAGTTCCCTTCTCGCGTCCGCTGGACTTAACGACGGCGTGACGCCGAGTACACCGGCAATAGCTCGAATTGTGACGCGTAACCGTGAGACTTGCGAGTCTACCAAGCCTGATTCTGTACCGGTAAGAGCAGCAGAGGCTGCAGCCACCAACTCCGGCGCTCGGCCCATATCCGATTTGACTTGCTCCAACAGAGACATGGCTTTGAAGTATTTCGCCCAGAGGAGTACGTTGGCACCACTCCAGCCGCCGCGCTTCTGGATCTCCGCGGGATCTTGAGGGGCTGTGTCGGCGGCGAATAGCCGCGCAGCATCGTCGAAGGCTCCGGCTGAATCTCGTAGGTGGAGCAGTCCTTGAAGGGCTGGTACCCAACCAGCCAGACTGACGGACTTGAACTCATCGGGACACGTTTCCGTGATCTGAAATGCGGACTTGTAGTCGGAGGCCCGGAGCAGGCGAGAAAAAGCTCCAGGGACTCCGACCCAAACGAACTGACCCAATGAGCCCTCGGAATGGGACCCGAAGCTGATACCAACAGAAGCGGGCCCGGACTGTGTGCCGAAGGGCTCACCAGGCCAAATCGGCCGCCATGGGTGGTCGAAATCAGTGCCGATTTGCAGGCCGGTGACGAGGTAAGAACATCGGTGTTCGCCGTCGCGGGACAGGTTTACGAGGCGCTGAGTGAGTTCAGCGTATACAGACCTGATGAACGCTGTAATGCGGGCTTCGCCGGTGAACCACTGTCGCACTTCGGACGCGACCTTCGTCAGCGCTACCAGCGCTTCATGGGATTCAACGTTCGCCGTATTAACGCAACCTAGATAGTCGTCAATGGCTTGACGCGTGCACGCATCCACTTCCTCGCCATTCCCCCACGCAGCGCGGCTGGCGAGCGACATCACGAATCCAGCGTTAAGGTGCTGGCCCTCGGCTCTCCAGAGTGATGCAGCCTGTTTCAGCGTTTCCAGAGTCTCGGGGTCTGCTGGTCCGAATAGAGCGGTGCCTTGGAGTTCGAATAGCAGCTGCTTGGGTCTGTTCATCGAGCTAAATGCGCACCAGTGTGTGAAGGCCCGCCGATAGGGACAAAGAAAGGTGCTTAGCCGGAGAGAACACGACTCAACTCCGAGCGCTGGGCTGTTAGAGGGCTCAGCGTGCTGCCTTACGGCTTGCGCTTAAGCTGCCGGCGATCCGCCCGCCGGCGCAAGAGTGGTGGAAGACAGTCCGCGCCCCCCAGCGCCCAAATAGGCCGCACGCGACTATGGGCCGTCACTCATCTTCTTCCAGCGTTCGTTGTTGATCAAGGTCGAGCGCACAATGTCGAGCGCGTCGCAGTCTTCGATCCTGTGAAGGGCTGCCTTAACGTCCTTGACGAGGGGCTCCGGCATCCATGGGCTGAGACTTACGCGGGCGATGATTGCAAGGTCGATCGGAATGTCGAGCGTGGGGGGGCCCGCGTCCTTGGATCCCCAGACGAGCCTGAACTCCTGCTCTGGCTCGAAAGCATAGCGCTTGAGAAAGGGCAGGTCCTCGACGGGAGGCTTGGGAGCCTTGGCCTCAGGTAGTTTCCGGTACTTAACGGGATTCGCCCTAATGCCGTGTGTCTTCATTACGGCTGCTAGTAGCTGGGAGCGACGGAAGCGGACGCAAACACCGCTGGAGCCGCTGGCAAATACGCGCCAATGATGGTAGGTCTCCGCTCCTTGGGAAAAGCAGAGGACTAGGACGCGCTGCAGTTTCTTTCGTCTCTTGTAGGCGGCGAGGTAGTAGGAGTCATTGACATCATCCCACGAGGTTGGATCAAGGAGCGTGATAGCACGGTTGGTCAGGAGGTAGACGAGGGCCGGTATGCTCGTGTAGCGGCGGAGGCTATCATCAGTCATAGGGCTAGCTGGTGAGTGCTCAAGATCTCGCTCGGCATGCTGCCTAATGGACCGCGCTTAAGCCGCGGGCGACTTGCCCCCAGGGCGCCGCGATGTGAAACGATGGTCCCTGCCCGCCAGGGCGCAAGACTTCGGTTCCTCTAGAACGATCGCTGCCCGCCGACTTCAAGGGCTTGTTGGGCCCGCGGAGCGTGAGACCCTAGATCTCCACGGTCCCTCGTAGGAACGAGATCGGATACCAGTCGGTACGTACCTGTTCCAGCACGGCGCGATACAGAGCTCGCATCTGTTCAGAGTGAGCTTGATCGGCCATGTCCTTGAGGCCGAGTGTCACCGCGGTCTCCGTCCAGACTTGATCTGGCCGCGGTGCGTGTCGGACTGCGTGCTTGCCGATGTTCTCGAGTGTGGCTTCGAGTGCCTTGTATAGTCGGTCGCCTTCGATGCCGGGAAAGGCGCTCGCCACGATGCTGGGATGGTTTGCAACGAGGTTAACGATGAGGGCGCGGCGGACTTTCCTGGGCATTGCGCCACCCTGCACGACGCGCACTACGCCCGCAATGACAAAGGTGAGCAGGAAGCCAAGAGCCGCTCCGATGACAGCTCCGCCGAGGCCTCCAGCCACGAGACCGATAATGGCCGAGATCGCTATGAGACCGAGCGGACCCATCGTGGCGTGATCCTCCGCGTCCTAACGGATCGCGCCTAAACTGCGTGGCCGACACCTTGGGGCGCAAGGAACGCTTCCCTGCCCCGCGACCGCGCTGGCGTACAAACGGACGATTCTCTCCGAGAACGGGCCCCGTCAAGCTGTGGCCCGTGTGTCCCAAAGGCCGATGGCGGTGAGGATTTGCTTTGCGACCGGACTCTGAGCCATCAGGTCGTGTGCCCACGTTCTGGCTTTCTCTTCGAAACTGCCGAGACCAACGTCCGTCCGACCCGCGCCCGTGAATAGCGCAGCGAACATCTGCGAGAGGGAATCCTGAATCGTGATCACGAGGTGGAGCAAGCCGAGGATGCCGATGTTCACATCCTCCGCTTCGTCAAAGAAGTTGACCTTGAGCTCGACCGCCCCGTCTTCCTTGTCTACGAGCTCGAGGTGGCGGTAATAGTACATGGGGTTCGGATGAACAAAGAGGTCGTTGATCTCGGATAATGCTGATCGGATCGCTGGAGCCCGCGGCAGGGATCGTGATTCAAGAGCTTTGCCCTGGTACGTCTCCTGATAGGCCTTCCGATTCTTGAAGCGGTTTGCCCAGAGATCGGCGTTCTTAGCGTCGTCGACCCATTTTCCCATGATGAGCGCGCTCTCCACACCCGGTCGGACGGTCACCCACGCTACATAGGCCTGGCCCGCAGACAGTGAGTCGAACGCGGCCATCGTCTGCCGCTGAAGAATGAAGTAGAACGGCGCCAAGCTCACGTGGGTGTGACCCGAAGCATCCCTTCCTGTGCGCAGTTGCTGAGCAAGCGCGGTAAACGCTTGGAGAGAAACCTCGAACGAACTGAGAACGGCGGGATATGCGGCCGCAAAACGGCGGCGGCTATCTCCGCGAGCCTTGAGGTATCGTGCCATCTCTCTCATCAACAGTCCTCTCTGTCGCGGCCTAACGAGTCGGCGGCCGGTTCATAGCGTCCGGTCGAGCAAGTCCTGCAGACACGTGAAGGTCTGTGCGGCAGCGAGGTCTGGATCCTCGTTGATCTTGTAATCGCCGTCGCGACTTAGCTCGAACGCGCCTTGGTCGATCCGGCGAAGGACTTGCCCTCCGGACAAGATGTAGCCCGAATCCGACGCCGTAAGGAAGACCGCGAACCACCTCACATCGGATGCGACGAGGCGGTCGACTTGGTTCCGAGTCAGTCCCCAGAACTTCCTGGGTGTGTTGCTCTCCTTCACGTAGAGGACAGTCTCTTTGGGCGTGGTCGACACCACGAGCAGATTAAACGAACGCCTCGTGCTGCCCGGCCAATGGCGGAGGGTGAGCCCCTGCTTGTGGAGCGAGGGGCCGATTGACGTGCGGAATCGAAATACAGCGGACATTTGCATACCCCGAGGTCGGAGGGACGGCACGGTAGCAAATGTGGATCCACTAATCAAGCCCGGAATTGCGAGTAACGCGGATGTAAGTGAGGGGAGTCAAGTGAAGCAGTTGTGAGTGAGTGAGTGAGTGAGTGAGTGAGTGAGTGAGTGAGTGAACGAGTCAGTGAGTGAGTCAGTGTCGCATGCGTAAGTGCTTGAGTAAGTGGGAGACATGGCTCCCGCCTAACAGATCGCGCTTACGCTGCGGCGCCGCGCTACGCGGGGTCACGACGATTGAGATTCCCAAAGAGCCCGCTGGCGGACAAACGCAATTGGTCCCCAAAACCGGGCGCCGTCAGCTTCAAGCGCTTGGTCAGGCTGCCGGCCAGATAGTCGCCGCGAGCAACTGCCGCGGCAACAAACCGATTACGGCCTTTTCTGCCAAATGGGACGCATTAGGCGTGGGCCGCGCCCGCAGAAAATCTTGGATCGCCTTGACCGGTTCGTTGCGCGTGGAACCGTTGAACCTTGGTACAATCGTACGCACGAAATCGACCGCGATGTTCGGAAAGGCACCTACGCTAGCCCAGGTGCGCTTGACCGTGCGAGCAAGCCGTGGCTTGGCGGGATTCCGCGCGTAGAAGAAATGAACATCGAAGTCGTTGACGCCATAGCCACGTCCTAGAAACTGCAGGGCAGCTCCTTGGCAGAGCGCCACGGCAAGCAAGCGATCGCGATAGGCTCCCACGAGGTGCGGGTTGCGGCGAAAGAATGCACGCTCTTCCTCAGTCGCCAATGCCGCCAGCGCTTCGAGTTCAGCAGAGGTCACGGGCCACTTGAGATAGTGTTTCGACATTCGATTGGCACCGGCCGCCTAACGTGCGCTTCGATACCTGCCAGGCTCGCGCGCAGTCACGCGTGGGAGTGCAACCGCGGCTTGGGCTGCACGACGATGCGGACATCCTGCCCGAGTGCGGTGAGCAACCGGCACAGCCGCTCGATCGAGAAGCCGTCGAGCCGCCCCCGGTACAGGATCGAGAGATCGGGTTGCGCGACCCCGAGGCGGCGAGCGGCAGCCCACGGCGACCGGTACTGCGCCCGAACGAGTTGCTGAGTTGCGTGCGCCAGGTCGGCCTTGGCGAGCAGCTCGTCCGCATCGCGGAGCCCCAGGTCCGCGAACACGTTGCGACTACTCGCCGTAACCGTCGCTTCATCCTGAGGTGCCCGCTGACGGGTTCTCGATCCGCCCTTATGCATGGCGATCCTCCCTCGTGCTGCTCAAGCATGGGCAGCAGTCCTGTGCGAGTTGATGCGGCTCAGCGGCGCGCTCCTGGTCCGCACGTGACCACCAGCCAGCATGTCCAGACGCCAGCCTATCCTACTTTGCGAACTCAGCCGATTTCCGTTTGGGCTCGATGTCTTCGAACTGGTTGATCCGCACGGACCCATCCGGAAATCGGGCGATGATCTCCAGCTCGCCGCCCATGGCTTCGATATAGCTGCGAAGCGAGCTGATGTACATGTCGGCGCGACGCTCGAGCTTGGAGACAAGCGCCTGCTGCGAGCGAAGGACACGAGCCAACGCCTCTTGTGTCAGATTCCGAGCCTGGCGTAGCTCCTGGAGCGGCAGCTCCGCGAGCATAGCTTCAGCCCGTTCGTGCGCGCGCTTCTGGCGCTCCGGAGACATCCGGGCACGCAAATCCCGAAACTTCTTAGCCATCGTTCAAACCCTCCCGCTTCAATTCCGCTAAGTGCCGGTCGTACAGATCATCAGCCAGAGGCACAAACTTCTCATACCACCGATCGTCCCCCGTCTTGTCGCCGCCGATCAGGAGGATAGCGACACGCCGTGGGTCGAAAGCGTACAGCACTCGATAGGGGCGCCCGGCATGTTGAATCCGCAGCTCCCTCATGTGCCCATGCCGCGAGTCCAAGACGCCTGAACTGTAGGGATGGGGGAGCTGAGGCCCACGCTTCTCGAGCAGCTCGACGTATGCCGCAACTGACTCCTGCTCGTCACCCGTGAGGCCAGCCCACCACGCCTCGAACTCGTCGGTGTACTCGACCTCCCAATCAGCCACTAATATTCCTTAAATGACATATTCTGTCAAGGGAATCACGGTAGAGCGGGTATCGGCTGGCGTTTAGAGCCGCGCGCCCCAGGCGCGAGCCGCCCTGGAGGACATCGGCCTCAGTCGTGAGGATTGGACAACAGGCCCGGCAGGAATCGAACCTGCAACCCCCGGTTTTGGAGACCGGTGCTCTACCAATTGAGCTACGGACCTGGGATTTGGTACTGGTGAACTTAGCGAAGCCGCGTTTGCTGCGGCAGTCTCCGTGCAGAGTACGCGCGCTTGCGCGCGTGCGACGAGCGGCGTACAATGATCTTGACGTAAAAACTGACGAGCCGCGGGTGGGGCATCTCGGAAGCCGGTGCAAATCCGGCACGGCCCCGCCACTGTGAGAGGCCCGAGCGAGTCTCGGTTTTTGCCCGCTCAACCATGCCACTGGGGACATCCCGGGAAGGCGAGCGCGGTAGCCTCGAGTCAGGAGACCTGTCCACCCGCGCCAGGAGCGCCCTTCGAAGGAAAGGGACGCGGGCTTTTTGTTTCGACGTGGCCAACGAACCCCCGTCTCTCACCCTTCGGGTGCACACACGGGGGTTTTTTCATGCGCCGCGAGAGGCCGGCATGGCCCTGAAGGATCCCGCGATGCGCATCGCGTCGTTACTCGCGTCCGCAACTGAAATGGTATGCGCCCTCGGCCTGGGCGACAGGATCGTCGGCATCTCTCATGAATGCGACTATCCCGCAGAGGTGCTTGAGAAGCCGCGGCTCAGCCAGCCTCGCTTCGACCCGCAGGGGCTCTCGAGCGCCGAAATTGATGCCGCTGTCCACCGGGCGATGGAGCTGTACGGCAGCGTGTACCTCGTGGATGGTGATCGACTCAGGGCCGTTCGCCCGGACCTCATACTGACGCAGGCCGTGTGCGAGGTCTGCGCCGTACCTACTCCGGCGGCGCAAGAGGCGGTCGCATCACTCGACTACGCGCCGCGAATTCTTTCCTTGGATGCGCACGACATCGAGGGAGTCTTCCGCAGCGTCCTGGAAATCGGCACCGCCGCCGGCGTCCGCCAACGGGCCACGGCATACGTCGAAACCTTGCGGGAGCGCATCAGAGACGTGCGCGGGGGTGTTGCGGACCGGCCGCGCCCGCGAGTGCTCGCACTCGAGTGGCTGGATCCTCCCTACAGTCCTGGTCACTGGGTACCGGAGATGGTTGAGCTCGCCGGCGGCGTCATGGTCGTCGGGAATGCGGGCCAAGTGTCACGGGCAGTGAGCTGGACCGACCTGGAGAGAACAAACCCTGACGTGCTCGTCGTCATGCCGTGCGGCTTTGGGCTCGACGCCGCGCGCACCGATGCCTCGCGCCATCGCGAGCTACTGTGCGCTGTTGCCGCACGGGCGATCGCCTGCGGCCGCGCCTACGTGGTGGACGGTTCGTCCTATTTCAACCGATCGGGACCCCGAGTCGTCGACGGAATCGAGATCCTGGCTGCCCTCTTGCACCCCGACGTCTTTCCGTACGTGTCCCTAACCGGCCGCGCAGAGCGCTGGCCATAGGTAAGCTCATATGCGCCTCGGCGTCTTAAGCTCGACCGACCGGGTGCGCTGCGCTCCCGCCGCGCGGCGCGTCCTGGACGCCGTTCACGCACGTGGATGGATCCACTAGAACACGGCGATGCAACCCCGTGTCGTGCTCTCGTGGAGTTCAGGAAAAGACAGCGCCTGGACGTTACACGTGCTGCGGCAACAAAAAGTGAACGTGGTAGCTCTACTGACGACGTTCAACGCGAACGCTGACCGCGTTGCGATGCACGCTGTTAGACGCGAACTCGTGGAACAGCAGGCGGCTGCAACCGGCCTGCCTCTCTGGCCAGTCTTATTACCGGAACACTGCTCGAACGCGGAATACGAGAATCGGATGTTCGTTGCGATCGAACGCGCGAAGCAGGAGAGAGTCACGCACGTGGCGTTTGGGGATTTGTTCCTGCAAGACATTCGAGATTACCGCATCCGGCAACTGGCGCCCACCGGACTAAAGCCCCTCTTCCCTTTGTGGTGCTCCGCCGAGGAGACGCCAACCTTGGCGCGCAACATGATCGCGAACGGTCTCCGGGCGGTGATTACATGCGTGGATGCGAGACAACTCTCCCCGGAATTTCTCGGCCGTACATTCGATGAGCCTCTGCTCGCCGATCTGCCACGAGCCGTGGACCAATGTGGCGAACGCGGAGAATTTCACACTCTCTGCTTTTCGGGTCCGATGTTCGCCAATGCATTTCCGGTTTCTCTCGGCCGCTCGGTTGTACGGGATGCATTCCACTTCATCGATGTGACCTCCTGACGAGCCTTCGACATGGCGCCCAAGGAATTCCGGCACGAACAGCGTATCACGCTGCACGTTGCCGGCTGTGGCGATGCCGCGCGGGTTTCGGACATCGACGCCGGGCCGTTCCCCGGTCGTGCTTCGTGGCAGCGAAGGTGATTCGAAGCCGGGCCCCTCGGACCTGAATCTCATCGTGCCGAGATTCGTGCTGCAGTGGCTGCCGTGAGGCGGGCGACCGCGCCCGGGCCCCGCGCGGCGGCGGCCGATCATCCCGCCGGGAGGGCCGCCACCCACTGCGCGTGGCGCTGGCGCATCCGGCGCACGACCGCGAAGGCCAGCGGCGGCAGCGTGACCACGCAGGTCAGCAGCAACGCCACGGTGATCAACGCCGCCACCAGCAGCAAGTACTGGAACAGCTGCCACAGCACTGGGGGCTGGAGCGCGGCGTAGAGCCCGAAGAGCAGCAGCACCAGTACCAGCTCCTCGGGGCTGTGGACCCGGACGCCCTTGAGCAGGGCGCTGCGCCCTACGATCTGGATGCCGAGCACGTTCAGGATGTCCTGCCCCTGCTCCGCGAGGACGCCGCGCCCCAGCCGGAGGATGACGATCAGCACCGGCGGGAAGACGGCCAGCGGCAGGAACGCCCATCCGCCGGCCAGGTGGAATAGCACCGCGCCGGCGAACGCCACCAGCCCAGGGAGGGCCGCGTAGACGAGCGCCGCCACCAGCGTGGCCGTCACGCTGGCCGCCGTCAGCGGCTCGGGGCGCGACGGGTTGAGCAGCGCCGCGGCGAACAGCGCGAGCCCCAGGCCGCCGGTAGTCCAGGCGAACGCGCGGAGCGCCGTCCACAACGCGGCCTTGGCGTCCGCCCAGGCGAAGCGCAGCATCGAGCGAGCTCGCGAGGGCTCCGGCGTCATTGCGGAGGTCACACGTCGGTGCGGGATAGGAGTTTCAATTCACCTCCGACAACTTTTGGGGCAGATGGGTCGCGGCCCGCAGGCGAAGTCGATGGCAAGCTCATTTGCCTCTAAAGGATGGACTGGTCTTCTCCAAGAAGGCCTTGGTTCCAACTCGGAAGTCTTGTGTAGTCGCCACCAATCCAAAATAATCTGCACCAAGAAGTGTTGACTCTTCCAAGGTCAGATTCATGCCGCGATGCATGGCTTCCCAGGTCATCCTTACGGCAACTGGCGACTGCGAAATAATCTCAAGGGCCAGGTTTTCCGTCTCGGAAAGTAAGTTTTCAGGCTCAACGACCCTGTTGACGAGTCCGATCTTGAGAGCCTCTTCAGCCGTTACGAGACGTCCCGTAAGAAGAAGTTCCGCAGCGCGTCCTTTCCCAACCAGTCTGGGAAGTCTCGTCGTG
>Ga0137372_10001252_pt1 | contig 24461 bp, 20 predicted proteins | sample SagtaG_6_FD_104911 | JGI IMG/M metagenome (GOLD analysis project Ga0137372, IMG submission 104911) | Vadose zone soil microbial communities from Sagehorn Ranch, Mendocino, California, USA - Sage1_R_60_16 metaG | ecosystem: Environmental > Terrestrial > Soil > Vadose zone | place: USA...
TGAATTGCCCGGCCTACCAGCCGGTTATAGAAGCCATAAAAGCCCCGCTCGCGCTTCTCTTCTATAGTGGACTCTTTCCTGGCCGGCGGGCGCTGAATGTAGTAACCCAGCAGTGGAACAAACGTCATGGCAACCACCAAAGCACACAGCAGCGCCGTGGTCATGACGATGGGGAGGCTTTTGAGAAACTCTCCGGTGTTGCCGCTGAGCATGAGGAAAGGAAGATAGGCAATGATGTTGGTCAGGGTTGCGTAAAAGATGGCGGTAGCCAGCTTGGTCGGACCCAGCCACGCTGCTACTCCGCGCGGCAATCCTTCCGCGAGACCGCGTTTGATACCGTCCCCAGCTACTACGGGAACATCGACCAGCAGGCCTAGTGCAATAATGAGCGTCGCCACCGAAACTTGCTGCAAGTCGATGCCTAACATGTACGTAACGCCAAAGGTCATGGCGAGGGTGATCGGAATCGCCAAGGCCATGATGAGCGCCAGACGCCATTCCCAAAATCCAATCAGCGACACCCCGACTACCAGGATGATCGCTTCCAGCAAAGCACGCAGGAATAGATGAATGTTCTCCTTAACCTGCAATGGCTGATCGGAGGTGTGCGCGATAATGAGATCTGTTGGAAGAATCTGTTTGAGCTGTGCAAGTTTCTCATCGACTGACTGACCGAAGTTCGCGATCTGCTGCTGATCGCGCATATAGATCGCCAAGGTGACTGCACGGCTGCGCTGCCATTGTCCAGTCGAGTCCTGCCACGTGTAGTAGTTCAGATAGGTGGCGGGAGCTTGATAGCCGGGAAAAATCTTGACCAGATCCCGCAGATAAACGGGAGCTCCAGTCGAGGTCTTAGTGACAGCGACTTCCCCAATGGCGTCTCTGCTTTCGAACTGACCGGAGGGATTGATAATGATCTGTCGCTGGCCTGTCTCGAATGCGCCTCCCGGCGCAATAATGTTGCGCGCGCGCAGGACCTGTCCGAGGGCTGCCGGCTGAAGTCCGTACTCGGCTAGGCGGTCTTGCGAATATTCCAGGTAGACCACTTGGGGCAACAGGCCTCGCCTCTCCACTTTTGAGGTCTCTGGCGCCCCTTGCACGGTTCTCCCAATCAGATCAGAAAAATTGTCGAGATCGGCGTAGCTGTACTTGTCTCCCGCGACATCAGTCAGCTTGACGCGAACATCACGAGGATCACGGATGATGATGGGAGTCCAGCCATCCGGATGCAAATCGGACCGCTGCAATTGTTTCTGAAAGAATGCTTCCACGAAGCGATGGATGCTCGCATCATCTTTGTCCGAAACACCATCGACAGCAATAAACCCACTTCCTGAAATTATCTGCGGCGCGCGCAGAATACTCTGTTCATCTGCTTGTTGTTCGAAGAGCTGTACCGGGTCGAGCATCGTCTCCGGGGAAATGGACCGAGGGAAAGAGTAGACGATCGCGACTGGCACAACGTGTTCTCTGTGTTTCCTTTTTGCCCGGACCGATTCGATTGCGGATTGGATCGCATGCGCTCGAATATTGATTTCTGTCTGGTCTGCCTTAGGACTGGCGATGGTCAGCATAAGTGCAGCAGTGTCCCCAAAGTCGCTCTGGAACGAGATCGGACCTGCACCTTGCGGCAGTTGGTTGTTTAGCGCGTTCAGCTTGAGATTGATGTCGCTGAATTGCCGCTTCACGTCTGAGACATTCTCGGCCAGCTGCACATAGATGTAAGCCGCGCCGGGGAGCGAGACAGAGCGAATTCCATAGTCTGAAGCTGTGCCGGGATGAATCGTCTTGTTCTCGGCGACGGCGTCCTCGATTGGACGGCTAACAAACTGTTCGACCTGCTGTGCCGTGGCACCCGGCCACGAACAGAAGGCCACCGCGACCCGGACCGGAATGTCGGGGTCTTTCCGCTGGGGCATGCTGTGGTAGCCAAACCAACCCCATACGAGGACACCCACGAGGAGCACCCACGAGACCTGCGGGTGCTCCACGAAGAACCTGGGGGCATTGTGGGTTTTCTCGATTCGATCCTGGTCGTTTTTGTATGCCATGGACTCGTCTGCTTAGGGGATCGGTTGGATGGGATCGCCATCCTTCAAAAGTTGAGCACCTACGGAGACCACTCGCTCGCCGGGTTGGACTCCTTCAACGGCAACTGAATTGTCATGGGTCGTCCCCATCTGAACCTTGCGCAAGTTGGCAACGAGCCTGCCGGCGCGATCCTGTGCGACCATCACCGCAAAGTGATCGGGTTCCGAAGGGAGCGGCACGATGGCGCTGAGTGGGATCGAAATGGACGAGTGAGGGACTTCACCTAGACCGACCGAAGCGATCATGCCCGGCTTCAAATGACGGTCGCGATTGCTGACGGTCACTTCAACCGCGAAGATTCGGTTTCGCGTATCGGCAGCTGGGGAGATGCTTGTAACCCGCCCCTTCACAGGAGCGGCATTATTCTCTGTCTGGATCGTCAGCTCCTGCCCTAAACGTACTCGACTGAGAACGTAGTCCGGGGCGCCAAAGGCGACCTTTACGCGACCGATATCGGCGATGGTAAAGGCATTCGTGGACGGAGACACCAAGCTTCCTAAATCTATATTTCGGCTTAGGATGTACCCGGAGAAGGGAGCCTTCAGGTCGGCATCTCCAAGCGTCAATTGGGATTGAAGGAGCGTGGCCTTTGCATTGTCCATCGCAGCGCGCGTTGCATTGAGCTTCCTGAGACTGATCGTAAGCTGGCTTGGTGATGCTCTGCGTCGAATAGAGGGCTTTCGCTCGCTGGAAGTCCTGATCGGCTTTGGTGTGCTGCGCCACGGCTTGATCGAGTTGGGCTTGCGCCTGTGCCACTTGATTCTGCAGATCTTCCCGTCGAATGTGCGCAAGGGTGAGGCCTTGTTCCACGTAATCTCCGGTTCCGATGTTGCGAGTTCGCCCATCCGCACCTCGCACCTGCCTCATATTCGTTACATAGCCGGAGGAGCGAAACATGAGATCTACCTGTGCGTAAGGAAGAATGGACGCTGAATAGCGCAGTGTCTCTCCAGTGATCTGGGGCCCCGCTACGGTCGCGAGCCGGACGGCCCTTGCGGGCTGCGAGGGTATCTGCGATTGGCGATTACATCCGCCCAATGCTCCCGTCACGAATAAAGAGACGAGGACTAGTAGCGTGTTCAGTCTGTTTTCCGGGATCGTGAAAGGCTTCACGGCTTTACTCCTCACCCAGAGCTTTCTGAAACTCAGCCCGTGCACTCCAATATGCAAGAACCGCCTGATGATATTGGCTCTCGGCATCTGCCAATGAAGACTGCTGCTTTAGCAAATCGCTCAGTAGGATCGATTGCTGAGAATATGCTTCCTTTTGGTTCCGCATCTTCTCGGTCTCGGCGTCACGAATTGCCTCTGTGACTGCAAGGTGCGAACGCGCCTCTCGGAGATGTCTAAAGTTCGAATTCACATCGAGAAGAATCTGTTCCCGTGTGTCTTCGATAGAGAGCCCGACTTGCTGCTCTGCTAGCGCAGCCTGTCGAACCTTGTGGCGCTTTTCTCCCCAATCCCATGGCTGCCAGGTAAGCAAGGCGCCGACGAAGCCTATGTTTTGCGGCAGAAAATTGATATTTGCCGGACTTAAGTAGCCGGCTTGGATGGCGACATCCGGAATGTAGTGCGATTTCTCGCTCTTTGTCGCCAGCTCAGCCTGACGCATACGATTTGTCGCCAGTTTGATTTCTGGACGATGTTGGAGCGCAGCCGCCCTGGCTGCAGAAAGGTCTTCTTGTTCAGGGAGTGTCGCAGGAACGGGTTCCACCGAAAACTCCGTCTGCACGCTACGACCTAAGAGGTGATTAAGAACCTCTTTGCCATCCGCGAGCCTGTCTTCAATCGTGGTCAGCTGATAGGTCGCCTTGGCTAACTCTGCTTTGACACTCAGTCTGTCAGCTTCGAGTACGGCATGTTGGCTTAAGCGCCGATCTGTGAGTTGCAGCAACTCCTCCAGGTACTTCACCATCGATTGTTGGGATTCGTACTGGATCTGTGACTGGAGAACTCGATAGTACGACTGGCGAACATCGTCCATTAGCTTCTGTTCACGTTCGTCCAAGGACAACTGCGCCGCATCGACCTTGAGCCGCTGTACTGCGACGAATAGGTGAATGCGGATCAGTTGTGTGAGCGGCTGGGTCGCAGTAACCGAGGCAATCGCGATAGGGCGAGCGGGTGTATGAAGATCGGTGTTAGACCCCGGGATCGGCCCTGTTCCAGGGAAGGTGCCGAACTGCCCTTTGTTGATGGTGAAATCGATCGGCGCGAGCAACTGGGCCGCAAGCACCGAGGTGTCGATCCGAGGATATAGGTGCGTCTTTGCCTCGCCCACTGCTTCTCGCTGCTTGATGACATCAAGTCCAAACTCCTTGAGGTCTCGATTATTGGATTTGGCCAGTTGGAGCGCTTCGTCGAGCGTGAGTACCGTTGCACCGTTCGTTTGCGCCACTGCAAACTGGAATTGGCAGAGTGCCGCAACCAATACGCAGGTCATCGTTGATAGGCGCGCATGCCTCACTGCTTTATTCCTTTCCGTTGCTTCACGATTGCCCAACATTGGCCCTTTAATGCCATGCTGAAGCGTTCTCATCTTTTTTGGCCAGATGTTCTGCTAACTCCCGCCTCGTCCTCTCGTGATCCACTCGCGGATGTATGCTGGGCAATTCTTGAGCTGGATGTTGCCGGCTTCGCAGCGCCCTAGAAAACTCACAGTGTCTTGATCCACTAGTGTTAGATCTCTAAGGTCCAAAATTATGCTGCAACCGTTCGCTTCCGAACTGAGCAGCGTTTTCAATTCGGCCAGGTGTTCAGCGTCCATTCGGCCGCTCACTGTAAAGATCACTTCTCCGTTCGTTGCCCTCGTGATCTTGAGCATCTTCGCTGCACTCTCTTGATGTTTCTTGCTCCGCCGTTGCCTGTCGCACGTACTGTTATGGCAATCGCAGTTCCAACCGCAAAATATTCAACCTAAATGTCTTAGCTGTCGGTGGAATGTCGGGGATTCGTCAATTGCTGAAATTCCCTACAACAGGTTTCGGAGGCGACTGAGCTGCGGGTGGGTAGAAATGCGGCTAGCCGACTTTGGAGGAGTTTGCAGTTTTGAAGCGATACTTGTTGATCTTCAGTGATGCGATCTTCGATTCTAAGGTTGATCGATGAAGCCCCAGCTTTGCAGCCGCCCCGGAGGGACCGGACACTCGCCCTCCGCTTGCGCGCAGGGCAGCCTCAATCATCTCTTTCTCCTGGGCAGCAAGCTTTTGAGATAGTTCCGACTGACTTTTCGGTTCGTTTGCAAGAGGCTTCCGTGATAACCAACTCTCATCAACTGAGAAATTCTCCGTTTCGCATACAATGACAGAACGTTCCACGACGTTCTGCAACTCCCGAATATTACCTGGCCAGGGATAGGATAGAAAAAGGTTCAGCGTCTTTTTGTTCATCCCGCGGATGCTCTTTCCTGCCTTTCTTGCGAAACGGTCAATGAAGTACTCGACCAGCAGGGGAATGTCCTCTTTTCTTTCCCGCAGAGGAGGAATCTCAATCGGAAAAACATTGAGGCGGTAAAACAGATCGCTCCGAAATGTACCATCCGCGATGGCAGCCTCCAAATCGCGATTGGTGGCGGCGATGACCCGCGCGTTCGCTCGGATAGACTGATTGCCGCCCACACGCTGAAACTCCCGCTCCTGCAGAACATGCAACAGCGAAATTTGTGTTTCCGCCGGGAGTTCCCCGACTTCGTCAAGGAAGATCGTGCCTTCTTCTGCAAGCTCGAACCGGCCCAGTCGCCGTTGCGTTGCCCCCGTAAAAGCTCCTCTCTCATGACCGAACAATTCCGAAGCAATTAAGGAAGCAGGAATTGCAGCACAATTCACACTGACGAAGGCGCGGGACGACCGCCGAGATCTCTTGTGAATTGCGCGCGCGATCAACTCTTTGCCTGTGCCCGTTTCACCGGTGAGCAGAACAGTGGAATCCGTCGGCGCAACCTTGGAGACGCGAGAAAGCACTGCTCGCAGGGCGGGAGAGACTCCTACAATCTCCTCAAACATGAGGGCCTGATCGATTTGCTCCCGGAGCGCCACGTTCTCGTCTTGAAGACGGTCTTTCAGGCCCTTAATTTCGTCGAAAGCTATCTCCAGTTCGGCCCTAGCCTCTGCGATTTGGCCATAGGCAGTGGCGTTCTCTACCGCGATGGCTACCTGGTTCGCCACCTGCGTAAGAAACTCAATATCGACTGGACTGAAAGGATGGTCCTCGCGGCGGCCAAGCGCCAAAACGCCGAGAACGCCATTCCGGCTAATAAGTGGCAGGACACAGCCGGTTTTGAGACCCTCGGCAATGGCCGGGTCATTCTTTAGTCCTGACTGAAGCAGGTCAGTAGCATTGCCCGCCCATGGTTTGCCAGTGCGGAAAACAAAACCACCAAGCGACCCCTCTATCGAAATGAGCTCCTCTCGAATGAGTCCTTTGCTGTCTGGAAAATCGATCACGAACGTTTGCAGTCTTTTCATCTCCGAGTCGGGGAAGCAGACACTCACCAGATCGCATTGCATGACGCGCCGGACGCTAGACGAGATTGCACCCAGGAGGTCTCGGAGCTGCAAATTTGAGACAACCTGATTGGTGACATCGAGGAGTAACTGCAAGCGGTCTTCTGCCCGTTTGCGATCATCAATATCCGTCCGCAGCGTATACCAGCGGATGATACGTCCCTCCGTGTCCCGCCAGGGGAGAGAGCGTACATGGAACCAGCGGTATACGCCATCGGCACGTCGAATACGGTACTCAGACTGGTAAGGATGCCCAGTTTCGACCGAGAGCCTCCACGTGGCCAGCATGCGAGGAAAGTCATCGGGATGAACAATGTTTGAGGTCGTCCAACCTTTCGATTCCTGAGCCTTCAATTCTTCAAGAGTGGTGCCAAAATAATCCAGGCATTGCTGACTGACAAATTCGAACTCGCCTTCCGCCGTCGTAGTATTCACGAGCCCGGGGATGCTATCGACGATCAGCCGAAAACTCTGTTCGCTCGCGCGCAGCGCCTCCTCGGCATGTTGTAACGCATCGAAGTTCAACGCGTCATCCAGCGCCAGCGCCACTTGGTTGGCAACGAACGAGAGAAAGTTAACTTCCTCCTCGCTATAGGCATCAGCCTCCGTGCTGCCCAGAGCGAGGCCCCCGAGGCGCCGGTGTACCGTCGTTAAAGGAAGCACGCATACCGACCGGACCCCGCGGTTCTTGAGCATCTCGGCTACCGCTGGGAATCGACTCTCCGAGTCCAACGACGGAATTATCAACGGCTGTTGATGCTGGTACACCCACCACGTGAAGGTTTCTTCCGGCGCGAATTGTGGAACCTGGAGGGGGACGCCGGGCTCGCCGTACGACGTGAGATGTATCTGGTGCGCATTCTCGTCATAGATGCCGACGCCCATGACATAGAAGTTCACCACCGCGCGCAACTCGCGCGCGAGAAGCCTGAAGAGTTCCTCCGAAGATCGGATCGAGATGAGAGTTTGCGAAACGCGGAAGAGGGCTTCGTATCGCTCAGTTGCCGCCGTACCGGCCCCGCTTTGTTGGGTGTCGCTCATCAGTATCCGCGGGTTCGATTTGACAGCATTTCACAAATGTCTCGGTCCCGAGGACCGCAAAACAACGCTAGTCAGAATTCGGGCTGTCAACAAAATACACCCGCGCGGACACCGACGTCACTCAGCACCAAGCAGTACTCCACCCCCGAACCGTTCCGCAATCCGATTATGGAAGAGTTGCCGACAATCTGGAAGTAAACGACGACAGCGCGTTTACCGGTACATCGAGATGCGAAGAACGCTTCGACCTTACGCCTCTCTCAGCAGTTCGGTGCGGTACTTGGAGGCAATCGCCTTCACTTTTTCGATGAATGCTGCCTGTTCGTTTTCGTTGAGCTTCGGTGGAGGCGTGGTGCGAGTGGCCACCGGCACGCCAACTTCCAGGAAGAATTTCTCCTGCCCAGCTGGAGAACAAATACAGAGCATGCGTACGGCCTCACTGGAACCATTGTGAAACTGATGCGGAGCGTTGGCAGGGATGTTCAGCATTTCGCCGGCGCGGAGGGTCGACTTCGTGCCGCGGAAAGTGGCTTCCATCTGGCCTTCGAGGAGGATAAAGGTTTCCTCGAAGTCATGGCGGTGCGGTGGCGGACCGCCGTCGGGCGGGATGTGCATGTCGATGACGCAGAAGCGTCCGGCAGTCTGCTCGCCTGTAACGGTGATGGTGTAGGTATCTCCGACCAGCCCGATGTGAGGGAGGTTGTCGGGTTGAGCAACGGTTAGGCTGCGTTTGGGATCGTCCGGAGGAATGGGTGATGGAGCAGATGACATTTCGTTCTCCTCGAGGTCCTGTGTTCTAGTGTTTGATGCCGATCGTTACTTCCAAAGGGCAGCGATTTCCGATGGGAAGACCTTCTGAACATTAACTCCCGAATCATCGGATCTGGATTGCCGGTGATGCGATCCCTGTTGTCAGCCGAGAATCAGCTTGGCTGCGCGACCAGCAATCATGTGGGTCGACGCGTTTGTCCCCGGCCCTGTAATGATCTGTGGCATCACGGAGGCGTCCGCCACGCGCAAACCCAAAATGCCGTGCACCCGAAGCTCTGGGTCGACAACAGCGAGCTTGTCCACGCCCATTTTGCATGTACCAACTGCGTGTCCAAAACTTGCCGAGGCAAGTCTGGCAAGTTCCCGGATCTCCTCAGCGCTCGCCTGGGGCCCTGGAATGAGTTCGCTCTCGCGCAAACTGTCGAAGGCATGCTGATTTCCGAGTTCACGCGCGGCTTCGATGGCGCGCACGATGGCCGTAAAATCGTGATCCGTGCCGACATAGTTGCCGTCGATCACAGCAGCATCCTGAGAATTGTCGCTAGCCAGGCGGACGGAACCTATGCTGGTGGGCTGCACAAGAGCTGGCACGATTGTGAACGCGTCTGCTGGAGGAGTTCCAAAGCGCGTGGCCACTTCGGGCGTAACCACTGGTAGTTGATGAAGCACAAGACTAATGTCCGTGTCGCCCGAAGGACCACTCGACAAGTAAGCCTCTGCCTCGACCGCGTTACTGTCGGCCGGCCGATCCGGCATCTTGCCTTTGTACTTGAACACGACGCCGGAGACTAGCACATGGTCCTGCAGATTCTCGCCAACGCCGGGCAGGTTCTCGACGACGTCGATTCGAAGACTGCGCAGCGCCTTCGCTTCCCCGACGCCTGAGAGCATCAGAAGCTTCGGGCTATTGATAGTGCCCGCGGTAAGAATCACTTCCTTGTCGGCCGCAATATCCTTTAGGGCGCCGTCTGTCATTATCTTGACGCCCACGCAATGAGTACCTTTGAAGTTCAGCTTCACCACGTTGGTGTTGAGCAGCAGAGTGAGGTTCGGTCTCGACAACGCCGGGCGCAGGAAGGCGCCAACTGCGCTCACGCGGGTCCCATCCGCGGCGATGTTCATGTTGATGTAGCCGGCGCCGGGGCGCATTGGTCCGTTCACGTCATCCAGAATGGGCATGCCCATCTGTCGTGCAGCCTCGATGAAGGCTGGCGCGGTTGGGTGGGGATCCTTTGGCCGGCGGATGTGTATTGGGCCGCCGGCTCCGCGCCAAGCATTGGCGCCGCCCTCCCAATCCTCCTGACTCTTGAACACCGGAAGCACGTCGGCGAAGGCCCAACCCTTGGCTCCGTTCTCCGCCCACCCGTCGTAGTCCCGCTGCATGCCCCGCATCCACACCATGGCATTGATGCTGCTGCCGCCGCCGAGTACGTGGCCGAGGGCCATGTTGAATTTGCGATTGTTCAATCGCGGCGAGGGGGCGATGGGCAAGTGGTAATCGAGCGGGCCGCCGACATTGTAAAACCAGATGCTCGGGTTCGCGATGGTCGGCGCGTCGTCGGGTCCTACCCGACTCGATGACGAGAACATGCGCGCCGGAGGCAGACAATTCCGCGGCAAGAACTGATCCGGCCGCGCCCGCGCCCACGACGATGAAGTCATATTGCCCTTCTTCATGCGATACGTTGTTCATTTTCGAATCTCCTAACGCCTGAGCTTTGATGTCTCCAATGGCCGCTTTGAAAATCAGAAGGGATACTGGCGCTGACCGCTGTGCGAGTTGATCCAAATAACGTCGCTGAAATCATCCAGGCTGCGGGGTCCCGTCCGACCCCAGCCGCTGTCGCGAACACCGCCCATTGGCGCGTGAATCTCCTCGTTGACGGTCGGTGAATTCACATGATGGTGTTCGCCTACACGAAACACGTCCAGACCAACCTGATCGGCAAATTCGATCTGTTCGACCAGGTGGCGCAGACGATCCGACGTAGTGACAGCGAGACTCGCGTCGTCGTATGCCGCTGCGAAGCTGTCGATACGAATTTGCATTTGTGTCTCGCCCAACTCTGTGATCATTGGCTTGCTCCTTTCCGCTTCTGCGTGAGAGCGGCGGGCACGTGCCGATTATTTTTTCACTGAGTTGCTCTCAACCCTTTCAATGCTCCGCCCCACGCAATTACTTCATCTGCCATCGCATGCACTGCCTTGTCGTGCCGTTCGTGTGGCTTAAAGGTCGTGAAGTTCTCAAAGTCTGTCCACATCGAAAGCGCCACCTGTGCTCGCACGTCCGCAACCGATTTCGCCCATCACTAGCCTCAAGTTCTCCACCGCTCGGACACCGCCAGCGCCGCCATATCCCACAAATCCTGCCGCTTTGTTGTTCCATTCGTGGAAGAGAAAATCGATCGCGTTCTTCAACGCCGCCGAGGTGGCATGGTTGTATTCGGGGTGACGAAAATATAGGCATCGAGTGAGGCAATTTTCTCGCTCCATCTCTTAGTGTGCGGCTGGCCATACTGATGCATTATGGGCGGCACAGCCTCATCGAGGAGCGGTAGCTTGTAATCCTCGATGTCGACAACCTCAAATTCCGCGTCCTTGCGGCTTTTCAGGATATCGTGCACCCACTCTGCGACGGCCCCGGCTTTCCGCCCCGGTCGCGTACTGCCGACGATAATTCCAATTTTCAGCATTTTCCTTTTTTCTCCTTTTGGGTACAGTCCCCACGTCGATTGGTGATTCACCGAACGCGGCGATGATTATCCTGCTCGTCCATGACTGCTAAGCCGTAGATGTTGTTCTTCAAGTTTCTCCGCTGCCAGCAACCCTAGCTTCTTAAGCGATCCATAGAGTTGCTCCATCTCCTTTTCGGACAGTGCTGACATGAGCGCCTCAAGGTCCTTGGCATGCCGCTCGAACGACGATGCCGCCAGACGCTTGCCTTCTGCCGTCAGGTGAACGACCCGCGCCCGTCGATCAATTGGCTCGCCCTGCGTACCACCAACCCTAGTTTCTCGAGGCGATCTACTGCCGCAGTCATCGAGCCACTGGCCAGGCGCACCTTGTCCTGAATCTGCGTGATCGTTAGCGGGCCCTTATGCAAGAGAGCTTCGAGCGCAGCGAAATCCGTGAGGCACAGCCCTGTGTTGGCGATACTCTGCTCAGCCACGAGGCTTAGCACGCGAAAGCTCTTGTTTTGCAACATGATCGTGGCTGTCGCCATGGTTCATGGTCAATTCGGATTCTGGATGAACTGGACTGGGAAGCATGTTCCGGACGCGGGCTCTTACGCGCCGGGTACAGTCCTGGTGGATGAGTGCGCCGATGGCGTGCATTTGTCATATGACAGGATGGTCAGCCTTTTAGCCCCCTTATGGGAATTCCGAAGCGCTGGAGGTAGCCCGGAACCTGGATACCTAAGTCGAAGATCTTTTGCGACAAGCTGCATCTTGAGCAAGCCTCAAAGGAGCGAAGTGCCGGTAAGCAGGAATTGCGGGAATTCTTCTAAATGGTCATCACTACCTTACTACCTTTGGCTGGGGACTTGGAATCGCCAGAGCTTCGGTAATTCTTAGCGGCACCTGGGGCACGTGACTCATATTATTGCGTGCTCGGGCTGAGCACCAAGAAAAACAAGCGTTGCGCGATGCCCAGGCGCACCTATCGGCAATTCGGACACGCCTGGTTCAAGAAGGGCGCCTGTAAACACACTTGGTCAAAGAAGAAATTTGTTACGCGTTTGCCTCAGGATGCTTCGAGGCGGAATTCTTCAAAAGTTCTCCCACGGTCTCTAGTATTTCGCGCGAAAGCGCCTCATCCGATACGGCGCGTGCTAGTGACATCGCTCCGACGAGCGCACTAAAAGTCAAAATCGCTCTCGATCTTGCCGTCCGCTTGTCTCTCCCTGGAAGCAATGTGGCGATCAACTGAATGTCATTTCGGACCTGTTCGGCGGTAAGCGAACGGGTCCGCTTATCGCAGCGTGCGATCTCCGGCGCCAGAGCACTGAAGGCGCAACCCGAGCCTGGATTATTTCGATGCGCTTCGTTGAGATAATCGTCCATCAACTTTGCGAGGGATACCGACGGCCCGCCAGATTTGGCAGCGTCCACTCGACGCTGCCACCCACCGAATGCAGAGCTAACCGCTTCGGCAACCAGATCGTCACGCGAATCGAAGTGCTTGTAGAACCCGCCTACCGTCAGACCTGCTTCCTTCATCAGTTCAGCGATTCCGACCCCGGCAAGGCCTTCTTCGCGGAACTTCTTTGAAGCGATCGAAACGATGTGCTTGTGAGTTTTTGCCTTTTCAGCCCTGGAATGGCCCATGTATCACCTCCCTCGAAAAATAAACCTGCAACTAAATCAGGATTACGAATCTAATCCTGTAGATGGATTATAACAATAATCCAGATTGCTCGCTTAGCTACCGCCAGGATTCGTGTTTTAACGGGGCCGCGAATATCAGGAAACAGTGGATGGATCCGAAAGCGGAATGCTGAGGACACGACAGAAGAGAGGGCAGAATGAGCAAATCAACAGCAGCAAAGAATAAGGCCATCGTTCTAGAAGCGTTCGAGACCTTGTTCAATAAGCGCGATTACGCGGCGGCGGAAAGGTTCTGGTCACCGAATTACATTCAGCACAGTGTCCACATTGCTCCGGGACGCAACGGACTTTTCGAACTCGTTAAGAGTCTGCCGGAAATGCTGAAGTACGAGCACGACATGATCGTGGCCGAAGGCAATCTCGTGATCGTTCACGGACGCTTTTCCGGTTTCGGCGCTCCAGCTAGTTGGATAGCCGCCGACATCCTCGTCATGGAGGAAGGGATTTTGGTCGAGCACTGGGATGTCATTCAAGACGAAGCAACACGTGTGCAATCCAAGAGCGGGAATCCGATGTTCGGCAGTTCATTCCCCGGATAGGTACATCCACGATCTCGACCGTCGGTTTTCGGCGGCGCACTCAAACCGTAAACGGTTTTGAACGAAAGGAGTCTTCTTATGCGGCAGTTGCAACTCATGGCTCAGGGCGAACCTTCAGATGTCATCGAACTCAACACGGTCTCCGAACCGGTTCTTGGTCAGGAGGATGTTCTCATCTCGATGGAAGCGGCCCCGATGAATCCCTCGGACTTTTTGTTCGCCCGTGGCATATACGGCGTCCGGGCGGCCTTCCCTTCCTCGGTGGGGGCGGAGGGTGTTGGCCGAGTCGCCAAGATCGGATCGAAGGTTGATCCGGCTCTGCGGGGCAAGCGAGTCCTCATTCTTCCTACCTACGAGCAGGGCACCTGGGCAGATGAAGTTGTCGTCTCGGTGCGCAACCTCGTGCCCGTGAGCGACGAAGCGGATCCCCTGCAACTCTCGATGATAGGGATTAACCCAGCTACCGCCTATCTCCTGCTTAACCGATACGTTTCCCTGATGCCCGGCGACTGGATCGGTCAAACCGCAGCCAACGCCGCCATGGGGCAGTACATCATTGCGCTCGCGAAGCTTGCAGGAGTCAAGACGCTGAATGTCGTCCGTCGGGAAGAAGCTGCCAAACAGGTTCGGGAGTGGGGAGGTGACCGCGTAGTCCTTCACGGCGACAACCTACACAAGGATATCGAGGAGGCTCTCGACGGCAAGAAACTCAGCCTCGTCCTCGATACGGTGGGCGGAACGCCCGTGGGCGAGTTGGCCTTATCGCTTAAACCTGGCGGCTCGATTGTCGTCTACGCACTTCAAAGTGGGCAGTTCCCGACCATCTCGCCCGGAGACTTCATCTACCGTGGTCTTAGCCTCCACGGATTCTGGCTCATCAACTGGATACGCAACGCGCCCCGCACAGAGATCAAGGAAACTTACCAGAAGCTGGGAGACCTCGTAGCTGATGGGTCGCTGTCGGCCGCAGTGGAGCATGTGTACCCGCTCAACCAGTTCAAGGAAGCGTTCAAACAATCCTTGAAATCGAATCGTAGCGGCAAGATCCTGTTCCAGTTTGGGGCTACTAATCAGACCGATCGTGGCTAAGACCTTCCCGTTGGCCGAAGCGGCTGAAGTTCTGCGCTATCTGGTTGTGGACCGCCCCTTCGTCAGGGTCATCGTCACAATCCGACAACTTTGAGATAAGAGGAGAAGGAATACATGAACAAGCTTGAAGGAAAAACTGCACTCATTACTGGTGGGACTAGCGGGATTGGTCTCGCTACGGCCAAAGCGTTTGTCAACGAGGGCGCGTATGCCTTCATCACGGGCCGACGTGAGGCGGAGTTGGCTGCGACGGTAAAGGAGATCGGCAGAAATGTAACGGGCATACAAGGAGACGTTTCGAATCTTGGCGACCTTGATCGCCTCTTTGCGCAAATCAAGCAAGAAAAGGGCAAACTCGATATTGTGTTCGCCAATGCCGGGGTCGCGAAGTTTGCCGCTCTCGGCGCGATCACCGAGGAGCTCTACGACTGGACCTTCGACATCAATGTGAAAGGCCTGCTTTTCACGGTGCAGAAGGCGCTACCCCTTTTGCCGGATGGCGCTTCCATCATCTTGAATTCATCCGTCGTCGCCAGCAAAGGGTTGCCAATCAATAGCGTTTACAGCGCCACCAAAGCCGCCATTCGTTCCTTCGCGCGGACGTGGACAACCGACTTGAAGGATCGTCGCATTCGCGTGAACGCAGTAAGCCCAGGCTCCATTGACACGCCCGGACTGAGTGGGCTCCTGGGTTCCTCAGAAACGGGCCAGCAACGCTTAAAGAATATCTCCAACAATGTTCCGCTCGGCAGGCTGGGCACGCCCGATGAGATCGCCAAGGCGGTCGTGTTTCTTGCCTCAGACGACGCAAGCTTCGTCACAGGAACAGAGTTGTTTGTCGACGGCGGCTTCGCGCAAGTGTAGGGGTAGTCATTTCGGGAACAGTGATCCACTGGGAATGCGAACGCGCTTGCAATCGCTCGCGACCTGGATGCAAAAGTTGAGATCCTTCTTCGAGGCCTTGCGGCTTGACGATATTGCCTTTTGCGAGTTGGAACGCTTGAACCACCAAAAGAAGGTTCGGCTACCCCTGCGCAGTGGGACGGATGACGATCTCCTTTACATCAACTTCAGCCGGCTGCTCGATGGCGAACGCAATAGCACGAGCGATCGCCGCCGGTGGAATCGCGGGTCTCGAACCTGCGGCCTCCTGTGTCACAGGGCGGAGTGCCGGCCCTAACATGGCTCCGCGTCAAATCAATCTCAGCACACCCTGCCATACTCCATGCGACTTTTAGCATATTTAAACAAAACGTCAGCGGAATCGGTTCGGTCTCGTGTGGATTAACTTTTCCTTACATCTCCTTAGTAATAGGACCGCTTAGCGCGCTAGAGCGCAAAATCGTTTGAAAAGCTGCGCTTTGCATCAATGCCCGTAGCGGCAAGCCACATAGATTCAATAGGATGAGACTCTATGACCCATTTTCACGAACGTGTCGAGGTAACGGAGCGAGGCGAGCATCAGCCATCGCGTTCCAGCGTCCACCGTGACGTGATGCGCCAGGGTGTAAGCCTCCCCGGTGGCTCGGTCGCTCGTCAGCGTAAAGATTGTGCTCTGTCCGACGAAGTGCGTAGTGGCCGCGTACTTGTTCAGATCGGCAAACACCGGAGCGGGCGCCTCGCGCGAGTGTAGTTCCTGTGAAGGTGTCGGATCATTGGCGTTCATGTACACCACGAAGTGGGTGTTCGGAGTAAAGAGAGACATTTGACCTTTCGCATCGCGACGGTCCGCACAGTGCGCATAGGCCTCGACAAGCTCCCGGATAGCGAGGCGATCCACGGCTTCGTTCGGGGAGATGGTGAGGTGCTTGCTCATGAGTTGGTCTCCTTGTTCGATTCGTTCAGGTCCGGCAGCAGCGTGGCGAACGCTCGCTTGGCAGCAGCGATGCCGCGGTGTATCCTCTTCGTCGGCCAGCGTCTTCTGCCAGCTCACTTCCGATAATCCTCATTCATGGGCTGCGATATTTTGTGACCAAAGCGGAACTGCTCCCATAAGCACAGCATTGTTCCCAAGTTCGGCGGCGCGGACCTGCACCTTGCCCCAGGGTGTCCACGCATACTTGTGCACATATGACTTGATGTGAGGAATAATAACCTCTGCGCTCTTCATTACACCGCCGCCGATCAAAATCATCTCCGGATCGTATGCATGAACCAAGCCGACGGCAGTCGCCGCCCATACATTCAAACAGCGGTCACGGATCGCAACGGCGACCTTGTCTCCAATTGCAGCTTCTTCAAAAAGCTCCTTGAATCCGACGTTTGAATATCTCGACAACGCGCCATTTGTCGCTCCGGGCCAATCCTTTATTATCAAGGGAAGTGACCACCCACTCGCTTCCGCTTCCGCGCAGCCAATCGCCCCACAGGTGCATGGCCGGCCATTGAATACTGCCGGAATGTGCCCCCCCAAACAACCTGCTTGCGCATGCTTGCCGCGAAGCAACTTGCCTTCGATCATTGCCACGCCGCCAATGCCAGTGCCTAACGTCATCATCACGACATCAGTAAAACCAAGCGCCGCGCCAGCGTACGATTCTCCCAACAGCGCCATGCGCGCATCGTTCTCAATTCGTGTCGGCAAGCCAACATTTTCGCGGATCCATTCCGCAAGATCGATGTCTTTGACGTCCTCGTACTTGCCGTCAGTTGAAAGGATTCGGTTCACCCGTGAATCAACAAGTGCGGCAAATCCGATTGCTACGCCCACAACGTCACGGGATGAAAGTCCTCGCTCTTGCATGAGTTCGCGGCATGCATCCCGAACCCGCGGCAGCACTGCCTGGAGACTCTTCGCGCAATCTGTATCAATCGTCTCATGGGCAAGCAGGACACGATCCTCGACCAAGCCGCACGTTGCGTGTGTTCCGCCAAAATCAATAGCTAAGGCCTTCACCTGAAAATGACTCCTAGCACCATCGTTCCCTGCTTGAACCTTTCACGCTTATACGATCGGGTTGCGGCGAAGCAAACGGCCCCAGTTGAATGGCAGTACACTTTCGAAGACTTCAATCTCAGTTATGAGGTGCACTGAGCACCGCATATTGTTAATAGCTTGAACAATTCAGTTCGACAAAAATCCAGTTCTACTTGCTCCACGCCTGTTGAATCTGTTCCAGCGTGCGACCTTTCGTCTCGGGAACCATCTTCCACACGAAAACACAGCAAAGCCAGGAAAGCGCGCCGTAGATCGCAAATGTTCCCCAAAGGCTCAGAATCTTCACTAAGCTGAGAAATGTAAACGTGACCAGAAGTGTGCCCAACCAGAGAGTTGACGTTGCGATCGAGGCGGCGCGACCTCGTACCTTTGTGGGGAAGATCTCCGAGATGATCAGCCAGGGACCGGGGCCCATGCCGAGAGCGAAAAAGGCGACATAAAGCAGAATGCTGGCCAGCATCAATAGTGGCGACACGCCGTAGACATTCAAACCGATCACCAGACATGTGAGCGCGACTGCCATCCCTCCGCTCGCGATCATCAAAATCGCCCGCCTGCCCCAGCGGTCGAGAAAGACCATGGCGACAATGGTCAACAAGAAATTCACCGTTCCGATAATCACGTTTGCTATCAGCGCCGTGCTCGTCGATTGTCCTGGGAAGTGCTCGCTAATGATTATTGAGCCGTAATAGAGCACGGTGTTGATTCCCGTAATCTGCGAGAAAAGCGCGAGCAACATTCCAACTGCAAGACGCTTGCGCATGTTCGGCGAAAGCACCTCATGCCATGAACCCTCCTCGCTCGCTGCCGCTTGTTCGACAGCCTCGACCTGTTGCTTTGCGGTCTGCTCGCCGAAAATCCGGGCCAGAACCCGTTCACCTTGATCGTGGCGGCCTATGCTGATCAGCCAGCGTGGACTCTCGGGAATCAGAAGCAGCCCAAATAAAAATGCGATTGATGGAATCGCTGCGATGGCTAACATCCAGCGCCAGCTGCTCTCTCCGAGGGGAGCGACCTGCCAATTGACTAGATATGCCGAGAGAATGCCAACGACGATCGCCAATTGATTCAACGAGACGAGCGTTCCTCGATTTTTTGAAGGCGAAATTTCCGCAATATAGACCGGCGTGAGCACGGAGGCAAGGCCGATTGCCAGCCCCCCAAAGAGTCGGGCTGCGGAAAAGATCATGACTGTGCTGGCCAGCGCCGCGCTGATGGAGGAAAATGCAAACAACAACGCCGAAGCGATCAGCGATTTCCGCCGACCGTAGCGGTCGCCGATCATACTTGCGCCGGCAGCGCCGAGCAGACAACCTAGCAGGAGCGAACTTGCCGCGATTTCAGTCTGCAGGTTCGAAAGCGCAAATTGGCCACGAAGTAGAAGGAGGACTCCGTTGATGACGGCAGTGTCGAAGCCGAAAAGAAATCCGGAAATTGCAGTGGTCGCAGCCAGGAGCACGACATAGCTCAGCGACTGGGCTTTTGCTTCCCCAACCTCAGCGTTCACAGTTGCGGTCGGTACGTGCATGCATCCTCCTACAAACCTTTGTATTTGAGATCACGCTGAACTCGGTTTCCGATAATTGCGAAGTAGCATTTACGAGATCACATCTGTCCCGATCGTACGAAGGCTTTGATCGTGCCGCACTTTGATCCCTCGGATTCTCCGCCGGGACGAATGGTGTACGCGCCCACTGCCGCAGGCACGATGAAAGTTTCCGCATAGTGAACTGCAAACGGATCAAATGCGCCGCTCGGACTTTCCACGATTGCTTCCCTGCCCTCCACAAGATTCAGGACATTTACGGTGCCCTTAGTATCGTGTGGAGTTTTATCTGTGGACCAATTCCGACGTGTCTCAATAAATTCCAGCTCGTGCAGCCCCGTCCGCTCCTCGGTCCAACCTGCGCCTTTGCCCACAAACTCGACTCGGTTGATCAGGTTCTTTTTTACCCAGTCCGTTTGCCGGTCCCAGGCGATGTTTGCGATTCCATGATCAAGATGGATCGGCCGCGGCAAGCCGTTTAGGCCGAGCCGCCCCCAATCCCAGAGCTTGAACGTGAAGATGTATGGAGTCGCGCTGATTTCGAGCACCATGCTGTTTCTTCCCGAGCAGTGAATCGTTCCGGCTGGAATCAGGAAGTGATCGTGCTTCTTGGCAGGAAACTTGTTTACGTAGGTTTCTGCACAAAACGGCGGTCCACCCTCCTGTGCGAGCCGCAGTTCGCGGGCCATTGCCTCGCGATCGATTCCCTCCTTCAGGCCAAGATAGACTGAGCCGTCCTCGCCAGCTTCGAGCAAGTAGTAACTTTCATCTTGCGTATAGTCCATTCCAAACTGCTGGCGAATGTATTCTGTGCGCGGATGGACCTGCAGCGAAAGGTTCCCGCCGCCCATCGTGTCGAGGAAATCAAAACGGATCGGAAACTCCGCACCGAACCGGCTGTAAATGTGGTTTCCGAGTAATTCACGGGCGTGAAGGAAGGTCAGGTCAATCGCCGGCAACTCAATTTGCGAATCGCCGAACCCAAGAAGCAAGCTGTTTTCTTCGGGAACGCAATCGAAACACCACGCATGATTGGGCGCGTCTGTCGGCAGGTTACATATCTCTTCCATCCAATGCCCGCCCCACGGGCCGGGGTCGAAGTAGGGCACCACGCGGAACGGCCGGCTCGCGACTGTCTTGAGGCCCGCTCGTACGCAATCGCCGGCCACGAGTTTTGGCGTGGAACTGTTTGTGTCTAAGAAGAAGTCGGCTTTCGGCAGGACTTCCTTCTTGAGGCGATCGGCGGCGCGCCAGTCTACAAAAAATGCTCTTTTGTACTTCAGACTCGGACTCTCCTCAATGTTGTCTGTGCCCAGATTTGGGATCTCATTTCGCCGCTGCCGACCTTGTATCTCCCAGCGTGCCAAGTCAGCGTAAACGAGAACGTCGAACTCCGGGGAAACGAACGCCGCACCGACGCCTATCACAAGCAGCAATCCGTTTTTCCAAGTTGTGAGTTTCTCGCGTGCGTGGCTCAGTTTCGATTCGTCGAAAAACACCTGCAAACCAATGTCGTTCATCCGCCCAAAGACCGGATCATCACCCAAGTATGGAGCCAGCAACGTGTCCAGACAGTGTGGTGCCTTCAGCAAGTCGGGCGTGTAAATCATGCCTGCGGGACGCAAACCCTCGACGAGCGCATCCTTAATAATTCCTTCAAATGTGCCGGGGTAGCATTCAACAGCGAGAGTGCATCGGCCCTGTTCGGACAAAGGCTTCAATCGATCAATGATGTTCCGCCAGCCCACCCGGCAATCGGCCGCGCTGGTACTCACGGGAATACAGGGATATTTGTCGTAGTTTGATTTACGCGACATTCGTCAAGTTTCAATTTCTGCCGGACTTCTAAATCAATAGTGGCGCTTTACCACGTGCGAATCTATTCCAATTCGAACGAAGCCGGGGCAAAGCGGCTGAGCAAGAACTCGAATGAGCCGTCTTGTACTGCAATTGGTGGACCCAGCGAATCGCCGCGTAGGTCCACAGGCCTGGCGATGCGTGCGAGTGATCCGGAAGGGAGTTGCACGGTTACTTTGCCGGATTCTCCCGCGAATTCCCATAACCGCAGGAAGGTCACTTTATCTGTTGACTTCTGCTTGAGCGCGGTGATCACCACGCCCGGACGCGACACGCTAACCCCTGACTGCGTTGAGGGAAGTGGTCCACGAGCTCCGGAACCCGCCGAAGCCACCAGTGGCACCATAGTCTCTAACGCGGGCACGGCGAGTTGGTCGCCAAACCAAATGCGTACTCGTGAGCTCCAAGTGCCTGAATACCAATAACGGTAATTCGTATTCCATTGGTTGTTGTAAAGATTGAGGAAGACCACTGGCTTCTTGGGGACAAAATCCAGAGAAAACTTCCAGATCCCCGGCGTATCGAGACTGACCAAAGGGTGGTCCATTGGACAGAGTGAGACGCTCGCTCCATCGCCGCCCGTGATTGTCAATCCGGCGCCAACCGCATAAATATGGCGATTCGAGCCGGGCAAAATATCGCAAGACGGGTCCATGACTCCGAGCGTCCGGGCTATGCGGAACTGCGGTGAGTTTGATCTGAATGGTAGGCAAAGCCAGTCGGCTTCTGGCCAGTTGTCCTTCGCTTTGTCCTTGATTATCAGCTCAACATCGAGGTAAGCAACACCCGCATGAATGGTCACGCGCAGGGAAGTTGCCGGGAGATGGTTATTCAAATCACCCGGCATCTCCAGAATGCCGGTCAGCGTTTCACCTCGTTTGACGAGACGTATTGAGCCGTTCGTTCCCGAAGCGCGACGGTAGCGCACCCCAGCAGGAAGACCAGGCTTGTACATCCCAGAATGAAGATGAGTACCCCATCTGCCTTGTTGATACGCTCGGCAGTAGTCCTCTGTCTGCAAACTTTCAAATCGCTCGTTGAGATATTGTCCCATGCCATATTCAAGGGATCCGTCTACCCACTCTCGGCCTGTGCCCTTCTGGACAAGCGACGCAATCACGCCGCGGACTGGATCGAGTGTCACCCTTATGAATTCGTTTTCCAATGTGTTACCGGACAGTGATTTCGACAGCGTAGAGGGCGGAGGAGAAAACGTTCTGTAGCCGTGTGCCGGAATATCCTTGGCAAGGAATGAGGTGCCATCGATCTCGACTATCCCAGAACGTGGCCAAGGCAGCGGGTTGTATACCACAACTTTAGATCCCTCGGCGTCAACCGCCCGCGTGAGAGCGGAGAGCCCAGCATCAAACAACGATGAAGTAATGCTTGCTGCATTTCGGATGTAGTTGGTCTTGTCTTCCCAAGAGGCTTCAAGTTGATGATACTTGGCCGGAGGAAGCTCCCTAAAGGCTCGCCCGTAAACATCAACAGACTGTCCAAGTCCCCAGGTATGCTCGCTGTACAGCAAGCTTTGTTCAAAGGCCTTCGCGACTCCCTCATCGTGTTCCTCGACTGGCACACCCCACTGGCGCAAATGAGTGTGTAGGACCTCAACAGCTGGAATCAATGGACGCACATTCCGGGCATATCGCATTCCTCCGGGATCCGACATGCATCCGTGAATCCATGTGTCTGGTGTTTCACCGCGAACAACAGCTAATTCCGGATTCTCTGCCAGGATAGCGTCCGCGATGTCGTCCAACGTGCCCATTCGGACTTTTACGTCGGGGAACTTTTCTAATGTTTCAGCAAAGAGGGACCTGACGGCTTCCAGAGTCGGTGGTCCCGAATTGTCCGCAGTAACGATGATGGCGGGCCAGGTTTTATATGGCCAGTCAGTGGGCGGGAGTAAGTTATGTCCAATGTAATGATCTCCCTCGCCTCCCCATGGCCACAGTGCTGTACATGTTCCGTAGATAGTTGAGTACATAGTCAATACACGTGAGCCGTCCGGACCCTCCCACCAAAAGAGCGGCGGAAGATCATGAACATACCCTGATGGCCAATTGCACCCAATGTGCATGAATCTTATCCCGCCGTGAGCGAGGGACGTAGCTAACGCTCTCGATTGCGAAGGCACGTCTGATGTTTTCGCCGCTCGTGGTAACGGCATGCCATAGCGCTGACACGATCGATCGGCAAATAAGTAACCTCGCGCGAATTCTTCCGGCCACATCAACTCGCTCTCGATGCTGAAGGGCAGCGCGTGAGCAACAAGTCGACCAGTTTTTACAGCGCGATCCAGTCGTTGACGACGTTCGGCTGTCTGTCCGGGCCAGTCCTCAATAATCCAATCGAAAACCCAACCGGGGCATGTCCAAGTGAATTGTTCTTCCTGCGGCAATTCCTTTGATCTATCGATCAGATCGAGCGCGCGATCAATCATCGTAGTACGGTAGTAGGTCAAAACATTCTCTACTCTGTCCGAATATCCGATGTCGAAATGTGTCTTGCACACCACGATGATTTCGTTTATCCGGCTCGCCGCGGGTGGAGATGAGCGAACTGGCGAACTTGCAGTTTTCGGGCCCAAAACCATGGCGGGAACTCCAGCCAGCAATCGCATTGCGGTACGCCGAGTGAGAATCATGTTCCGCTCTCTTGAAGGAATACCGTTAGCTGGGCTCTGATCTCATCGATAACCAACGTTGGAACTGCGTCCAACTCCAAATCCGCGACTGTCGGGGAAGGTTCACAGCCCAAAAGGTACACACCGCCATTCTCCGCATATCCACATCCGAGGAGGATGCCCCTGTTTAACCCGGTGCGGGTGCCTTGTGAGACCGGAAACTGCTGCTTAAAACCGACGGTCTGGATTCGTAATTTCACTACGAAATGCAGGCTCCCCACTCTCCAGATACACAAATTCTATTGCCTCCAAACCGGGCCGTCTGGGTAGCTGTATGCTGAGAGTGTTTCAGAACATATTTCGGTGCTATATCCTGGTTGCTGAGGCAAAAGGTAATGTCCGTTGCGTATTCGGACTGGATTAACGAAGTGCTCGTGAAGGTGATCCACAAATTCCGTTACGCGCCCTTCGAGGGAGGTGGATACCCGGAGATAGTCGAAAATCGCCAAGTGCTGTACACACTCACACAGACCGATTCCGCCGGCATGTGGGCAGACTGGAATGTCGAACTTCGCCGCCATTAGTAAAACCGCTAGATTTTCGTTGACTCCGGCAAGCCGGCAGCTGTCGATCTGACACACATCAATGGCCTCTGCCTGCATTAGTTGTTTGAACATCACGCGGTTGTGGCAATGTTCTCCGGTCGCAATTCGAACGGGGGACACCTCTTTGCGGATGCGGGCGTGGCCAAGAATGTCATCCGGGCTGGTGGGCTCCTCCATCCACCACGGATCAACCTCTGCGAGCGCATTTGTTCTCTCGATAGATTCGATCACGCCCCATTGCTGGTTGGCATCCATCATCAGCTTGTTCGCAGGCCCAATCTCCTGCCGCACCAAACGGGAACGGCGGAGGTCGTGGCCGGGATCTCCCCCTACTTTCAACTTGAAGTGGGTCCATCCTTGGTCTAGAGCTTGGCGGCAGAGATCACGAATCTTGTCATCACTGAAGCCAAACCAGCCAGTCGAAGTGGTGTACGCCGGATAGCCACTCTGCTGCAAATGTTGCAA
>Ga0137372_10001254_pt1 | contig 24459 bp, 20 predicted proteins | sample SagtaG_6_FD_104911 | JGI IMG/M metagenome (GOLD analysis project Ga0137372, IMG submission 104911) | Vadose zone soil microbial communities from Sagehorn Ranch, Mendocino, California, USA - Sage1_R_60_16 metaG | ecosystem: Environmental > Terrestrial > Soil > Vadose zone | place: USA...
CAAAGGACACAAAGCAAGTCCTTAGACCAAGGGGCAAACTGAGACACTACCCAGGCGTAACCCGGTTTGCTGCCGCTGCGCACTAACGATAAACTTAAGCCTTTCAAGAGGTGGCTCATGTTAGTTGTCATGCAGGCGCACGCCACGGACGAACAAGTGCGCGCCGTTTGCCGCAAGATCGAATCCCTGGGATATCGGGCTCATCCCATGCCGGGCGCGCAGCGGACCGCGGTTTGCGTTACGGGAAACCGGGGCGAAGTAGAGGCCGGCACGCTGGAAGAAATGGCGGGCGTGCAGGAGCTGATTCGGGTCAGCAAGCCCTATAAATTGGTTAGCCGCGACTTCAAAGAAGAGAACACCGTCATCACATTTCCTGGCACCGATGCGGCGATTGGGGGGCCCGGGCTGGCGATCATCGCCGGGCCGTGCGCCGTTGAGAGCCGCGAGCAGGCGTTTGCTGCCGCCGACCGCGTGTCCCGCGCCGGAGCGCAGTTCTTTCGCGGCGGAGCGTATAAGCCGCGCACCTCGCCATATTCATTTCAAGGCTTAGGTGAAGAAGGCCTGCAGATCATGGCCGAAGTGCGCGACAAATTCGGCATGAGGATCGTTACCGAAGCGATCGATAACGAGTCATTGGAATTGGTTGAGCAATATGCTGATGTCGTTCAGATCGGTGCCCGCAATATGCAGAATTTTTCGTTGCTGAAGCGCGCCGGCCGGTGCAAAAAACCTGTGATGGTGAAGCGCGGCATGTCCGCGACGCTCGAGGAATTTTTGATGGCCGCCGAGTATGTGATGAGCGAGGGCAACTACAACGTGATCCTATGCGAACGCGGGGTGCGGACGTTTGCCGATCACACGCGCAATACTTTGGATCTGAGTGTGGTCCCAGCAGTACAGCGGTTGAGCCACTTGCCGATCGTAGTCGATCCTAGCCATGGAACCGGGAAGCGAAATAAAGTGACCCCGCTCTCGCGCGCCGCAATTGCGGTCGGCGCTGATGGACTGATGGTAGAAGTCCATCCTGAGCCGGACAAGGCGCTTTCGGATGGCATGCAGTCACTTTATCCAGACCAGTTTGATGAATTGATGGCACAAGTGCGGCAGATCGCGCCGGTGGTTGGGAGGACGGTAGCTGCGACTGGTGCGCGAGAAAGCGCAGCGGTGGTCAGCAGCTAATCTTTGGGGAATTGGCGGCATTTCGCAATCGCAGGTTGAGATCAGCTTCCGCACCTATTGATCGGCATTGCTCTGATAAGCTTTCCTGTTTTGTAGGAACCCTCGCCTTGAGAAAGCTCCTCCTCACAGTTCTCGCAGTGCCTATCGCTGCGGCGCTCGGCTGGTGGTACTTCCATCAACGCGAACTGCCCAACTATGGTCCGTCCTACCGCGAGTACGCTTACATCACGAATGGAAAGAGCAACACGGTCAGCGTGATCGATCTGCGGACGTTTGAGCCGGTGAGAACGCTCAAGGCCGGAAGTGAGCCGACTGGGATCGCAGCGAACAGTAAGAAGAATGAGATTTACATCGTCAATACAGGTTCGAATAATGTAAGTGTCGTAGACGCCGAACGCAACGAAGTTGTTGCGGCGATCGGGGTGCATGGCAGGCCATATTTCATTGACGTTTCGCCCGACGGCAGAAGAGCCTATGTGGCAAACTCAGGTTCGAACAATGTGTCCGCGATCGATCTTGAGCACCGCGCAGTGATCGGTAACGTGCGGGTAGGGGTTTCCCCGGGGTTGGCGAGAGTTTCTCCTGATGGCACAACTGTAGTGGTCAGCAATCGGGGCGACAACACAGTGTCTTTGATCGATGCGAACAGCTTAAAGGTGCGGAGCACGATTCCGGCTTGCCAGCAACCAGAGGACATTGCGATTCTGCCGGACAGCTCAAAGGCATTTGTGGCTTGCAGTGGCTCGGGCCAGGTGGCTTCGATCGACTTGAAGAGCGACAAGCTGCTGGCGCTCCTCGATGTTGGCGGAACACCGGTGAATTTGGTGGTGAAGCCTGACGGTGGAGAGTTAATCGTCAGCAATTTCGATTCGAACAATGTTTCCATCATTGAGACAACCACGAATGAGGTGAATGGAAGCTATCTGATCGGCACGCGGCCAGCGCGTGGGATTGTGAGCTCAGATAATTCGCGGTTATATGTGAGCAACTTCGGGTCGAATAGCGTTGCCGTGTACGACATTGATAACGGCAAGGTGATTGCGTCGGTGCCGGTGGGCAGCCATCCGGATGGGCTGGCGCTCTCGAAAAGCGAAAACTATTTGCTGGTGCTGAATTCGGCGTCAGGTGACATCACGGTGATTCAAAAACGCCAGCCGACGAAGCTTGAGCCTAGCGAGTACTCCCTGCTCACCATGATTCCGGTGGGCGTGCAGCCGAATAATATTGTGGTAAAGTCGTTTGTATTAACCAAGCCGCATCAGTGAGTTATACCAGCGTGCTGACCGGCATGAATTTCTGCACCCGATGGAAGCTGGGAATGCTGTTCGTATCCTTCAGTCGCATAACAGAGAGCACGATCAAAGAACTGGTCCAGCAATCGAAGTAGTTCTAATTCTCCATAAATCTCCACAGGGCTACGTAGGAATCCTTGCCGCTGCAGAAATTCCCAAAGATGTTCTTTGGTCAGCACGATGGCCCAGCAGAAATCGGCGAGGGAGACGCCCTGAGCTGCACGGCGTGCTCCGAGGTCGCGATAGCGAATCTCGACGTCGCTACCAGTCTTCGTGAGCAACCATTCCCCCAGATGCTCAAGTATTTCGTGGATGCGACTCCGCAGTTCTGCCTCGGGAACTTTTTGCATATCGCTGGTTCGGGCCGAGGCGCGCAATTTTTCGATCAATTCTTCCGCGAGATTATCGGCATGGCGTTCAATGAGGCGAACTAAACGCAGGGCAATCATAAAATCCTCAGGACACAATCAAAAACTTATGATCTCGTATCTGGAGATATCTACTTAATTGGATGCAAAACATGAGATCACCGATGCGGCTTTGACGTGAGTGAATGGGCGGAAGTCCACATTGAGTAAGCCACGAAGGAACGCACATCGGATATTTTTTAGGCGTTGGCGCCGCAGCACTTCTTGTATTTCTTGCCGGAGCCGCAGGGACAAGGATCGTTACGACCAATTTTCGCGGTGCCGCGAACGACTTGCTGCACCGGTTGCATATCACCAGAGCCGGCCATGCGGGCTTGCTCCAGCTCGCGGCGCTTTTTGCGCTGGAAGGCTTCCTCAAGGTCGTCTACAGACGTAGCAATACTACGCGGCGGGCGGCGGCCGTTGCCGTCGGTGCCGCCTCCCGACCTAAGAACGGGAACGCCAGCTTCTGGTCCACCCTGGCCTTCGGGGCCGACGCTGGGCCGGCCCATGGTGCCTGAATCGCTGGGCCGCTCGAGAATCTGCATCAGGTAGAGATAGCGAACCGTCTCTTCCTGGAAGCGCTGCATCATCGCTTCGAACATGTCGAAGGATTCGCGCTTGTACTCGACTAGCGGATCATGCTGGCCATAGCCCCGGAGACCAATTCCCTCTTTCAAGTGATCCATTCCAAGGAGGTGGTCTTTCCATTGCGCATCGAGCACGCTGAGCATGATCATGCGCTCGTGGTAGCGCATGGCATCAGGCCCAATCAGCTTTTCTTTTGCGTCGTAACGCTCTTTGAGCCTTTCAAAAATGGCGTCGCCCAGTTCCTGCCGATTCAACGTCTCAGGCTTGATGCCTTCAGCAAGAATGTCCACTCCGAATCGAGTGAAAATCGCATCTTTCAGGCCCTTCAGATCCCAGTCTTCGGGATGAACTTTGGGCGGACAGTGCTGCTCGAGCAGTTCACCAAGAATGCCAGAGACATAATCCTCAAGGATCAATTCCTTTTGATCCACGCCTTCGAGCAACTGGCGGCGGAGGCCATAAACTGCCTCGCGCTGCTTATTCATTACGTCGTCGTACTCGAGCAAATGCTTGCGAGCTTCGAAATTTTGCGCTTCAACGGCTTCTTGCGCTTTTTCGATTCGGCGGGTGATCAAGCGTGATTCGATTGGAATACCCTCTTCCATCCCCAGCTTCTGGAGCAGAGTTGAGACCCACTCCTTGGCGAAGATGCGCATGAGGTCATCTTCCAGCGAGAGATAAAAGCGGGAGGCGCCGGGATCGCCCTGGCGGCCGGCGCGTCCGCGAAGCTGATTGTCAATGCGGCGTGCTTCGTGGCGCTCGGTGCCAAGGATGAAAAGCCCACCCGTCGCGGTGACTTCATCGTGCTCTTTGTCAGTCTGAGCTTTGTAGCGGCTGAAAATCTCGTTCCACTGATCCGTTGGGACAATGTATTCGTTCCCAGCGTAGTACCAGACTGTAGTCTTGCCGTCTTCCTGGGGACCTTCGATTTTGCCTTGCGCGGCGCGAATTGGCTGGGCAATTCCCTTCTTCACGCACTCCTGCTTGGCCATGAATTCGGGATTGCCGCCGAGCAGGATGTCGGTTCCACGGCCGGCCATGTTGGTGGCGATCGTTACGGCGGCTTTGCGTCCGGCCTGGGCAACGATTTCGGCTTCGCGCTCGTGCTGCTTAGCGTTCAAAACCCAGTGTTTCACGCCTTTTTTCTTGAGCAGCTCGGAAAGGCGCTCGGATTTTTCGATTGACGTTGTGCCCACCAATACGGGCTGCCCGGTTTGGTTCAGTTTCTGGATTTCGTCCGACGCGGCAAAATATTTTTCTTTTTCCGTGCGGTAAACGATATCCGGATTTTCTTTTCTCAAGAGAGTCCGGTTCGTAGGAATAACGAGAACTTCCAGCCGGTAAATCTTTTCGAACTCGGGCGCTTCGGTTTCCGCGGTACCGGTCATGCCGGCCAGCTTCTTATACATGCGGAAATAATTCTGAAAGGTGATGGTTGCAAGCGTCTGATTTTCGCGCTCAATTTTGACGCCCTCTTTGGCCTCTACGGCCTGGTGCAGGCCATCGGACCAGCGGCGGCCGGGCATCAGACGCCCGGTGAACTCATCGACGATGATTACCTCGCCGTCTTTCACCACATATTCCACATCACGGCGATAGAGCGCATGCGCCTTCACCGCGGTCTCGACGTGGTGCTTGAGATCCCAATTCTCCGGATCGGCAATGTTCCCGATGCCGAGGAGGCCCTCGACTTTTTCCCATCCTTCGTCCGTAACCGTGATGTTGCGATGCTTTTCGTCAACCACGAAATCGCCGGTTAGTATCTTCGGCTCGCCGGGAGCAGTATCCTTTTCTTCGCCTTTTGCGAGCTTGGGAATGATGCGATTGACTTTGTAATACTTGTCAGTCGATTCTTCGCTGGCGCCGGAGATGATCAGCGGAGTGCGGGCTTCATCGATCAGGATGGAGTCGACTTCGTCCACAATCGCAAAGTTGTGCCCACGCTGCACGCAATCCTTCATATCGAACTTCATGTTGTCGCGCAGGTAGTCGAAGCCAAATTCGTTGTTGGTACCGTAGGTCACGTCGGCTGCATAGGCTTCGCGGCGCTCCTCGTCGTCGAGATCATGGACGATCACGCCGACGCTGAGGCCGAGGAATCGATAGAGCTTACCCATCCATTCGGAGTCGCGCTTGGCGAGGTAGTCATTGACCGTGACGACGTGTACGCCGCGTCCGCTGAGCGCATTGAGGTAGACAGGCAGGGTGGCAACCAACGTCTTACCCTCGCCCGTCGTCATCTCGGAGATCTTGCCTTCGTGCAGTACGATGCCGCCGATAAGTTGCACATCGAAATGGCGCATGTTAAGCACGCGGCGGCCCGCCTCGCGGACGACAGCGAAAGCCTCGACAAGGATTTCGTCGAGGGCTTCGTTGAGGACCTTGGTGCGCTCTTCTTCGAGTTGCTTGATGCGATCAGGATCGGCGTCCGGCTCGTCAGGAATCGCGCTGAGGCGTTCCTGGACGCGGCGGCGGAATTCGTCGGTTTTGGCGCGCAACTGCTCGTCCGAGAGCTTCTGCATCTCGGGCTCAAGCACGTTCATAGCCTCGACACGAGGCATTAGACGCTTGATTTCGCGCTCGTTTCTGGTGCCGAAAATCTTGGCTGCAAGCGACTGAATCAAATCTGAAATCCTTGGCAGGCACACTTCGCCTGCGGCTCTTAGAAGCCTAGCATATTAGATGCGAGCTGCGGGTGTAAGTCGCCGGCTTGTAGCGCAGAATGCCACTCCACAGCGTTTCATGTATATTTTCGGCACCATTCCAATGCCGACCTTCTACGACCGCTTTGTCGAGTGCGCTGAGCGCTGGCCCCAGAACGTCGCTTTAGAGATTCAGCGACGCGATGGCACAGAGAGTTATACGTATTCCGAAGCACGGCGGATGGCTGAGTCGGTGGGGCGATGGCTCCGGGAAAACGGCATCCAGCCAGGTGCACGGGTTGCAATTCTTGCGGAGAATCATCCCCGCTGGGTAACCACCTATCTTGGAATCATCTCTGCGGGTTGTACGGCGGTTCCACTGGATACGGCATTCCACGCCGATCAGATTGCCAAGCTGCTGAAAAATAGCGGCAGCGAGTTGCTATTTTGCGATCTCAAGCACGTAGGGATTGCGCAACAGGCGATCGCGGAGCTGAATGTCGACATTGTCCTTACTCAAGCTTCGGTAAATTCAAGCTTCGCGGGCGAGGGCACCCGCGCCACACGAGCTGATCTCGATTCTATTTTCGCGGCCGGGCCACAATCGTTTAAGCCGACGAGTGTGTCGGAGGACAGTATTGCTGCCCTTCTCTATACATCTGGCACGACTGCCGACCCTAAGGGCGTCATGCTGACTCATGCCAACCTGCTTGGTGAAATCGAAGCTGTATTCGCATGGATAGAAATCGGTCCGAAAGATGCCGTGCTTGGTGTGCTGCCGCTCTTTCACGTGCTATCGCAGATGGCAAACTTGCTTCTGCCCTTGGTCAAGGGTGCGCGGGTGGTTCATTTGGAAACACTGAACACTACGGAACTCCTGCGTGCCTTGCAGGAACGCGAGATTACAGCCTTTGCCGTGGTGCCGCAGTTTTTTTATTTGATCCATGAGCGGATCTTCAAAGAAGTGTCGCAGCGCGGAAAAGTAGCCCAGGTGATGCTCAGAGTTTTGATGAACGTGAATCGCGCGCTGCGTGCGATTGGCATAAGCGCCGGGCGGACCTTCTTCGGCAAACTGCATGCCACCTTCGGCCAGCGCATGCGGTATTTGATCACTGGAGGTTCGCGCTTCGATCCGCAGATCGCGCGTGATTTTTATGCGCTCGGGATTGACGTGCTGCAAGCCTATGGCCTGACCGAGACGACTGGCGCCGCGTTCGCCAATAAGCCGACGAACAATGTCATCGGCTCGGTAGGGCCACCCCTTCCCGGGGTTGAAGCGAAGATCGTTGATCCACAGCCGCAAGAAGAAGGCCCAGCCGTCGGCGAGATCGCGATTCGCGGCGCAATCGTGATGAAGGGCTACTGGAACCGAGAGGAGGCGACGTCCGCCGTCCTGAAAGATGGTTGGCTGCTCACAGGCGATCTTGGCAATTTCGATGCGCCGGGAAACCTGTTCATTACTGGTCGCAAAAAGGAGGTCATTGTACTCAGCAACGGGAAGAATGTTTATCCCGAGGAGATTGAGGCTCATTATCTGAAGTCTCCGTACATCAAGGAAATTTGCGTGCTTGGGCTGGAGGCGAGGCCTGGTGATCCCACCTCAGAGCGGTTGCATGGCGTGGTTGTCCCCAATTTTGAGTTGCTGAAGCAGCGCAGAATCGTGAACGCGAAGGAAGTGATTCGCTTCGATATCGAGAGCCTTTCATCGCAATTGGCTTCCACGAAGCGCGTCGGGAGTTACGAAATCTGGCAGGAAGATTTGCCAAGAACGACCACGCGAAAACTGAAGCGCTTCGAAATTGAGAAGCGGGTGCGGGCAAATCAGGCAAAGGGCGCTGCCCCCGATGCGGAAGTTGCGGCGGAGAAACCGCTCAGCGCCGAAGAGGAGCAGTGGCTGGACCAGGCCGATGTTAAACGCGCGCTGAATGTTATTCGAGATGGGACGACGAACAAAGCCGATAGCATTCGTCCCACCGATAATCTGGAGCTCGATCTTGGCCTGGATTCCATGCAGCGGATCGAGCTTCTGGTTGCATTGGAGAAGGAGCTAGGCGGTGATGTTGAAGAATCGCGGATCTCGGAAATCTACACTGTGCGCGAACTGGTCGATGTGGTTCGCGAGAGCGCGGCGAGTGGAAAGCATGGGGCGCCACGGGCGCAATTCGCGGGCTGGAAAGCGATTTTGGAAGAAGAGCCTAGCGATCCGGAGGTGCTCGCATTGGCTGAGCCGAGGCCGATTGCTGAGCATTTTTGGTACGGAGTGAGTCGCGTGGCACAGATGATTGCCCGCGACCGTTTTGAATTGCAGGTCGCGGGACTTGAAAGAATTCCGAAGCGCGGCCCCGTCATTCTTTGCTCAAACCACCAGAGTTTCCTTGACCCGGCGATCCTGGGTAGCCTGCTGCCCTGGGAAGTCTTCCGCAATACCTTCTCTGTGGGAACGAGCGAAATCTTCGGCTCCGGCCTTATGCGTATGCTAGCCGGCTGGCTGCGGGTGGTGGTAGTCGATCCGGATGCGAATCTCATCCCAGCCATGCGGGCTGGCGCCTTTGGCCTGCGGCACGGGCGAGCGCTCATTCTGTATCCTGAAGGAGAGCGCAGCATTGATGGCAAACCCAAATCGTTTAAGAAAGGCGCGGCGATTCTCTCTGTCCACACACACGCGCCACTTGTGCCGATCGCGATTGCTGGATTTCATGAGGCTTGGCCGCGGGGCAAGCGGTTCCAGGGATTCGCACCACTGAAGATGAAGTTCGGCGATCCGATCTATCCACCCGCAGAAACGGAAGCCTCCGAAGCGGCCTACGACCGGCTGACGACTGAGTTGCGGGAACGCGTGCTGCGGATGTGGGAGGAGTTGCGGGAAGGGACAGCGGAAACGAGAGCGATTGCGACAGCGGCCGATTGATTTCGGCTCAACGGAGGCTTCCAGCGCTACGATGCTCCCGCGCCAGCCGCCTGCTGACCGAATGCCTTGACGAAGGCATCGACGATCATCGAATCGTATTTCGAGCCGAATCCTTTTGCGATTGACTCGACCGCCTGCGCGGGCGACATTTTCCCACCCCGCGTGTCGCTGACGAGCGATTCGAACTTTTCCGCAAGCGTGAGAACCTGAACTTCGATCGATGCATCCGCAGGATTGCTGCCAGTCTTGCTCAATTGCTGCGCAGCCACCAGGATGGGGATGGCCCGCCGCAAGGTGCTGCCCATTGTTTTAGCTTTGGCGCTAGTTCTGTCCTGCTTGCGCATGCTCTTCTCAACATCTTCTTCGGAAAGATTGGCCGCTTTGTAGAGAATTTCATTACTGATGCCCATCTCGTTCACGTTGCGCAAGAGGGCCGCAGTGCGGATGTCTTCAGTGCTGCCGGAATCTAGACCAAGCGATTCGGCGATGCGTGTCGCGTACATCGAAGTGCGATATGAATGGGCTTCGCTGTATTTCTGATTCGTCAGAAACTGCTGAAGAACTGCCAGCATCCCCTCGTATCCATCTTTCATCTCGATTAGGCTTTTCTGATTTCGCTCATGTAACGTGCCCATGGCGTAGGCGGCTATAACCAGGACTCCACCCCAGATGGTTAAATCAATCCAGCGCGTATCAATGGGAAGAACCAGTTCACGATGGTGACTGAACATGGCTGGATTCAGAAGTGTGAGCCCGATGACCAAAGCCACGCTGGCACAGGCGGTCATGGTGGCGTGCCGCCGCCCGAAATAATACGCAGAATAGAGGGTAGGCAGGAAGTAGAACACCAGAGCCATGCGCTGCGAAGCGACCAAAAAGTGGATCATGGCTGCGATGAGTACCAGGAACAGCAGCAGAAACAGCTCTTTGGTTATTTTTCGCAAACCCCCTCCTACGATGCCAGGCGCGGTCTGACGACTGGCTAAAGTCCTCGGCTTGTATATGGTGGATTAGAACCTGTTGCGCACCAAATTACGGAGGTAATGAGTGTGGCGCAGATAACCTATCTGCGTTTTACTTCGCCCGCGGATGAGTCTGGTCGTAGACCGCTAGTACGTGTTTCATGGAAAGCTGCGTGTATCGCTGCGTGGTGGAGAGGCGCTCGTGGCCGAGCATTTCCTGGATGGCGCGCAGGTCGGCGCCTTCCTCGAGCAGATGCGTTCCGAACGCGTGACGGAAAGTATGAGGGTGAACGTCGGGCGAAAGACCCTTGGCCACCGCAATTTTTTTTATGATGCGGCCAACGCTGCGCGTGGTGAGGCGTCCGCCGCGTTGATTGATCAGGAGAGCGTTCGTTTTCTTCTTGTAGACGGCAAGCTTCTGGCCGCGGGACGGAAGATAGCCGAGAAGAGCCGATCTGACGGAGCCGCCAAACGGCACATAGCGTTCCTTTTTTCCTTTGCCACGAATGAGAATGGCTTCTGCGCTCTGGCGAATGTCATCCAGGTTGATGCCGATCAACTCCGAGTTGCGAATGCCGCAGCCGTAGAGCAATTCGAGAATCAGGCGATCACGTTCGGGAAAGGATGCGGCTTCGGGCATCATTCCATCCAGTACTGAATTCATTTCTTCGATCGTCGGAACCCTTGGGAGCTTTTTGGCGAGCTTTGGAGTTGCCACCAGCGCCGCTGGATTCTGATCGACGACTCCTTCCTGAGCCAGCCAGCGATATAGAGATCGAACTGCGGCGAGCGAACGGGCCACGGACGTTTTGCTCAATCCTCTTTCGTAAAGGTGCGAGAGGAAGCCGCGAATCGCGAGGTGATCGATGCTGTGCCAATTTCGCGAGCCGACGTAGGCGCAGAAATTCTGGAGATCGCCGGAATAGGCCTTGATGGTATGGGGCGAGGTGTTGCGCTCGCGCAGTGAACGGAGAAATTCTTGAGCGGATTTTTCAGCAATGCTTGATTTCGCTGATTTAACGGCAGGCCATCTCGCTCGCCGATCCCGAGCACGGGCGGGGACGCCCGTGCCTCCATAGATTCCTAGTGAATTCATGCCCTTGCTCTGGCTCGGGGATGGTGCTTCTGATAAACGTTCTTCAGGCGATCAAGCGCAACGTGCGTGTAAATCTGCGTAGTCGAAATATCAGCGTGGCCCAGGATGGTCTGGACGGTCCTGAGATCTGCGCCGTTCTCCACCATGTGTGTGGCGCAACTGTGGCGCAGCATATGCGGGCTGGCGTGCCGCCCTGCGCTCAAAGAAGCGGCGCGGACAATTTGCCAAACACGCTGCCGCGTCAGCTTGCAGGCGCGTCTTCCCAGAAAAAGGAGAGGAGAGGTGTTTCTTCTCGTAAGCACGGTGCGCGCTTCCCTCATGTACTCGGCGAGGGCCTGCTGAGCGGACTTGCCCAGTGGCACGATTCGCTCTTTGTCACCTTTTCCGCGCACCAGTACATATCCGACATCGAGCTTTAAATCTTCAAGTTTGATGCTGATGATCTCCGAAACCCGCAGCGCGCCCGCATAAAACACTTCCAGCATCGCGCGATTCCTCAGCGCAATAGCTTCATCCTGCTGGCGATCTGAGGCCGGATGTGAGCCGCTCAACATGGCTTCCATTTCGTCGCGAGCAAGCGCCTTGGGGAGAACCTTCCATTGTTTGGGCGAATCAATATTCAGCGTGGGATCGTGCTCGATTAGCTTGTCGAGGAGAAGGTAACGATACAAATGGCGCAGCGCCGAAAGTTTTCGTCCGACCGAGCGGCCATCAACTGAGTTGGCAAACAATTGTTGGATGAAATTCCGCATATCGCTACGCCTGGCCTTAAGCAGCGTGCGCTTGCGCTTCGCGAGGAATTCGGCGAACTGGCCAATGTCTGTGGCGTACGCCGAAACGGTGAGTGGCGCCAGTCCTTTCTCGATCTTCAGGTAATCGAGAAAGCGGGAAAGCACACGGGTATTGGGTTCGGAAGGCACGGGAGATAATTATTACGCGTTATCGGACGCTGGAGAAGTGACCACCCGAATACACGTAACCACAGAGGCCACAGAGTACACAGAAGTCCTATATGCCTAGTCTCTGGCTTTTTCCGTGATCATTGAATTTCCTTCAGGACCTCGACCGCATACAAGGCCCCTTGCGGGGTCTCCTCGTGCTTGAAGTAAGCGAATACGTCGCGTCCAGCGGCCACGTGCTCGCGGACTCGAGCGATCATATTTTGGCGCTCCTCGGGTGTGTAGGCCGGCTTGCGGTAGCGGTAGTAGCAGAAATCGGCAGTGAGGACGTCAGGCGTGACGCGCTCTTCGGTTTCGGCTACGCACAGCGCGCGATTGCAGGCTTTGAGAAGATCGAACACTTCGTCGCTAAACCAGGACGCATGCCGGAATTCAAAGGCCAAAGGCACACCGCGCGGCAGGATTGCCAAGAATTCTTTCAGCACGTCGGTATTAGCCTTCATGTTTGGCGGCAACTGAAAAAGCAGTGGTCCTAATTTGCCGGCACGAGCCAACGGCTCCAGCGTACTTAAAAATCTCGGAATGAATTCTTCTGTTTTCTTTAGCCGCTTAATATGCGTGATCACTTGGTGGGCCTTTATGCCGAAGCGAAACTTGTCGGGCGTTTCTGCGATCCATTTCTGGACGGTGGTGTCTTTCAACAATTGCCGAAAGGTGAAATTCACCTCGACCGTATTGAGTTGCGTGGTGTAGTAGGACAGAAATTTCGCTTGCGCCAGTTTCGCCGGATAGAAATCGGGCTTCCAACTCGGATAAGCCCATCCGGAAGTACCGGCATAGAGTTGCGCCACGTTGGCCTCATCTCCTGAGGATCAAGGTGACGGAATTATACCTTCCGGCGTTTTTTGCTGGCCGCTGGGCGCGTCGCAGCTATGGCAGTTTTCTTGCGGGTGCGAGGCTCAGCTTGCGCCGCCAATTCCAGTCCTGCTGCGATCGCTTCGGGCGCCCCTTTTCCAACACCTGGCAATGAGGGCAGCTTCTGCTTGAGTTTGAGCAGCGGCTCGAACAAATCTCCTAATTTCTCGGCGCGATCAAGCACCTGATTGGCCTCGAATACCACAAGGCTGGGATCCTTCTTCTTGAGCACCTGCTCGACTTCCTCCCACTTCACGGGCGTCGAAACCGTGGGACGCTCGCGCGCGCGCAGCGAATAAACTGCAATGGTAGTTTTGTGCTCGTCATTCTGGCTCCAATCCACCAGGACTTTGCCGATGCGCAGACTCTTTTTCATATCCGAGACGACAAGATCGCGATGATCGTTCTCCAGCACTCGCGCAAGCGCATGGGCGAATGGCTTGGTGATGTCGTAACTCGTGGGTGTGTTGAGCGGAACATAAAGTTGCAGTCCTTTTGAACCGGAAGTTTTTGGAAAGCTTTGCAGCCCAAAATGATCAAAAATCGCGCGTAGCCAGATTCCGACCTGAGCGCACTGCACCATGTTCGCCGGAGCCCCGGGATCGAGATCGAAAACCAGCATGGTAGGAGATTCGATCTTTTTCGCCAGCGAAAGGGAGGGGTGAAGTTCAATCGCAGCCAAATTTGCAACCCAAACCAGTGTAGGAAGGTCGTTGGCAAGAATGTAATTCACATTGCGATTGTTGCCTTCACTCCAGATGGGAGCGGTTTTTACCCAGGGAGGACGGTGAATCGTGGCATTTTTCTCAAAGAAAAACTGTTGATCCACTCCATTGGGATAGCGCTTCAGCGTGAGCGGTCTTCCGGCGAGGTGTGGCACGAGTACTGGGGCAATGCGAGCGTAATAGTCGATTACCTGGCCCTTGGTAAATCCCGCAGCCGGATACAGGACCTTCTCCAGATTGGTTAGCTTCAGATGCTTGCCCTGGATCTCAACCGTCGACGACTCGCTCATGACTGCCCCCCTTCTCGCCAACTGGCCGGGTGTTTAGTATAGTGGCCACCCCGTATGCGATGCGGTTGGATGCGCGGACAGCCCAGTTTGACAATCCGCCCTGTGCGCACGTAACTTCAAATTTTCCCTTCGCGTTTGGTCCCAATCTGCACTGGAGGCTCGATGAAATACCGCGTTTTCAGAACCCTGCCATTGTTCGTGGTGCTTTCCGCTGTAGCCTTCGCCCAAGACCTTGCTTCTTTCGAGAAACGCATCACGGTCAAAAAGCTGAATAACGGCCTCACCGTGGTCATCTGCGAGCGTCCGGAGGCCCCCGTATTTGCTTTCTTCACTCACGTGGATGCGGGCTCTGTGCAGGATCCGCTGGGCGAGACCGGTATGGCGCACATGTTCGAGCACATGGCCTTCAAGGGCACGGACAAGATTGGGACTACAGACTACGCCGCGGAAAAAGTCGCGCTGCAAAAAGTCGAGCAGGCGTACGCGGCTTACCTGGCGGAGCGCGATAAGCGTGTAGATCGCGATGATGAGAAGCTCAAGGAATGGGAAAAGGCGTGGCAGGCTGCCATTGCTGAAGCACAAAGGTACGTCAAGCCGAACGAATTTCCGCAGATTCTTGAGAGCAATGGCGCAGAGGGTCTAAATGCGTTCACCAATGAGGATGAAACAGCCTATCACTATTCGTTGCCCGAGAACCGGCTGGAGCTGTGGGCGTATCTGGAGTCGGAGCGCTTTATTCATCCTGTGATGCGCGAGTTTTACAAAGAACGCAACGTGGTGATTGAAGAACGGCGCCTGCGCACGGACAGCAATCCGATTGGACGGCTGCTGGAGCAGTTTGTGACCGCAGCATTTCAGGCTCATCCATACCACCGACCGACAATCGGTTGGATGTCAGACTTGAATTCGTTTTCGGCAACCGACGCGCGGAGATTCTTTGACACCTACTACATTCCCTCCAACATGGTTGTAGCGGTCGCTGGCGATGTAAAAGCCTCCGAAGCAATGCCGATTATCGAAAAATACTTTGGCCGCATTCCGTCTCACGAAAAACCGGACGAGCGAACTACCACTGAGCCACCACAGAATTCTGAACGGCGCGTGGTGCTGCGCGAGGCCACTCAGCCGCTGTATCTTGAGGGCTACCATCGACCCGATTATCTCAGCAAAGATGATGCTGTGTATGACGCAATTGCCGATCTCATGTCGAACGGGCGCACCTCGCGGCTCTACCGTGCACTGGTTCGGGATAAGAAAATCGCGGCAGATTCGGCGGGCTTTACCGGTCTGCCCGGCATCAAGTATCCGCATCTTTTCGCGTTCTATGCGTTTCCTATGCCCGGACACAAGCCGGAAGAGGTTGCGGAGGCGATCCATGCGGAGATTGAGCGTCTGAAGGCCCAGGATATTAGCGATGATGAACTGAAAATGATCAAGACGCGCGCAAAAGCCAACTTGATTCGCGGCTTGGCAAACGATGAAGGCTTGGCATTTCAGCTCGCGATATACCAGGCGCGGTATGACGATTGGCGGGAGCTGTTCCGCTCGGTGGATCGCATCGATAAGGTGACAAAAGCAGACATCCGGAAAGTGGCTACGCAAACGTTTGTGCCAGCCAACCGCACCGTGGGAATCATCGAGACCACGCCACCAGCCACGCAGGCGCAAAGCGGAGGTGAGCAATGAAGCGGGCATCGGTAATCCTGCTCATCTTTTTGGTTGCGATGATTTGCGGCGCAGCCGCGCAGACTGCCGAATGGCAGCAGATCAAGGTTCCACCGCTGCCGGCGTTTCATCCTCAGGAGCCCAAACGCGTCGAGCTGCCGAACGGGATGGTGATCTTTCTTCAGGAAGATCACGAACTGCCATTGATTGACGGCATCGCCCGCATTCGCGGCGGCGTACGGTCGGAGCCTGCGAATAAAGTCGGTCTGGTTGAAATTTACAGCGAAGTGTGGCGCACCGGAGGAACGAAAACTCAGACTGGCGATCAACTCGATGATTATCTGGAAATCCGGGCGGCGAAAGTTGAAAGCGGCAGTAACGTGGATTCAACCACGCTCAGTTGGTCGAGCTTAAAAACGGATTTTGATGACGTTTTCAAAGTTTTCGCCGAACTGCTGCGCGAACCGGAGTTCCGCGAAGACAAGGTTGATCTCGCTCAAAGAGAGGCTTTCGATGCCATTTCGCGGCGCAATGACGACGTCGGCGGTATCGCGGTGCGCGAATCCACCAAGTTGGCGTACGGCGCGCAAAATCCGTATGCGCGTGTTCCGGAGTACGCAACGGTTGCCGCGGTCACTCGCCAGGATCTGATCGACTGGCATTATGCGCATGTTCACCCCAACAACATCATTCTGGGCATCGCGGGGGATTTCGATTCTTCGCAGATGGAAGCTAAACTTCGGCAGGCATTCGGCGCCTGGCCAAAAGGCCCTGCGTTTAAGGAGCCAGAAATCGAATTCCATCCGGCAAAGCCCGGCTATTATCTGATTCCCAAAGAAGATGTGAATCAAAGCTCCATTCGCATGGTGGAACTAGGGACAACGCGCCGGAATCCCGATTACTATGCCATCGAAGTGTTCAATGAAGCATTCGGTGGCAGCTTTTCTTCCCGGCTCTTCCGAAACATTCGTACGAAGCAGGGTCTGGCTTATTCGGTTGGAGGCGGAATTGGGACAGCCTTCGACCATCCGGGAATTCTGCGCCTCTCAATAGGGACGAAGAGCCAGAGCACAGTGGAATCCGTTCAGGCGATGTATCAGCAGATCGATGACCTGGCGAAGCAGCCTATTACGCAAGCGGAAATTCAGCAGGCCAAAGACTCTATCCTGAATTCCTTCGTCTTCAATTTTGATACACCAGAAAAGGTCCTGCGCGAGCGCATGGCGTACGAATTCTACGGGTACCCTCCCGATTTTTTGGAAAAGTACCGAGCCGGAATAGAAAAGGTGCAAATTGCCGACGTCGCGCGCATTCCCCCGAAGTATTTGCACAAAGATCAGCTTGCAATCTTGGTGGTTGGCAATACTAGCGAGTTCGACAAGCCTCTTGCATCGCTGGGGCCGGTGACGAAGGTCGATATTACGATTCCGCCCCCTCCGGGCGCGGAGCAGGAGAAGCCGGGGTCGCGGCAGTAAAAATCATCCGCTTTCTTGTAGCCAGGAGCGCAACCGCCGAACTTTTCTCCTCACCTTTTCGTATCATCATCGTCCATTGCAGGGGGGTGGTATGCTCCGATGGTTCTCTCTCCTTTTGCTCTCCGTGCTCGTAGTTCCAGTCTCTGCCAGCGCTGATGAATGGAAAAAGGATTACAGCCCGTCAGGTAAGCCTGTGATCCGGGTCGATGCGAACGATGCCGATATCCGCGTGAATGATTGGGATCGCAAAGATATCGCGGCACGCATTATCACCGAGGGTTACAAGATTGGGCCCGCTGCTGTGCGCGTAACGGAAAGTCAGAGCGGCAATCAGATCACGCTTGAGGTGCACACGCCCCGACTCTTAGGTCTAGTGCTGCATCGCCACTCAGTGCGTGTCGAGGTCAGCATGCCGCGGCAGGGCGATCTGAATCTTCACACTGGTGATGGAGATATCCGCGTTGTGAATATTTCGGGAGACTTTCGCGTCGATTCCGGAGATGGCAATCTCGAGATACGTTCAGCGGACGGCACCCTGAATGCAGAAACGCGCGATGGAAACATCCGCGCCAGTGGGCGATTTGACATGTTGACTCTACATACTGGCGACGGCAACATTGACGCCGAAGCGGAAGCTGGATCGAAGAGCACGTCCGGTTGGAATCTGTACACGGGGGATGGCAACATCGCGTTGCGGCTGCCTTCAGATTTTGCCGCCGATTTGGATGCGGAGACCGGCGATGGCCGAGTGAATATTGATTTCCCGCTTACGACAAATGGGTCGGCCAAAGAGAGAACTGCGCGGGGAAAGATCAACGGCGGCGGAGCGCTACTGGAATTGCGGACCGGAGATGGGAATATTGACTTGGAGAAGAGTTGAACGCGTCTGGATAACAGAAAAGCCCCGCAGCCAACGGGGCTTAATGCGTTACGACTAGACGCAGCCTGTCAACAGTTATTTTAAATCCAACCGCAGCTTAGTCAAGCAAATCAGTGACGATCCAAATCTGTTGTGCCGAGTGACGTGCGGAAGGTGGGGGACTCGAACCCCAGTGGCTGGCTGAGCCACTCGGCAGCGTGACAGGCTGCGTCCAGTACCCACTGGCAACACCTCCCAAACGCAACTTGCCTTAAGGAATTTTAATTTTTCCGCTTTGATCCTCAATCCAAAGACCAGTACTTTTTTGGCTTGCATTGCCCAATTCGGGAAATTACCATAGGCGAACAAACAGCGAACTAAGCCGTGGCTACCCTCCTTCTAGTTCCCGATTCTCAGCCCAAACTCGTGGGCATTGCGCGGCTCGCAGCTGAGGGCGATTCCTTGCGTCACGGACACGACGTGGAATACTTCACCTTGCCAGTTCGCTCCCTCCTTAACCGCTGCGTCAGCAAGCGGGAGATGCCGTTCACCTGGACCGTCAATCCATACCGTGGCTGCGAGTTTGCCTGCAAGTACTGCTATGCGCGCTACACGCATGAGTTCATGGAGATGCGCAATGGCATGGATTTTGAGCAGAAGATTTACGTAAAACAGCACGCCGCAAACCTGCTGCGGCAAGAGTTGAGGCAGGTAAAGCCAGGAGAAGAGATCGCCATCGGTACGGCCACTGATCCGTATCAGCCGGCGGAACGCCGGTATGAGGTGACACGAGCGATCCTGGAGGAATTCTCCCGGCACGAAGGTCTGGAGCTTGGCATCGTGACCAAATCGAACCTAGTGCTGCGCGACCTCGATCTCTTGCAAGAAATTGGACGAAAGAATGATATTTCGGTTCACGTCACGATCACGACCTTGAATGTGGACCTCGCGCGTATTCTTGAACCGCGTGCGCCGCGTCCTGATCTGCGGTTGGAGGCGGTGAGGAGATTGAATCAGGCGGGCATCAACGCTGGGGTAAGCTGTTCCCCAGTGATTCCCGAGATTACGGACTCGCCACGCGACCTTGACGCGGTGGCTCGCGCTACGGCGGAAGCCGGTGGTAAACACATCTTTGCTAATCCATTGTTTTTGAAGCCATGCTCGGCTGTCGTGTTTATGCCGTTTTTGGAGCAAGAATTTCCGCAGTTGGCGGAGAATTATCGGAGGCGCTATCAAGATCACGCGTTTCTACCTAAGAGCTATCATCAGCGGATTTCCAAATTGATGGCGAGCCTGCGGCGGAAATACGGGATCGGGAGCGATTATTGGCGAGAGCGAGGCGCATTGACGCCCCGCGGGGAAGAGTGCCGGCAACTGGCGCTGTTTTAAAATTAGCCGCCGTCAGCGGATGACATAGATCCGAACGCCTACATTCAGTTTCTTCCACGATTTGTCGGACGTATACACGGGCGCTCCCAGGATAAGTCCGAGAGCCAGGCAAGCCCGGTCTCCCAAGGACAAGCCGAGGGAGCGGGTTTGGGTGATCAGGTCCCCCGCAGTCTTGGCGTGCTCGGCAGTGAACGACGCAGCCTCCCGAACAGGACTGAGTGTAGCTTCCCAGGCATCGCGAGGGCTCAGGCCCCGTTCTACTAACTTGCCGTGCACTTCAGCGAGATTGACGGTACTGCTAATCGCGGAGCTTAACAGTTCGGGAGTTAACTTCTCCGCGCCTGACTCTCGATTCAGCACTACCAGCAATGCAGAAGCATCCAGTACGATCCTATTCATCTTTCGCTGCTTCTCGGGCTGCCTCTCGCCGTTCGGCAATCAGCTCGTCAACCAGTGAGGTAGCCGGCTTCACGTGCTTCCGGACAAGCCGCTGGGCTCGTTCGATGCGGCGTTTCAGAGTGGTGATCCGCAGTTCGTCGTCTTCCATTCGCAAAACGACTTCATCACCGGCATTGATACCAAGCGCTTTGCGAAACGCCGCAGGGATCACAACACGGCCGTTCTCATTGACACGCAGCCGGGCTTCGGTATCTATTGTCATGTTTTTCCCTGATATGACATCATCCAATAATTATGTCATGTATTATATATACATGTATTATATATATACGTTGACAATACCACCGGCCATAACGACCCTGCCGCACCGATCGCGCCCAGCGAGCCGGGGAGGAAATTCCTTTGGGCCGCGCATTTGCGGCGTAATATGTGGCCATGTTGTCTACCGCATTTCCTTGGATTTTTGGCTGCGCCGTTGTGGGCACCTTGTGTACGGCGTGATTATGGCTGTTCGCTCTCGGAAGTCAGACATTTGGCCCGCCTCTGACGGGCTAATCGAGGCGCTGATGGAAGTCCGCTCTGTGGGCAATCATGGCCCGTACTATGGAATGCTCTCGTACAGCTATGAAGTCGCAGACGAGTACTACTCCGGCGAATGGATGACTCCCTCGTTTTCGAAAAGATCAGATGTGAACGAATTTTCTGAGAAACAAATGCCGAAGGGGACCAAAGTGATGGTGAAGTACGACCCCAGGCATCCGGAGAGGAGCGTGCTCGAAGTCGATATCGCAATCACTGACCCTGCCGCGCCGATCACGCTTGGCATCTCGAGCCCGCCGCTGATTGCTGAATTCTGACCTGCGGATACCTCAATTGACGCTTCCGTCCCGCTTCCGTACCCTGTAGTGTGCGGACGAAAACCCTCACTAACACCTGCCTGCGCGTTGCCGATGACATCACAAAATTGGTCGGCGGGACTCCCATCCTTCAACTGAAGAGGCTTGTTCCAGCCAACGCGGCAGATGTTTTCGCCAAACTCGAGTACCTCAATCCCGGCGGCAGTGTGAAGGACCGCGCAGCCATAGGAATTATCCGTCGGGCCGAGGAAGACAGCCTGCTGAAGCCAGGCGGCACAATCGTCGAAGCTACGGCCGGCAACACAGGAATCGGTCTGGCGCTGATCGGTGTGAACCGTGGCTATAAAGTTGTGTTGTTTGTTCCTGAACGCTTCTCGGAAGAAAAAGTCATGATCATGCGCGCCCTCGGCGCGGAAGTGATCCGCACTCCCGACGCCGAGGGCATGCAGGGAGCCATTAAGCGGGCCAACGAGCTCGTCGAGCGCGATCCCGACGCGTTCATGGCCGGTCAATTCGAAAATCCCGCGAACCCCGAATTTCATTACGAAACTACAGCCCAGGAAATTTTTGAGCAGATGGAAGGCCGCATTGATGCGCTGGTCATCGGCGCAGGTACTGCCGGTACCTTTACTGGGGTTGCGCGATTTCTGAAGGAGCGTTTGCCGGACGTCCTCGCCTATGCTGTCGAAACGCAGGGATCGGTGCTCGGCGGCGGCCCCCCCGGCCCGCACAAAGTGGAAGGCATTGGCGCCAGTTTCGTCCCCAAAAACTTCGACCGCTCGGTGTGCGATGGTGTGATCATGGTCACCGATCCCAATGCGTTCGGAATGGTGAAACAGCTTGCCGCATGCGAAGGAGTTCTGTCTGGATCCAGCGGTGGAGCGAACGTGTTCGCCGCGTTGCAGATCGCCCGCGAGCTTGGGCCAGGGAAGCGTATCGTGACTATGATTCCCGATTCTGCGGAGCGATATTTGTCAAAAAAGATTTTCGAAGGCGGAATTTAAATCATGTTGAGAAGATTCCGTATCAGGGCACATCTCCACCTGCGAGAAGATCTGACTTGTCGCGCGACCACGAGTTTACCGATATCCTCAAACCCATTACCTTTTGTCATTCCGAGTGGGCTTCAGCCGCGAGGAATCTGCTTTTTAAATTTCGGCGCGAACTGTCATTTTCGAGTTCAGGGGCGCGGTCGAAACCTACGAATCTTTTCGAGCTAGATTATGAGCAATAAGCAAGCCGGGTTCGCCACGCGCGCCATCCACGTTGGCCAGGAGCCTGACGCCGAAACCGGCGCCGTGAGTCCTCCCATCCACCCAACCTCCACCTATGTCCAGCAAGAGCTGGGCAAGCACAAAGGATACGAATATTCCCGAGGTGAGAACCCCACCCGCACTCGGCTGGAACAAAACCTCGCCGCGCTGGAAGGCGGCGTCGCCGCTCCGGTCTTCGCCAGCGGCATGGCGGCAATTAACGCAATTTCTTCAATGTACAAATCGGGCGACCACATCGTGTGCGGCCACAACCTTTATGGTGGAGTGCCGCGCCTCTTCAATCAGGTGCTGGCAGATTTCGGGCTCGAGTTCACGTACGTAGACACATCAGAAGTCCGCAACGTGGAGCGTGCCATTCGCAAGAACACCCGAATCGTGTACGTGGAGACACCCACCAATCCGCTGATGGCATTGAGCGATATCGAAGCCATCGCGCAGGTCTGCCATCGCAAGAAAGTTGAGCTGGTGGTCGACAACACATTCATGTCCCCGTACTACCAACGGCCGATCGCGCTGGGAGCGGACATGGTCGTTCACTCGACCACAAAATTTCTCAACGGCCACAGCGATGGTCTGGGTGGCGTAGTTGTTTGTACTAAACGCGAGCAAGCTGAAAAGTTGGCGTTCCTGCAAAAAGCCGCAGGAGCAATTCTCTCTCCTTTCGAATGCTGGCTGGTTCTTCGGGGAGTGAGAACCCTGGCTGTACGCATGGAGCAGCACGACCGCAACGGCAGATTCGTCGCTGAGTTCCTGGCACGGCACAAAAAAGTAAAGCAGGTGTTCTATCCTGGATTGCCCGACCATCCGCAATACGAGCTAGCGCAGCAGCAGATGTCCGGTTTCGGCTCGATGATTACGTTTGAAACGGGATCGCTTTCGAATGCCAAGAAGATGCTCAGAAAAGTGCGCCTTTGCTCGCTCGCTGAATCATTGGGTGGAGTAGAAACGCTCATCTCACACCCTGCCACCATGACGCACGGCGCGCTCGGCGAAAAGGGAAGAAAAGAGATCGGCATCACGGATGGAATGGTCCGCATCTCCGTAGGAATCGAAAACGTCGAAGACATCATGGACGATCTCGATCAGGCTCTCGCCGCAATCTAAGAGACACTCGTCGCAATCGTTACCTTCGAAATTAGCTTGGATTGTCGTCCAGAGCAAAGGCCGAATCGAAAGACCTTTCTTCCCGCGAAAAGCCAACCCACTGTAGCTGGGCCGCTAAACTCCAGGTATTACCAAAGTCACTGCCTCTCCCAATTCGCCGTTTAAGCTCACGCAACTTCCCGCCATACTGCGGGTTCACATCTTCGTACGATGTGAGCCGCTTCGCAGGGGAGACATAGATATGCGACGAACGCTAGTTAGTGCAATCTTCTTGCTGTTGGGGTCCATGCTGGCCTTCGGCCAGAGCGACGCTGTCAAAGATGCCCGAGATCTTCATCAGGATCGGCGCGACATCCGGCATGACCGCCGTGATATTCGGCACGATCGCCGTGATATACGCCAAGACGAGCGCGATCTGAACAAAGATCGCGCTGAGCGCAACGCGGAACGCCGCGATATCCGCCACGACGAAGCCGACATCGCCAAAGATCGGCGTGAAATGCGCGAGGATTTAAGAAAAGGCGATAAAGCCCACGCGGCAAAAGAACGTGCTGACATCGCCCGCGACCGCACAGACATCAACCAGGATCGCCGCGAAGTGCGCGCGGAGAATCGTGATATGGGCCGCGACAGGGCTCATATCAATCACGACCGGCGTGACATCCGACACGATCGACGTGACATTCGCCACGACCGCCGCGACGTTCGCTCCGACCGGCGTGACCTCCGGCAAGACCGCCACGACAGAGACTAAACTCACCCGCGTTGGAGAAGGCGGCGAGGAAACTCGCCGCTTTTTTCCCTTGAAGAACTTAGAAAATTGTCATTCCGACCGAGCAAAGCTAGGAGAGGGACCTGGGGTGGTTTGCAGTGCCAGACCCTGTCACACTGATTGTGCCGTGCCCAAACAGCAAGACTGGGGAAAAACTCTTTTTCGCGAGCGTCAGTAAGCTGTTGAATTTTCGTATTGAAATCAGAAATTCGCCAAAATTATTGTGTTGCTTCCTTTTAGTGTTTTCACACAAGCTTGGTCGTGGGTAGGGCGCGATAAAACGCGTTTCTCGGGAGTGATCTGGCCTGCGCATCCTGATCCAAGTTACAATAACGACCTTTGCGACACTAAACCGGGCCCCAAGAATCTATCAGCAAACATTACTTCGCTGGAGGTATCCATGCAGAGCCCTGCGATCTTGGGTTCAGAAAAAACCCTGGTTTCCTCTAAACGTCAATTTGAGAGAGCGAGAAGTGGCACCCACATCATCTTTGACGTTGGCATGAACAATGGCGACGACTCCAAACAGCATGTTGTTTCGCTGGTTCGTAGGGTTGAACTTGGACGAGGAGGTTTGGGATGCGACGAGCTTCACCAAGAACCGCGACCGGTTGCTGGAGGCCGACGTGGCCAAGGAGTTCCTGGCGCAAGTGGTGGAGCAGGCGCGGGCCCAAGGTCTGACTTCCAACGAGCACTTCACGGTCGACGGCACGTTGCTGGAAGCCTGGGCGAGTCTCAAGAGCTTTCAGCCGAAACAGG
>Ga0137372_10001256_pt1 | contig 24436 bp, 19 predicted proteins | sample SagtaG_6_FD_104911 | JGI IMG/M metagenome (GOLD analysis project Ga0137372, IMG submission 104911) | Vadose zone soil microbial communities from Sagehorn Ranch, Mendocino, California, USA - Sage1_R_60_16 metaG | ecosystem: Environmental > Terrestrial > Soil > Vadose zone | place: USA...
GGCGACGGTTGCAATGGCTACCATTTTCAAGAAGGAGGGGACCAGCCGAGCCCGGCCGGCGCGCTCCAGCAGCGCCTGCGCCAGCTTGAATGCCACGCCCGCGCCGCACAGATACTTGCAGGGATAACCGCAGTCGGCCTGGGCGGGATTCAGCACGGCCAGTGCCCGCGGAATGCCCTCGCCCGCCACCAGATGATGGTCGGTGACGATCAGGTCCACGCCCGCGCGCTCGGCGGTCTCGGCGGCGGCAAAGGCGCGAATGCCTGTATCCACGCTGATGATCAGCCGGATACCGTCGGCTGCAGCGCGCTCGATCACCTCGTCGCGCATACCGTAGCCTTCCAGCAACCGGTGCGGCACGTGGAAGTCGCAGCGGCCGCCCAGAAGCTCCACCGCGGTCTTCAGGATCACCGTGGCCAGCGTGCCGTCCACGTCGTAGTCGCCGTAGATCAGTATGGGCTCCTGCTGGGCGATGGCGCGCTCCAGCCGCTCGACGGCGGCGAGCATGCCGAGCATCTGCATGGGAGAGTGCAGTTGATCGAGCGAAGGATGCAGGAAGCGGTGGGCCTCTTCCAGGGAGGCGATGCCGCGCGAGACCAGCAGGGCGGCGACTACCTCAGGCAGCCGCAGTTCGGCGGCGAGTTGGCGCACATGAATCGGAACATTGTGAGCGCCAGGGGTGCCCCACTTTTGGCCGTCGTTGCCAGAAGTGTTGCGGTCGCCGGTGGAGCGCACAACCCAGCGGACGCTCAGCGCTCGTCCTCCTCTGATCCGTCGGAGCCGTCAATCATGATGCCGCCGAGGTCGTCGGCCATCTCCTGCAGTGCCTTGTAGCTCTCATACCAGGCGGTCGAGAGCTCGCAGAGAAACATCACGCCCTGGTAAGGGAAGCCGAGCTGGATGAAGCCGATCTTCCCCAGGTGCCCGCGCAACTGGCGGGCCGTCTCCAGGTCTTCTTCGCGGCTCAGGTTGGAGCGGCGCAGCTCGCTGAGCAGCAGCTCGACGTCGTCCTCCTCCAGATGAAGCGCGTTCATCGTGACGAACGACGCGCCCGAGGCCTTGGCCAGTTCCAGGAAGTCCTTCCAGCTCTCATGTACGTCCTCGGCGTCCCAGAGCACGCTGGGCATCTCGTCGGGAATGTAGCCGTGGAAGCGCCGCAGCCCAAGCCCCTGGGTGAAGGCCAGCATGTCGTCCTGAATGCCGGTAAGGTCTTCCAATAACATAGCTCTGCTTTCTAACAAATGGAGGGGCCGCGCTTCAACCCTAGAATGCCAACAGCAGGCGCTGGGGACCCGTTCAACCGGAGCTCCGCTTATCCGTCCCATCATACGCCTTGCGGCCCTCAGCTCTCCACGCTCAGTGGGGTGCTGGGGTGGGAGCCCACGTTGGCTCGTCGGGTGAGAGTCGCTGTGTTAAAATTCCTTGTTTCCAACCCGCAAGGTTTTCACTACATTCACATGATCTTCTCCAAGGAATACGTGGGCTATCTCGCCCGGCAGGTTGTCCGCAAGTTGCAGGAGAACCACTTCATCCAGAGCGCGGAGCTCGGCAAAGTCACCGAGCAGGTGCAGAACTCCATGGTCGAGGAGCTCAGCCTCGAAGACCGCATCAACGACGAGGTGCGCGTGATTCTGGAGGCCTACTCCGACGAGATGCGCAAGAGCGCCGCCAACTACGCGGAGATGTTCAAGAAGGTCAAGGTCGAGCTGGTGAAGAAATACAAGGCGGTGTTATGAGACTCTCCAGGGAGAAGCTGAACAAGCTGGCGTCCACCACCACCGAAATGCTGGCCGGCATGAAAAATGTAGAGTTCCTCGAGGGCTATGACGACATCCGCCAGGAGATCCGCCGCCTTCTCGAGGAGCTGCTCGCCGGCGAAGAGAAGCTGGACAAAGCCGCCCGCCAGAAGATCGAAAGCCAGCGCCGCATCATCCTGGAAGGCACCCCGGAATGGAGCATCCTGTACCACAAATATTACAACGAGGAAGTGAAGAAGCTGGGGATTATTTAGGTAGTGGGTCAGTTTGAAAGCGTTACATCTGAACTTGCAGCGAATCTCGCTAGCATCTGTCAAGCAGGGCGAAGAATGCATCACGTTCAATGCCTGCCGTGCGTATCAAGTTCATAATGATGTCTCGACCAACTTGGTCATATTTCGGAATAATAAGCGGTCGGGCACAGCCAGGTTTTTCCAATTTGATGTGGCTACCCTTCTGACCGGCTTGTTTGTATCCGAGTTGCTCAAACACACATACGATTTTGCCCCATGGTAAAGGGGCTAGGCGGGACATGGTCTAGCGTTCTCTCGGGCGAAAGGTACGGGAACAGGGAACGAGAATCCCCCCTCGGGAAGAGGCTCTGGCTGCGCTTGATTCTGCTGAACGACGCCTCCAGTTGCAACTTGCCAGCCCAGTTCGCGCATAGCTTGCTCGAACGTTCCACGCTCAAAACAGCTCACAACGAAAAGTTCTGAGGCTTCGATCAGATTTTGTCTTGCTTCAGCTTCCGTTCTTCCTTGCGTACTAATGTCCAAAGGGGGGCAGTGCGCTATATACCAGCCGCCTTCCTTCTTGATGACACCAAACAACTCAAAATTGGCTTGAACCACTACGCGCATAGAATTATCCAGAACGGCTGGCGTTGAGTCCACACTCTACTGATGCTGTGGATGTCATGTCAACGACTATTGCTGTATGAGGAGATGACGCTGGTACTGATTTTACCACTCCGTCTTAGCGCGTATTGATTGTTCACAATATGAACAGCCCTCACCATAACCCATATCTTCACCGGAAGTTTCGGTGGTTCTCACACCGCCTGCCCAGCGCTGTAGCCTGAAGCCCACGCCCACTGGAAGTTGTAGCCGCCCAGGCGCCCGGTGACGTCTACCACCTCGCCGATAAAGTACAGCCCTGGGACTTTCTTCGACTCCATCGTGCGCGACGACAGCTCGGCGGTGTCCACGCCGCCTGCCGTCACCTCGGCCTTGTTGAAACCCTCCGTCCCGGCAGGCACGAACTCGAAGCGATGCAGCCGCCGCTCGGCCTCCTCCAGCGCCGCGTTGGTCCAGCGCGTGATTGGGTTCAGCTCCAGCCAGCGCCTCGCCAGCCGGAGCGGCATCTCTTGCCGCGTACCCGTCAATGCCGCCAGGGCTGATGCTGCATCGCGACGTGCTCCGGGCTCCATCAGCTCCGCAAAGACCTGCCGATCGGGCGCAAGATCCAGCTGCACCGCATCGCGCGGACGCCAGTAGGAGCTGATCTGCAGGACCGCCGGGCCGCTGAAGCCATGGTGAGTGATCAGCATCTTCTCGCGAAAGCTCGGTGCCCCAGGTCCCGTGCCGTGTTCTGTGCGGCGCTGACCTGGGGCTTTTCGATTGCATGCCACGCTTGCAACAACCTCTGTGGAGACGCCCGAGAGATCGCACCAGCGCCGCGCGTCTTCCGGGTTCAACGTGAGCGCAACCAGCGCGGGGCGCGGCTCCACGATTCGCAGTCCGAACTGTCGCGCCAGCTCATAGCCGAAGGGCGTCGCCCCCATCTTCGGAATCGAAAGCCCGCCTGTGGCCACCACCAGCGCGTCGGCTGTGTACTCGTGCTCGCCGGTGACGGCCGTGAACGCTGAGGTTGTAGGTGCCCCACATCTGCCGTCCTTTGGCGGATGTGGGATCGATGGCGAGGCAATCCCACTTCTGCCAACATCGGGCAGAAGTGGGGCACCCTCGTCTTGAAGAGCTGCTCGTGCCTGAGCGAGTACCGCATGCCGCACCTCCTGCACCACGGTGCCGAGCTTCACGCGCACGCCCGCGCGCACGCACTCGTCTTCCAGCATGGACAGAATTTCCTGCGCGCTGCGATCGCAGAAGAGCTGGCCCAGCTTCTTCTCGTGCCAGCCGATGCCGTGCCGCTCGACCATGCCGATGAAATGCTGGGGCGTGTAGCGGGCCAGCGCCGATTTGGCGAAGTGCGGGTTCTCGGAGAGGAAGTTCGCGGCGCTGCCATCCCGGTTGGTGAAATTGCAGCGCCCGCCTCCGGAGATCAGGATCTTCTGCCCGGCCCGCGGCGAGCTCTCAAGGACCGTCACCGAGCGGCCGCGCTTGCCCGCCTCGATGGCGCACATCAGCCCCGCGGCACCCGCGCCGAGCACCAGAACCTGGGAGTGATACCTCATATGGATATTGTAAGCGGGCTGTGAGCGGTGTTGCTTTTACTTTTGAGACAGCGGGCTGTGAGCGGTGTTGCTTTTACTTTTGAGACTTGAAACTCTGAGTTTGAAGCCTTGCTTTAGCCGAACCAGCAGATCACCAGCCCAACCGCCGCCGCGAACATCGCCAGCGTGGTCAGCCATCCCAGCACATTGATCGCCGGCCGGTTCTTCCACGGGCCCATCACCTTGCGGTTGTTGGTGATCAGCATCAGCGCCAGCATCAGGAAGGGCGTGGAGAAGCCCTGCACGATGGCCGCGAAGACCAGCGCCTTGATGGGGTTGATGCCGAAGAAGTTCAGCCCCATGGCCAGCAGCGTGAACAGGACGATCGCCGTGTAGAACCTCTTGGCTTCGCTCGGGTCAATGTGAAGCCCGTGCTTCCAGCCGAACGATTGGCATACGTTATACGCCGCGCCGATGGTCATCACTGGCACCGCCAGGAAGCCCACGCCAACGACACCGATGGCAAACAGCAGCCCCGCCGCCTTGCCGGCCAGCGGACGCAGCGCCTGTGCCGCCTCGGCTGCGGTGTTGATATCGTGCTGCCCCGCCTTGAAGAGCGTCGACGCCGTCGAGAGCATAATGAAGTACATCACTGCACTGGCAAAAAACATCCCGAAGGCCACGTCGCGCCCCGAGTGGCGCAGCTCCGCTTTTGTGGTTCCCATGCGATCGCTGAGCCGGCGGCGGCCCATGGAAATGTCCTCCTCCACATCCTGATTCGACTGCCACGAATACAGGTATGCCGAAAGAGTTGTGCCAATCACCGCAACCAGCATGGTGAGGAACTGCTTATTGAATTGAATTGTGGGAATGAAGGTGCCACGCAGGGTGGGCAGCAGCTCCGGTCTGACCAGAAATGCCGAACCCGCGTAGGCCAGCAGCGCCAGCGCCAGCCAGCGGAAGACATCGCGAATAAGCGTGTACGATCCCCAGAGCTGCAGGCCAATGATGGTCACCGTGATCGCCACCACGATCAGGGGAATCGGAACTGGCACCAGCAGGTTCAGCGCCGCCGCCATGCCTCCGATGTCGGCCGCGGCCTCGATGAGGTTCCCTGCCACTGAGGTGACCAGAAAAAAGTACAGGATGGGCCGCGAGTACTGCTCGCGAATCATCTGGAAGAGCCCTCGCCCCGCTACCTGGCCCAGTTTGGAGCACAGGTACACCACGCTGAACATCATGGGAAAGGCAAAGGGCAAGGTCCAGAGGAACAACGGACCCATGCGGGCGCCTGCGCTGGCGACGGTGCCGATGGCCGCCGGATCGCAGTCGGCCGCACCAGTGATCAGTCCGAGGCCGGCCGAGCGAACAGTCCCGTGAACGGGCTTGGGATGCCTGTTCGCGAACCGCTTCTCCAGCTCCGGATCGTGCCGCCGGCGATCCTCTCCCGCATATGCCTGTACACTGGCCATCAGCAGTTGGAGGCAGAGAAGAAGGTTTAGGTTGTAACCCTGGTTTGTAAACCTAAGTCCAGAAAGAACAAAGGCGAGACAAAAGCAACTGCCAGGAACCGTATTACAGGGTCAGCCAGATGCGGGTCAGGCCGAGGAGGGCGATGCCGATTCCGAGGACAAAGAACAAGGAATGGGCGGCCTGTTTCGGCAGGGCGCCGGGGAGTGGCACACCGTGCTGGCGGAAAACTGCCGCCAGTTCACGATCCTGCTTGCGCAGATAGTCCGCCAGCCGCGTGTGAAACAACGCGATCGTCAGGCCCAGGAAGACGCGGCTGAACTCCATCACCATGTTTCAACGGTAAAGCCCGGCTGACCCGGCTTCCATAGGTGGAAGGTCTTAGGTGCGCCGACAAAACACCTTGGCTTCAAAGAAGCTGGAGCGGCCTCCGTCCTAGTTCTTTGGTGAGGCGAGTGGCCGGGACGGGGTGGTTGGCGTGTTAGAATTCGCAGTTCGTGGCCCTGCCGCAAGATGCCGACCGACCTTGAAAAGCTCGTAGAGTTGCAGCGGGTGGACCTAGAGGTGGCGCGCCTGAGCGCGCAACTTGAGGCCATCCCCAAGACCATTGCGCGAATCGACGTGCAGCTGGCCGCCTCGCGCAAACGCGTCGAGGATGCCCGCGCCGCCATCAAGGCCGGAGAGATTGCCAAGCGGCAGTACGAGCAGGAGGTCGGCTCGCTGAATGAGAAGATTGCCAAGTTCCGGAGCCAGTCTTCCAGCGTAAAGACCAACGAACAGTACAGGGCGCTGCTCTCCGAAATTGCCCATGCCGAGGGCGAGATTGCGACGTACGAGGAGAAGATCCTGGGCGTGATGCTGAATGCAGATTCGGTGCAGTCGCAACTCGCCGAGGCCGAAGCGGCCCTGAAGAGCGAAACCGTCGAGGTCGACCGCCAGAAGGCCGAGGCCTCCCGCGAGGCCGAGGCGCAGCGGGCCGCCGCCGCGCAGCTCCAGGCGCGCAGCCAGGAGCTTCGCAAGCAAATCGACGCATCGCTGCTTTCCACCTATGATCGCGTTCTGAAATCGCGCGGCATGGCCGTGGCCGAGGTGCTGGAGCACCGCTGCACCGCCTGCCAGGTGCTGCTCAGGCCGCAGGTGCTCTCCAACATCCGCGCCGGGCAGGAGGTGGTGCACTGCGACTCCTGCGGACGGATCCTCTACTACCTGCCGGAGCACAATGTGCGAATTGCCCCCGTCAGCACCTCGGGAATCGCCCACCAGGCCGAGCGCGAGTGGATGTTTGTGCCGTCGCTCGGCAGCAATGGCGCCTTCGCCGTCTTCATCAACCACAAAGGCAATGCCACCATGAAGGCCTACGACGCGGTAAGCGGCGAGGCGATTGCGCGCCGGGTGGAGAAGAACGCCGTGTGCCGCGAGATCTTTGCCGACGAGATCCGCGACGCGCGCAACCTCTTTGTGGACGAACCCAACCTCGAGGACAAGTACAAGGAGCAGTTGCCGCCCGAGGTGCTCAACGACCTGCGGCATCAGCTTCCGAACTCCTAGCTGCGTAATTCGTAGCACCTGGCATGCCGCCGACAAAACGAACGCAGAAGAAAAATTCATCCGGCAAGCGTCCTGAGCAAATCAACGCGCAGCCCTCAGCGCAGCAGCCTGACGCACAGGCGGCCCTGCCCAGTTCGGCGCGTGCGGTCGTCAATGCTCACGCCGTTGCGCGGCTGCGCGGCGGCCATCCCTGGATCTTCCGCTCGGACATTGTGCGGCTCGATCAGGCTGCGCCGGGCGCGCTGTTGCGCGTGGAAGACCAGCGCGGCAAGCCCTACGGATCGGCGCTCTACAGCTCCCGCTCGCAGATCGCGCTGCGCATGGTCGCCTCCACTCCGGTGGAGGCGACCGGCTATCCCGAGATGCTTCGCTATCGCATCCGCCAGGCCATTGCCTATCGCGAGCGTGTGGTGCGCGACGCCGATGCCTTTCGCGTGCTCTTCAGCGAGGCCGATTTCACTCCCGGCCTGATCGTGGACAAGTACAACGACATCCTGAGCTGCCAGGTGCTCACCGAGGCGATGGACACAGATTGGGCGCGGCAGATTGCGCTCGAGGAGTTGCAGCAGGCCTATCGGCCGGAGACCGTCCTGGAGCGCGTTGAGCCACGCATGCGCGAGCTCGAGGGCCTACCTCCAGGCCAGGACCGCGTGCTGTCCTCACGGGTCGAGCCGCCGAAGATGGCGACCGTCTTCCACCTCAACGGGATTGCCTTCCATTACGACGGCAGCGCCGGGCAGAAGACCGGCGCCTTTCTCGACCAGCGCGAAAACTATGCCGCCGCCGAGCGACACGCGCGAGGGCGCGCGCTGGAGATCTGCACGTATCAGGGAGGTTTTGCCCTGCACCTCAACCGCAGATGCGAGCAGGTCACCGCAGTGGACGTCTCCGCCGAGGCGCTGGAGGTTGCCGAGCGCAACCGCGCGCTCAACGAGCAGAAGGCGATCGAATGGGTCGAGGCCGACGCCTTCCCGCTGATGCGGCAGTTCGCCGACGCCGAACGCCGCTATGAAACCATCGTGCTCGATCCGCCGGCCTTCGCCAAGTCGAGGAAGAGCGCCGAAGATGCGCTGCGCGGCTATAAGGAGCTGAACCTGCGCGCGCTGAAGATGCTGCGCAACGGCGGAGTGCTCGTCACCTGCTCATGCTCGTTTCATGTGAGCGAGGCGGACTTCCTCGCAATGCTGGCCGCCGCCGCGCTCGACGCCCGCCGCAATCTGCACGTGATCGAAAAACGCATGCAGTCGGCCGACCACCCGGTGCTGCTCAATGTGCCGGAGACGCATTATCTGAAGTGCATGGTATGTTCGGTCTTCTAAAGCGGGAGAACGTTCGACCCAGGTCACCCGCCGCGCAAACCGCGGCGCGGGACCTGGGGCACCGTATCCAATAGCGAAGGACCTGCACGCGGCGCAAATCTCTGCTGCCCAATTTCCAATCACCGGTTGCGGAAACCCACTCGAACAGCAGTGGAGTTTGGGGCGGCGCTGGGGTCCTTCGCTTCGGTTGGCTAGAAAGAACATGTACCCCACCCTGGCCAGGGTCCCCAGCGCGCCCTCTATTGGCGTGCTGGGGCGGAACCTGGAGGCCAAGATGGGGTACCCTGAGGCTTCTGTTTCACCTCAGGATCTTTCACCGGGTGTCACCCTTTCCCGTGAAACCGGTGTCCCTTGCGCATCTCGCGAAACTTCTCGATCTGGTCGGGCGTCAGAATGGCCGCCAACTGCGCCTTTTTCGTTTCGCGGATCTGCTTGAGCTGCGCAAGCTTCTCATCGTTCGTCATCGTCGTGCTGGTCAACACGCTCTTGCGCTGCTCGCGGGTTGACTTGAACAGGTCCTTCAGCTTGCTCTGCTGTTCGTCAGTCAGTTCGAGCTTGGCTACCATCTCCGCATGCCGGGCTGCACGGCGCTCGGCCCATGCCTTCTGCTGGTCCGGCGTCAGCACAGTCTTCATCTGATCGCGCGTGGCGGCGCGCAACTCTTGCAGCTTGGCCATTTTTTCTTCGGCGGACAGCTTCGAGTCATGGCGAATAATTGCTGCCTGGTCGTGCGCGCTCATGCGCAGTTCGCGCAGTTGCTTCTTCTGCTCAGGGCTCAGGTTCACCTTCCCGGTCATGCCGGTGGAGGCACTCTGGTCCGAGACCTCAGGGGCCTGCGCGGCCGCCGTCTGGTCCGTCTGCTGCGCGAACAATCCGGCGCTCGCCAGGCCCATTCCCAGCGTCAGCACCGTATTCTGAATCCACTTTCTATGCATCATCGTCTTCTCCAATTCGATCGCCGACTTGATTAAGTATTTCGGCTCGTTTAGTCGACAAAACACCGGTCGGGGCGGTTAGTTTCGCAGAATGGGTTTTGCGCTTGTATCGCACCTTGGCATCATCGTCGCGCAACATGAGATTCACGAATGTCGCGCAGCATTCATTCGCGCCGCATGAATTTGTTGCAACGTGTCCGTCGCATCTCCGCCGCGATGCTGAAGATCGCAGGGCGCACCGAAGCAGGCTGCTTGCTGCCTCGATCCAACTCCGCTCCGGAGCTGCTGCGCAGCTCGGGTTTCCCGAGGCCCCGATCCCAGGCAAGCGTTCGGTTGCCTGCTGGAGTAAACGAGGGTAGCTCGATTTTGACGCGTCATTCACGGCCTGCCCGGTCGTAGAAAGCCGGATAATGATAAGGTAACCGGTGGCGCACCGATGCCGGGAAACAGCGGCATGAGCGGCGCCAGGTTTGCTACTCATATGTCTGAATACATCATTCTGATCTGTTCAGCGCACGGTAGTGCATTCGCGGGTCCGGCCATCTTCCAGTCAGCGCCGTTTCAGCATCCGACGGTACGCCGCCGTGACTTCAATCTTTCAATCGCAAAGGAACTGGAGTAAACCAGTATGGAACAAAAAGCATCCTTGGCAGCCGTCGAGACCCACGTGGTCATCGATCCGGCACGCGACGTATTGCGTCCCGATTCGCTACCCCTGGACGCAATGTTCAAGCCCAAGTCGGTGGCCCTGGTAGGCGCCACGGAGCGTAGCGGCAGCGTGGGGCGGATGGTCCTCAGCAACCTGATCAGCTCGCCCTTCGGCGGCACGATCTATCCGATCAATCCGAATCGCGCTAACGTCCTCGGCATTCGCGCCTACAAGAGCCTCTCCGATCTTCCCGAAGTCCCCGACAACATCGTCGTCACCACCCCGTCGAAGAGCGTTCCCGACCTGATTCGCGAAGCCGTTGGACTGGGCATTCCCAGCGCCGTGGTCATCTCCGCAGGCTTCAAGGAAATCGGCGCGGAGGGCGTGGAATACGAGCGCCAGATCAAGCAGGCCATCACCGGCAAGATGCGCCTGATCGGCCCCAACTGCCTCGGCATCATGAGCCCGATCACCGGCCTGAATGCCACCTTCGCGCACACCGTTGCGCGTCCCGGCAATCTGGCCTTCATCAGCCAGAGCGGCGCGCTTTGCACCGCCATTCTGGACTGGTCGTTCCGCGCCATGGTCGGCTTCAGCACCTTCCTCTCCATCGGTTCCATGCTCGACGTGGGCTGGGGCGACCTGATTACCTACTTCGGAGACGATCCGAACACCAACTCCATCGTCTGCTACATGGAGACCATCGGCAACCCGCGCAGCTTCCTCAGCGCGGCGCGCGAAGTTTCCATGATCAAGCCGATCATCGTCATCAAGGCCGGACGCACCGCCGAAGCCGCCAAGGCTGCCGCCTCGCACACCGGGTCGATGACGGGCAGCGACGCCGTGCTCGACGCCGCGTTCCGGCGCGCCGGCGTGCTGCGCGTGGACTCCATCGCCGACCTGTTCACGATGACCGAAGTGCTCGCCAAGCAGCCACGTCCAAGGGGCAACCGCCTTTGCATCGTGACCAACGCCGGCGGCCCCGGCGTGCTGGCCACCGACGCCCTCTCTGTCGGCGGCGGCAAGCTCTCCAAGGTCTCTCCCGAGGCGCTGGCGAAGTACAACGAGTTCCTGCCGTCCGCCTGGAGCCACGGCAACCCGGTGGACATCCTGGGCGACGCTGAACCGGACCGCTACGCCAAGGCCCTGGAAATTGCGGCCGCGGACCCCGAGACTGACGGCATCCTGGTCATCATGACCCCGCAGGGCATGACCGATCCAACCATGATTGCCGAGAACCTGAAGCCTTACGCCAATTCGCTGGGCAAGCCGTTCCTGGCAAGCTGGATGGGCGGCACCATGGTGGCCTTCGGTGATGAGATCCTCAACCGCGCCGGTATCCCCACGTTCGAGTATCCGGATGATGCCTGCAAGGCCTTCAACTACATGTGGCAGTATGCGTACAACCTGAAGGGCCTGTATGAAACGCCGGACGCCAAGTCGTCGGCCGGCGAGGTCGATCGCAAGGCCGCGAGCGACATGATCCAGAAGGTCCTCAAGAGTGGCCGCACGCTGCTGACCGAGTTCGAGTCCAAGGAGCTGCTGAAGTACTACGGCATTCCGGTCACCGAGACCCGCATTGCCACCAGCGCCGAGGACGCGGTGAAGGCCGCCCAAGCCATCGGCTTCCCGGTTGTGCTGAAGCTGCATTCTGAGACGATTACCCACAAGACCGACGTGGGCGGCGTGCAACTGAACATCCGCACCGCCGAGGCGGTCCGCATGCTGTACAAGCAGATCGAAGACTCGGTCAACGCCAAGGCCGGCAAGGGACACTTCCTCGGCGTGACCGTGCAGCCCATGGCCAAGCTGGACGGCTATGAGGTCATCCTCGGCTGCTCGCCCGACACGCAGTTCGGCCCCGTGCTGCTGTTCGGCTCCGGCGGACAGCTTGTGGAGGTCTACAAGGACAGCGCGCTGGGACTGCCGCCGTTGAACCGGACGCTGGCCCGCCGCCTGATGGAGCAGACCAAGATCTACGAGGCCTTCAAAGGCGTGCGTGGCCGCACGCCGGTGAACATGTCCGAGTTGGAAGAGCTGCTGGTGCGCTTCAGCCAGCTCGTGGTCGAACAGCCATGGATCAAGGAAATCGACATCAACCCGCTGCTGGTCTCCGGCGATCGTCTGCTGGCGCTCGACGGACGCGTCGTGCTCTATGAAAAGGACACGGCGGAAGAGAAGCTGCCCAAGGCCGCGATCCGTCCGTATCCGATCCAGTACATCGGTGACTGGAAGATGGAAGACGGCACCGAGCTGCACATCCGTCCGATCCGTCCCGAGGACGAGCCGGCGATCGTGAAGTTCCACGAGAAGCTGAGCGACCGCACGGTGACCATGCGCTACTTCCAGCCCATGTCGCTGTGGCAGCGCACGGCCCACGAACGCCTCACCCACATCTGCTTCATCGACTATGACCGCGAGATGGCTTTGGTCTCTGAGGTCAAAAACGGCAAGGGTGAGCCGGAGATCGTCGCGGTCAGCCGCATGAGCAAGCAGCACGGCACCAACTCGGCGCTGTGCGCGGTGATCATCCGCGACGACTTCCAGCACAAGGGCATCGGCTCGGAGCTCTTCCGCCGCCATATCGACATCGCGCGCAGCGAAGGCATCGAGAAGGTCGTCTGCAACATGCTTGCGGACGACAAGGAGTCGCAGGCCATCACCAAAAAGCTCGGCTTCAAGCAGCAGGCCAAGGGCGATAAGTACGTCCAGGCGGAGATCGAGCTCTAACTGTTCGCCGGTTTCAAGACAAAGGGTATCCGGCACGCCGGATACCCTTTTGCATTCTGCACAACTTCGATTTATCTCAGCACCGAGCCCGGCTCGGTCACTCCAATCGGCGTCACCCTCACGGCCACCTCCACGCTGTGTGCGCCGCCGCCGATGGCCACGCCTTTCACCGGTGTCACATCGCCGTAGTCGCGGCCCCAGGCCAGGGTGACGTGCCCATCGGAGGGCATCAGGTCATTCGTAGGATCGAAGCTCAACCATCCGCTGCCCGGAACATAGGCCGAGACCCATGCGTGAGAGGCCTCGGCTCCGTGCAGGCCCGGGCTGCTGCGCAGATATCCGCTGGTATAACGGGCGGGCAGGCGCAGCGAGCGCAGCGCGCCGATCATGACATGGGCAAAGTCCTGGCAGACGCCCTGGCGATTGCGCAGCACCTCCAGTAACGGCATCTCGATGGAGGTGGAGTCCGGCTGATAGCGAAATTCGCCGTGAATGCGCTGCGAGAGCTCGCCGAGGGCTTCCACCAGCGAGCGGCCGGGCGTGAAGCTCGGCTGCGCGAAGCGGGCCAGCTCGGGACTGCCGGAGACAAACGGCGAATCAAAGACGTATTCGACGGCAGCAAGCGTCTCCTCGTCCGTCGGCGCAGCAACACTATCGCGCGCATCCTCCCAACTGATGCCGGAAGAAGCAGGCGGCGCCATGGGCAGCACCTCGACCATGCTCCTGGCCTCGATCACCAGGCGGCGGTGCGGCTCATAGAGCGCGACGGTCGTCACCTCGTTGCCGAAGTAGTCCTTGCGCCCCTGCCAGCTGGCGGGCTCGGGCTCGATGAGCATATTGATCTCGCGAAGCTGCTGCCCGGCCAGGGTCCCCGGCAAGCCTTCGGTTGGCTTGCCGGGGTGAGGCAGCGAGCGCGGCGTCAGGCGCAGCTCGTTGATCGACTGCGAGACCGGCGAGTGATAGAGGTGGCGCGTGACGTGGGTGACGGAGTAGAGCATTCGGCCTCACATGGATGAGACAAAGCGCGGCGAAACGACCGGCGTGAGATAGTGCGCGGCGAGCGCATCGGACAGCTCGTACATGTCGGCCTTGAGCTGCTCAAGCAGCGCGGTCAATGCGCCCAGGCGACCGTCCTGGTCTCTGCGCGCCAACTCCGTCATGGGAGTAATGCGGACCGTGTGAATGGCCCTGGAGACCAGCGCCTTTTCCGCGCGGCTGGAGATATGGTCGTGCTCCGGCAACCTTTCCAGGTGGTCGAGCAGCGATGCGAATTGAAAACCGATCGAGCGCGGATTGCTCTCGTCCACTAGCAGCAGGTCCAGTACAAGGTCCGTGCGCAAGATCGTGAGATAGCGCGTGCGATAGGTGATGGAGCTGTCGGCAATGTAGAGCAGGATGCGCAGATAGGGCTCGATGGCCTCGGGCGCTTCGGCCACGCCCGCCTGCAAAAGCTCCGCCATGTGCCGCGCGCGCTCCAGCCGGCGGCCGATCTCCAGGAAATGCCATCCCGGCCCGCGCGTTGTGTTCTCCATCACCAGCCCGACGAAGGCCAACAGCGTCACGATGACGCGATCAAGCGCGCGGTCGATCAGGCCCATGTCGGAGACATAGTTTGGTTGGGGCACGCCGGGCAGGCTGCGGGCAAAGTCGCGCTCGATCTGCTGCAGCACGCGCCAGGTATCGGCCGAGAGCCGCTCTTTCAGGTTCAGGGCCACGCGGCGCATCTGCTTCAGGCTCCAGCGCAGGCCAGTGGGGCCGCTCTCATCGCGCACCAGGTTGGCCAGCAGGCGCTGGACACGCCAGAGCTGTTCTCCCAGTGAGGCATTGGCAATCTCGGGCGGCAGATAGTCCAGTCCGCTCAACAGGCGCACCACCGACTCCAGGTTTGCGGTGCGCCCGAAGTCCTCTTCGCCGGAGAGCGCCGGCAGCAGGGCGCGGACCAGCCGCACACGGTCCTCCAGGCGCTCGGCGTAGCGCCCCAGCCAGAAGAGATTGTCGGCGACCCTGCAGGGAAGGTTCGCCCAGCTTGGATGGGCTGCAATTACGCCGCCGGGTGGACGCGCCATAGGAAGCGGCTCGCCTTCCCCGCCGGGCACCCACGTATCCTTTGTCCCGCCGCCCTTGTGCAATGAGACCGCCGGCGATTTCGCCTCGCTGGAGACCCGCGTGAGTCCGCCGGGCATCACCATGTAGGAGCTGCCGTCCCATGTGGCGAAGACCCTCAACACCACGTGACGCGAGACCAACTCGTCGCCTTCGGTGTAGACCGGCGCGGTGGAGAGCGCCACCTGCTCCTGCGCGATGAAGTGCTCGGGCATTGCCTGGATCCGCGCGACCAGCTTCGTCCGCTCGTCGGCGCTCATCATCGCGGGCACCTCCATGTTCTCGTAAGAACGCGGGAAGCTGGGCCGAATGACCACTTCGTCCAGATGTTCGAGGACGTAGCGGCGCGACTCCTCCTGGCCGCACCACCAGGTAGCCACCGAGGGCTGGCGCAGCTCTTCGCCTAGAAGTTCGCGGCAGATGCCCGGCAGGAACGCCATGTAGCCCGGCGCCTCCAGCGCCCCGCTGCCCAGCGCATTGTCGATGGTGATGTTGCCGCTGCGCGCGGCCTGCAGCAGTCCCGGCACTCCCAGCAGCGAATCGCCGCGCAGCTCGAGAGGATCGCAGAAGTCGTCGTCGAGGCGGCGCACGATCAGGTCCACCGGATCGAGGCCGGTCAGGGGCTTGAGGTAGACGTGATTGTCGCGCACGGCAAGGTCGCCGCCCTCCACCAGCGGGAAGCCCCAATGGCCGGCGAGGAAGGAGTGTTCGAAATACGTCTCGCTGTGCGGCCCCGGCGTGAGCAGGACCACCCGCGGATTGTGCTGCTGGCTGGCCGCCAGGTTCAGCAGCGCGTCCCTGCGCGCATCGAAGAAGCGTGCCAGCTGCCGCAGACGGAAGCTGCTGAAGACCTGGCTGAGAGTGCGCGCGCTGACCAGCCGGTTCTCCAGCGAGTAGCCGAGGCCGGAGGGCGTCTGCGTGCGATCGGAGGTGATCCACCAGCGGCCGTCGGGCGAGCGCGCCATGTCCGCCGCGTACGAGTGCAAAAAGACCCCGCTGCGCGGCAGAATGCCATGACAGGGACGCAGGAAATGCGGGTTGGCCAGCGCAAGCGCCGCCGGGATCCGCTGCTCGCGGACCAGCCGCTGCGGCCCATACAGATCGGCCAGCACGGAGTTGAGCAGGGTGGCGCGCTGCACAATGGCGCGCTCGATCCCGGCCCACTCGTGCTCGTCGATGACCAGCGGAATGGGATCCAGCGGCCAGCTGCGCTCTGTGCCGTGCAACTCGCCGCCCACGTTGAACGAGGTGCCGTTGGCGCGAATGAGCTGCTGGCCGGCCTCCCAGGCGCGGCGCCATTGGTGCGGGCCCATCCTGCCGATGGCAACCGCGAGATCTCGCCACTGCCGCCGAGGAAGACCCGAGGGCATGGTCGCTTCGTCCCAATGCCCCTCAACCCCGGCGTACACCCAGGCCTTGTGGTATCTCTCCTCTGGTCTTCGCACGCGGCTGTTTTGCAGTGGCTCCCCCTCATTTGCCCAACAGGCCAAAGTACGGGCCTGCCGGGGCCCTAATGCCTTGCCCCATTCCCTGCCGGAATCCGCAGGTCCAGCGTCATGGGGTATTCGCGATTGACTTCGAGCGGCGGCAAGCCCATCGGCCCCGGCGTGTGTCCGAAGGCAAAAAACCGCGCCATTCGCCGCGCTTCAGCCTCGTTGGAGTTGACCGGGAACGTATCATAGCTTAGCCCTCCCGGGTGCGCCACGTGATAGCTGCATCCTCCCACCGAGCGCCCTGCCGCCAGGCTGATCACATCGAAGACCAGCGGCGCGTGCACCGGAATCGTGGGGTGGAGGCAGCGCGGAGGCTGCCAGGCGCGATAGCGCACGCCGCAGACAAACTCGCCATTCGTGCCCGTGGGATGCAGCGGCAGCCGCCGGCCGTTGCAGCCGATGGCGTAGCGCTCGCTCACCAGCCCGCGCACGTGCACCTGGATGCGCTCCAGCGAGGAGTCCACATAGCGCGCCGTGCCGCCCGCGCCGGGTTCTTCGCCCAGCACATACCACGGCTCTATGGCCTGCCGCAGTTCGACCTCGATTCCCTCGTAGCAGACGCGGCCGAAGACCGGGAAGCGGAACTCGCGGTGCGGAGCAAACCACTCGCTCTGCAACGGATAGCCCGCGCGTTGCAGCTCGGCAATGACCTGGCTGAAATCCTGCTCGACGAAATACGGCAGCAGATACAGGTCATGCAGGCGCGTGCCCCAGCGGATCGGCGGCTCGGTGTAGGGCTGGCGCCAGAAGCGGGCCACCAGCGCGCGCAGCAGCAACTGCTGCGTCAGGCTCATGCGCGCATGGGGCGGCATCTCAAAGGCGCGCAGCTCCACTAGGCCCAGCCTGCCCGTGGCGCTGTCAGGCGAGTAGAGTTTGTCGATGCAGAACTCGGCGCGGTGCGTATTGCCGGTGACGTCGACCAGCAGATTGCGGAAGAGCCGGTCGACCAGCCACAGAGGCAGCGAACCGGCAGCGGTGGAGGAGTTGAGCTGATCGAATGCGATCTCCAGTTCGTACATCGCATCGGCGCGGGTCTCATCCACGCGCGGGGCCTGGCTTGTGGGGCCGATGAAGGTCCCCGAGAACAGATACGAGAGCGAGGGATGGTTCACCCAGTAGCCGATCAGGCTTTTGAGCACATCGGGGCGGCGCAGAAATGGGCTGTCGGCCGGGCTCGGGCCGCCCATCACCACGTGATTGCCGCCGCCTGTGCCGGTATGGCGGCCGTCGATCATAAATTTCTCCGTGCCCAGTCGCGCCAGCCGCGCCTGCTCGTAGAGCGTCGTGGTGTTCTCGGTGAGCTCGCGCCAGTTCGCCGCCGGCTGCACGTTTACCTCGATGACGCCTGGGTCTGGCGTGACCTTCAACATGCGCACGCGCGCATCGTAGGGCGGCGGATATCCTTCGATGCAGACCGGCGTCTTGAGCTTGGCTGCAGTGTCCTCGATGGCCCCCAGAAGATCGACAAAATCCTCGGCGCGCTCGAGCGGCGGCAGGAACAGGTACAACACGCCGTCGCGGGCCTCCAGGGTAAGCGCGGTGCGCACCACCGGCCCCACCTGCATGTAGGAATAGGCAGCAGCGGTCATGCTGACGCGCTGTCTGGTTTCTTTACCCCTGGCCTGCTGTGCCCTGGTCTCCTGTCCATTGACCCAGGAATCGAAGCCCCAGGAGTCGAAGGGCTGCGGCGGGGGCGGCAGGGGCGAGCCTGGAGCCATCGGATCCTGCGGCCATATCTTCTGTCTGGCCTCGGCCGGCTCCCAGGCGAGCGACTCCAATGGCAGGCGAAATCCCACGGGGGAGTCACCGGGCATCAGAAACAGATGCCGCGCACGCAGCATCCACAAGCTGGTCTGCCACTCCGGGCCGCTCTTTCCCCGCGCGCGCTGCAGCGGCAACACGTAGCCGATTGGGTTGCCCAGTCCTCGCTCAAAGACACGGCGCAGCCGCTCGCGCTCCTCGGGGCTGTCCAGTTTGTTCTGCAGCGGATCGACGTTGACCGGGAGCTGGCGTTCCTTGAGCAGATAGACCAGCGGGTCTTCGTAGGCGGCGACGACGGCCTCGGGATCGACCTTCAGCCTCTCCGAGAGCGCCTCGGCGAACTCCAGCACCTGCTTTCCGCCGATGCCGTAGTCACGACCGGGAGAGGCTTGCCACTGCGGATCGCGCCAGAGCGGATGACCGTCGCTGCGCCAATAGCAGGTGAGCGCCCAGCGCGGCAGCGACTCGCCCGGATACCACTTCCCCTGCCCAAAGTGCAGCAGGGCGCCGGGCGCAAACTTGTCGCGCAGGCGCAGCAGCAGGTCTCCCGCCAGGCGGCGCTTGTTGGGACCCATCGCCTCGGTGTTCCACTCATCGCCGTCCATGTCATCAATTGAGACAAAGGTAGGTTCACCGCCCATGGTGAGACGGACATCGCCTGCCTCGAGCTCGCAATCGATACGCTCGCCGAGCTCGTAGATGCGCTGCCACTCCTCCTCGGTGTAGGGCTTGGTGACGCGCGGGTCCTCATGAATGCGCGTGACCCGCATCTCGTGGTGGAACTCCACTTCGCACGGGCTTACCAGTCCGCTGACCGGCGCGGCCGAGGTGGGCTCCGGAGTGCCGGCCAGCGGAATGTGGCCTTCGCCCGCCAACAGCCCCGAGGTGGGGTCGAGCCCGATCCATCCTGCGCCGGGAAGATAGATCTCGGCCCAGGCGTGCAGGTCGGTGAAGTCCTCCTCCGCACCGGCCGGGCCTTCCAGCGGCTTCACGTCCGGCTTGAGCTGAATCAGGTATCCCGAGACAAAGCGTGCCGCCAATCCCAGATGGCGCAGCAGCTGCACCAGCAGCCAGGCCGAGTCGCGGCAGGAGCCGCTGGCCAGCTCCAGCGTCTCCTCGGCGGTCTGTACGCCAGGCTCCATGCGCACCACGTAGCGGATCTCGCGGCTCAGCCGCCCATTCAGATGGACCAGGAAATCGATTGCGCGGCCAGGGGTGGTGCGATCGATGCTCGCCAGAAACGACTTCAGGCGAGGTCCGGCAGGCGGGACGTCCAGGAACATGCCCAGCTCGCGCTGGTCCGCGCACGAGTAGGTGAAAGGATAGTTCTCATAGGCCTCTTCGAGGAAAAAGTCGAAGGGGTTGAGCACCGCCATCTCCGCCACCAGGTCCACTTCGAGCGAAAACAGGCGAGTCTGCTCCTGAAAAACCAGCCGGGCCAGGAAGTTTCCCAGCGGGTCCTGCTGCCAGTTAATGAAGTGACCCTCAGGCTGCACGCGCAGTGAGTAGCTGGTGATCAGGGTCCGGCTGTGCGGCGCCGGACGAAGCCGCACGATCTGCGGCGAGAGCGAGACCAGGCGGTCGTACTCGTAGATTGTTTTGTGATGCAGCGCAATGCGAATTCCCATCCGCCTCTACCCAAACCAATTGCGGGATTGCGTCACCGCGCAGGATGAATTGCAACAGACCATTTGAGACCGCGTTCCTTCTCCCGTTCGCTCACAGCAGACCGTCAGGATAACCGGAAAATTGCTGCTTCTGATGCCGAGGCGCCCCCGACGCCGTTCGGCCCGAGGCAGGGCCTGCCCACACAAGCACCTGCTCTCAATGTTCTCACAGCGCGGGGCGCGCTCGTATGCAAAGAATTTATGGGAGGGATAAGAAGAGGCCGTTTCTCGCCTGTTTCCGGCCACATGGCGATGGCTGATGGCAGCTATAAATTCTTTCAACTTCCCTCGCGCGGCCTCGGTGCGGTACTTTTGCGCCACTCGATGTTGCAGCTTGGCAGTGGTCCCGCCCAGCGCGCCAAAAGCGGGGCGCGCCGGGGACCCAGGAAGGGAAGCGGGGGTGAGGGTCTCACGGCGCCGCGCGACCAAAGGTGTCCGCTCTTGCCGCTCTGCCGAGGTAGTCCGAGCGAAGCGTTAGCGAGGCTTCGCCGGCACGGATGGAATTCCATGAGAACCAAACAGAAACGGGCGGTAGGCGTTGGAGTGTTGCTGACAGGCTACTCGGCGGTGATCGCGGGACTTTTTGGCCTGGCTGCGAAGCCGCTCCTCGCCGTGGTGCTGGTGCTGGGCGGCACCGCCCTTTCGATTTGCGCCGCCGTTGAAATCGTGGAAGGACCCGGCCCGGATTCGGTAACTCCGGAAGACAGGCTCAAGTTGTTTTGAGTTTGAAGCGATCCTGCGCGGGTGCCCAGTCCTAACCTTCTGTTCGTTTTGGAGGTTGATTTTGATTTGGGGTCATTCTGGGCGGAGCGAAGGACCCCTGCAAAAGCTTGCGATACCTGCGCTGCCCGGAGCTTTTCAACCGGTACAGTTCCCTGACTGAATTGAGGGAAAGAATCAGGAAATCGCGCGAGCAACGTCGCCCGCACTTTGCCGGTTAGAAAGCTACGAACGTTTCTGCCGGTGTAAGCCGCGCTGGGGTCCTTCGGCGCTTCGCGCCTCAGGATGACCCGAACCGGAATGCACCCGTTCAAATCTTCTGAATGTCCCCGACCCCGGCGCCCACGCCGTGCAATGAGTCCATTCCGCCGCCGGCCAGGAACGCCTTCAGGATCTTGTCCAGCTTGTCGGGCTCGGCCAGGAACGAGTCGTGGCCGTGCGCGGACTCCACGCACACGTAGGTGCAATCCACGCCCACATCGCGCAGCTCCTGCGCCAGTGCGCGCACGTCGGCCTCGGGAAAGAGCACGTCGCTGGAGATGCCGAAGAGCAGCACTTTGGCGCGGACCCGCTCCCAGGCGTGGCCGTGCCAGTCGCGCTGCGGATCGAACAGGTCCATGGCGCGCGTCACGCACAGGTATGCGTTCGCGTCGAAGCGCTTCCAGAACAGCTCGCCCTGGTACTCGAGATAGCCGGAGATGTCGAAGCGGCCCTTCTCGCAGATCCACGGCGCCTCTCCCTTGCGGTCGGGCTTTCGCCCGTGGCGCGCATGGAAGAGCTCGGCCGACTTGTAGGTGGTCATGGCGAGGGCGCGCGCCTGTGCCAGCCCGGCGCGCGGACCTTCGCCGTCGTCGTAGTAGTCGCCGCCGCGCCACTCGGGATCGAGCTTCACCACCTCGCGCTGAATGTGGTTGAGCCCCAATCCCAGCGCGCTTAGCTGCGTCGCGCCCATGGCGACGATGCGGTCCACCCAGTCGGGAAATTCCACCGCCCACTGGATCGCCTGCATGCCGCCGATCGACGGCCCAATGGCGCAGCGAATGTGCCGGATGCCCAGTTCCTCAAGCGCGAGCTTCTCCGAGCGCACCCAGTCTCGCACCGTGATCTGCGGAAAGCTGCCGCCATAGCGCTTGCCGGTCAGGGGATCGACGGAGGCCGCGCTGGTTGAGCCGTAGCAGGAGCCGATGAGGTTGAAGCAGATTACGCAATCGCGCTCGAGGTCGAAGAGCCTGTCCAGCAGTTCGGGCCACCACTGGTCGATGCGCGCCGAGCCCGACAGCGCATGGCAGACCAGGGTGACGTTGCTGCAGTCCTCGTTGGGCTCTCCGTACATCGCATAGCGGAGGTTGGCCTCGGGAAGCGTGCGACCGCACTCCAGCTCGAAGTTGGTCAGCATCACCGTGCCCTGGATCATATGAAGCTGCGCGGGATGCACCCGGTCTCCGGGATTATGCACTAGTACTGCCATGGCTACCTCCCTGCTCCGCTCGGGGTCCCCAGCGCGCCCTCAGTTGGCGTGCTGGGGTGACGGCCCGCAGGCTGCGGCGCGGTATCCCCAGTTCCGTTCGCCGCCTGGATCGCCTGCGCCAGGTCGGCAATGATGTCGCGTACATCTTCAATTCCCACCGAGAGGCGCACCAGTTCCGGAGTCACGCCTGTGTCGAGCTGCTCGGCCGCCGACAACTGCTGGTGTGTGGTCGAAGCGGGATGGATGATGAGCGACTTGGAGTCTCCGATATTGGCCACGTGGCTGAAGAGCTTGACCGCGTCGATCAGCTTGCGGCCCGCCTCGAGTCCGCCCCTGATCCCAAAGGTGAGCAATGCGCCCTGTCCGTTGGGCAGGTATTTGCCGGCGCGCGCATAAAACTTACTCGACTCCAGCCCGGGATAGTTCACCCACTCCACGCCGGGATGCGTCTCAAGATAATTCGCTACCTTCAGTGCATTCTCCGAGTGGCGCTCCATGCGCAGGTGCAGCGTCTCGCAGCCCTGCAGCAGAAGGAAGGAGTTGAACGGCGAGATGCAGCCGCCGGTGTCGCGGAGTCCCTGCACGCGGCACTTGAGTATGAACGCGAGATTGCCGAATGCAGTGGTGTAGCTGATGCCGTGATAGCTGGGGTCGGGGTCGACGAAATCCTTCTTGAAGCGCGGCGAGGCGGTCCAGTCGAAGCGGCCTGCATCCACGATGATGCCGCCGATGCTGGTGCCGTGACCGCCGATGAACTTGGTGGCCGAGTTCACCACGATGTCGGCGCCCCACTCAATGGGACGGCATAACGCGGGCGAGGCCGAGGTGTTGTCGATCACCAGCGGGATGCCCGCTACGTGCGCGATCCTGGCCAGCGTTTCGACATCCGCCACGTCGAGCTTGGGGTTGCCCAGCGTCTCGGTGTAAAGCGCCTTGGTCTTCGGTGTGATCGCCTTGCGCAGCCCCTCGAAGTCGTCGGCGTCGACGAACTTTACGTCGATGCCGAGCCGCGGTAGCGTGTAGTGGAAGAGATTGTAGGTGCCCCCGTAAAGTGACGTGGTAGAGAGGATCTCGTCGCCCGCGCCGGCCAGAGTGGTGATGATCAGCGTCTCAGCCGCTTGCCCGGACGCCAGCGCAAGTCCGGCCACCCCGCCCTCAAGGGCCGCCAGGCGGTTCTCGAAGACATCCGTGGTGGGGTTCATGATGCGGGTGTAGATGTTGCCGAACTCCTCGAGGCCAAACAGCCGCGCGGCGTGCGCGCTGTCGTCGAAGACATAGCTGGTGGTCTGGTAGATCGGCACCGCGCGCGCCTTCGTGGTCTTGTCGGGGCTCTGGCCGCCGTGCACGGCCAGTGTGGCCAGTTGAAGTTGCGGCTTCGTCTGCTCGTCAGGCATTCGCGTCTGCTCCCTATGGCACCGTCAAATCCGAAATTCTGTCGAATCGCGACTACTGTTTAATCGCGACTACTATCCTCGAAACTGTGGTCGCATACAGCAAAACGACCCAGGGCTCGTGCCGTGGGTCGTTCGGAATCTCTTGATGTCGCTTGGCTTGTCCCCGCTCCGGATGGTCTTTCCGGGCCTAGCTTCGCGAACCTTCGAGCGCGCCCACAGCAGCACGCACGCGCATGATGTGCATGCACATGGCCATGGCCGTCATGAGGGTCGCGATCAACGTCATCTTGTTTTTGTACAGGATGAGGCCAGTCTGCGTCAAGCGCCAAAAAAACGGGAGGTGGGTCAGTCAATTTCCGAGTCGCCGACCATTCACGTTGCTGGTCCGCACCGTAAACATCTGAAAATGCATAAACGGCCGATGGTGATGGACAACATTCCAACCTTAAACGAACTTGAGCCAACATGAACGTCACCTCACACATCCAATCGGAGTTGCAGGCGACCTTGCATGTTTACGCCAATCAATAGAAGTACGGAGGTGTTCGAATGTTTTCGCTCCTGCCGCGTCCGATCGAGGTACTGACGGCTACACTACTGACCGTAATCTATGCCGCGCCGAGCCCCCTCCTGGCCCAGAACCATGTCGTGAGTCCCGCAGAGGTTCAGCAGCGGGTGTTGGCGGCCGGCCAGACACGACAACACAATGAGGACACGGTGCGGCAATTCGTGTCCTCACCGCAAGCCGAGAGAGCGATCAAGGCCGCCGAAATGGACCCAGGTCGCGTCAAGGCCGCGGTCCTCACATTGAGTGATCAGGAACTCGCGCAGATTGCGTCACGGGCAGAGAAGGCGCAGGCGGATTTTGCAGCCGGCACGATCGGCAATCGCGACCTATTGCTGATTCTGGTGGCCATCGCGGTGTTAATCCTGATCATCGTCGCGGTCCGCTAGCGTGAATTATTCTGTTCTGACGCGACACGTGGCCGTCGCAGTGCTGCTTTGCGCCTCCGTCGTGGCGGAAGAAGCA
>Ga0137372_10001261_pt1 | contig 24392 bp, 23 predicted proteins | sample SagtaG_6_FD_104911 | JGI IMG/M metagenome (GOLD analysis project Ga0137372, IMG submission 104911) | Vadose zone soil microbial communities from Sagehorn Ranch, Mendocino, California, USA - Sage1_R_60_16 metaG | ecosystem: Environmental > Terrestrial > Soil > Vadose zone | place: USA...
CCGAAGGACAGCTCCCAGCACGCCGAAGAGGCGCTGGCGATCTTCAAGAGCGAGGGCCGGTCCCGGGACGCCGCGCGAGTGACCGCGAAGTTCGCCGACTTCGCGTTCAGCTTCGGGCGTCTGGAGGAGGCGGCGGCCAGGATGCAGGAGGCCTACGACGTGCTGTCTCAGGGCGAGCCCGACGAGCCCCTGGCAATGGTGGCTCTCCAACTGGCCCGCATGCTCCATTTCTCGGGAAGGACCGACGAGGCCTTCGAGCGGAACGAGCGCGCCCTCGAGATCGGGGAGATGCTGGGACTGCCGGAGGTCCTTTCCGAAGCCCTGAACAACAAGAGCATCATCCTGTGGACCCGGGGGCGCAGGGTAGAGGCGCGTCTGTTGCTCCGCCATTCGCTGCAAATCGCCTTGGACAACGAGGTGTACTGGGCCGCCCTCCGGGCCCACAACAACCTCGCGTCCATCGTGGCCGAGTCGGAGCGATACGAGGAGTCCCTACAGCTGTCCCGGGAGGCATTGGAGCTGTCCCGGAAACTCGGGTTCCGTTCATACGAGTTGAACTTCGTGGCAGGGGATGTATCGACGCTCGTCGCGCTGGGCCGCTGGGATGAGGCGCAGGCAAGGGTCGCGGAGTTCGACGCGTCGGCAGAGGGCTTCGCGGAGGCGCAGTTCGCCTGGTTGGAGCTCATCACCATCGTGGAGGTCCACGCGCAGAGGGGTGAGGTGTTGGAAGCGGGCCGATTGGTGCAACGCTTCGGCGAGCTGGAGCACTCCGACGACGTCCAGGCCCAAAGCCTCTGGTGGGAGAACAGAGCCCTCGTTGCGAGGGTCGAGGGAAAGGCGGATGAGTCCCTGCGACTGGCCGAGCGTGTCTTGGGGAACAGAGAGAAGCTCGGGTTCAACCACCCGGCGATCAAGAGATCGTTCATCGAGGCCACCGAATCCGCACTCGCGCTCGGAGACGTGACCAAGGCGGATGAACTGATTCGGGAGTTCGAGACCAGGAGGCCCCATGAGCTCGTGCCCTCCAACCGCGGACAGGCAGCGCGGTTGCGGGCGAGGATCCATATCGCCAAGGGGAACCATGAAGGCGTAGAGGAGCGATTCCAGACCGCCGCCCGGGAGCTTCGGAGCATCCCCATGCCCTTCTGGCTCGCCGTGACCCTCCTGGAGCACGCCGAGTGGCTGATCGAGCAGGGGCGCACAGAAGAAGCCGTCTCCTTGCTGGCCGAGGCACGGGAGCTGTTCGAGGGCCTGATGGCCCAGCCCTGGCTCCAGCGGGTCGCCGCCGCGTCGGAGCCGCTGGCCGGTCAGCCAGCGTCCGCCGCCCCGGCCTGAGAGCCAGACGCAGCTGTCCTAGACTCTGGCCCCGTGCCGGAGTTTCCAACCGAGGGGATGGAGCTCACCCATCTGCTCGTCGTGAGCGACCTGAGTCGATCTGTTTCCTTCTACCGCGACATGCTCGGGGCGGAGCTGTACCGCGAGTACGGTGGTCCTCGGCCGTGTTCAGGCTCCTGGGCAACTGGCTCCTCGTGGTCGCAGGAGGGGGGCCGACCGAAGACAAACCCACGGTGACGTTCGCGCCACCCGCAGACCCGGACACCGTCAGCACGGAGATGATCTTTCGCGTCCCCGACTGCCGGGGCGCGTACGAACTGCTGAAGAGCCGAGGTGCGGAGTTCCTCACCCCACCAGTGGACCGGGGCGGTGAGATCCGAGCCTTCTTCCGGGATCCGGACGGACACTTGTTCGAGATCAGCGAGCTGGTGGCACGGCCGTAGACGGCCAGAGCCGGATTGGCGCATCCGAATCATGCACCCCGCCGTCCGCGTAGGCTCCAAACGATGCCGTCGCCACGGGATCCCGAAGGTCCCTACCCCCGCTTCTCTGAGGAGGAGCATGATCGGCGCCGCCGCGAGGTCCTCGCGGCGATGGAGGTGGCCGAAGTCGAGCAGCTTGTGATCTACGGAGCCAACCGCTTCGGCTCCGCCGTCCAGTGGCTAACCGGATGGCCAGTTACGCGAGAGGCGGCGGCTCTCGTCAGCGGGGATCCGCCCGACGTGCTCTTCGTTCAGTTCCACAACCACGTGCCCAACGCCCGGGAGCTAGCTCCGCGCTGCGAGGTCCATTGGGGAGGGGTATCGACCATCCGCACGGTCGTGGAGGAGCTCGAGCGGCGTGGAGCACGCGGACGGATCGCCGTGATAGGCATCCTCCCGGCCACTCATCACGGAGCCCTGTCCTCCCGGTTCGACCTCGTCGACCTCAACGAGGCCTACACGCGGATACGCTTGATCAAGTCCCCCGAGGAGATCCAATGGGTACGGGCTGGAGCGGAGCTGACTGACCGCGCCGTCCACGCGCTCAGGAAGGGGGCGCGACCAGGTCTCACGGAGCACCAGCTCGCCGACATGGTCGAGCACGCGTACGTGGCCGCCGGCGCGACGACGCTCATCCACTACTTCGGGCTCACCCCTATGGCGGCGCCCGAGCGATGCGTGCCGGCCCAACACACCTCGAACCGCACCTTGCAGGCCGGCGACGTTCTTCTCACGGAGATAAGTGCTTCCTTCTGGGATTACCCTGGCCAAATCCTGAGGACCTTCACGATCGCGGCCGGCCCGACGGCCCTGTTTCGCCGACTGCACGAGGTGGCACAGGGCGCCTTCGATGCCATCGTCGGGTGCCTACGGCACGGGACCCACGCGAGCGAGGTGGTCGAGGCAGCTTCTGTCATCGAAGAGGAAGGCTTCACGACCTTCGACGACCTGGTGCACGGATTCGTCGGGGGCTACTTCCCCCCGGTGTTGGGCAGCCGGAGCCGCAGCCTCTGGCCGGTTCCGGACTTCGAGTTCCAGGAGGGGATGACCGTGGTGGTCCAGCCGAACGTGGTCACCACCGATCATCGGGCGGGGGTCCAGACGGGAGAGCTCGTGATGATCACGCAAAGCGGGGTGGAGCGGCTGCACCGCGCCGAGCCGGGCCTTCACCGGATCGGCGACTGAAACGGAAGACGTGGCAGGAGGGGAACACATAGAGGGAGGGCGCCGTCTCGGCCGCCATGTTGGTCTCTCCATCCCTCGGATCGAGGATCGGGACCTTGTTACCGGGAGCGGCCGTTTCGTCGCCGATATCGTCTTGCCCGGCTGCCTGGAGGCGGTCTTCGTTCGCTCGGCCCTGGCTCATGGGGTGCTTCGGTCGGTCGACATGACCGAGGCCCGAACCCTAACGGGAGCGGTCGGCGCCTTCGCTGCGGCCGATCTCCCCGATCTCCCCGCCCTCACCGCACCGACCGGGATGCCTCCGGTGATGGCTCGCCCCGCCCTGGCCCGGGACCGGGTCCGCTTCCTCGGCGAGGCAGTGGCGGTGGCGGTGGCCGAGGACAGAGCCCGAGCCGAGGATGCCGCGGAGCTCGCGGTCGTCGAGGCGGAAGCGCTTCCGTGCGTGCTCGACCCGGTGGAGGCACCCGATGACCTCGGCGTGCGGCTGTTCGAGGGCTCGGCCAACATCGCTTCTGAGAGTACGTTTGGTGAAGGAACGCCCGAGGCGTTCGACGATGCGCCGATCGTGGTGGAGCTGTCGATCCGGAACGGGCGAGTGGCTCCCGTATCCATCGAGCCGCGCGGCTTCCTTGCTGCTCCGGACCCCGACGGCAGGCTCACGGTGTGGTGCTCTCATCAGGCCCCTCACAGGCTTCGAGATCATCTGGCCAGCGCGTTCGGGCTGGACCGAGACACCGTCCGGGTGATCGTGCCGAAGGTCGGAGGCGCGTTTGGGGCGAAGAGCCAGACCTACCCGGAGTATCTGGTGATTGCCCACCTGGCCATGACACTCGGCCGGCCCGTCCGATGGATCGAGGGCCGAAGTGAGGCGTTCGTGGCGGCCCCCCACGGCCGGGGACAGAAACAGCGCCTCCGGTTGGCCGCCGACGGCGAGGGGCGGATCCTTGCCCTGGAGGCACACATCGACGCTGACGTGGGCGCGTATCCGCAGACCGGAGCGGCAGTCCCCACTTTCACCGCGTGGGTCATGTCCGGCCCCTACCGCATCCCCCGCCTCTTCGTTCGGGTACGGACGGTCGTCACCAACGCTCCGCCCACGGCGTCCTACCGGGGCGCTGGGCGGCCGGAGGCCGCCTTCGCCCTCGAGCGGCTCATGGACGAGCTGGCTCGGAAGCTCGGCTTGGATCCTGCGGAGGTCAGGTACCGGAACTTCATACCCCCCGACGAGTTCCCGTACCGATCTCCCACCGGGGCGGTGTACGACAGCGGCCGCTATGCCGATGCGCTCGAAATGGCGCTCGACCTGGCCGAGTACGGCCGACTGCGGGAGGAGCAGAAGCGACGTCGAGACCATGGTGGCGGCCGACTGCTCGGGATCGGCATCGGCAGCTTCGTGGAGCGGTCCGGGGGGCAGGCAGAGACCACCGAGTTCGGGAGCGTGGAGATCCGCGCCGACGGATCCATCGTGGCCAGGACCGGGGCTTCCTCGCAAGGCCAGGGGCACGAAACGGTCTTCGCTCAGGTCGTGGCCACCGCGCTCGACATGGAGCCAACCGGGATCCAGGTACGCCAGGGGGATACGGCTGAGGTACCCCAGGGAACCGGCACGTTCGCCAGCAGGTCCGTCCAGATCGGGGGCGCTGCGCTCTTCCTGGCGGCCCGGCACGTCCTGGAAGAAGCTCGGCGGAGGGCCTCTGAGACTCTCGAGGTCGCACCCGAGGACATGGATTACTCGGAGGGGACGTTCTCCGTGGTGGGATCGCCAGACCGAGCCGTCACGCTGCGCGAGGTCGCAGCCGGGGACCCGCTACTCCGGACCGAAGTCTTCCAGTCGTCCCAAGCCTTCCCCTTCGGCACCTACGTCGCCGTGGTCGAGATCGATACGGACACCGGGAACATCGACGTCAGGAAGCTCGTGGCCGTGGACGACTGCGGCGAGGTGGTCAACCCGCAGATCGTGGAGGGGCAAACGGTCGGCTCGATCGTCCAGGGGTTGGGCCAGGCCCTGTACGAGGGAGTGATCCACGACGAGTACGGCCAACCTCTCACGGCTTCGCTCCTCACCTATGCGGTGCCCTCGTCGACAGAGTCGACCGAGGTCGTCCTGGGCTCGACCGTAACGCCCAACCCCCACGGGCCCCTGGGAGCGAAGGGTGCTGGCGAGGCAGGGTGCATCGGCACGCCGCCGGCCGTCGTGAACGCCATCGTCGACGCCCTGGAGGGGTACGACGTGAGCGGGCTCGACATGCCCGTGACGCCCGAGAAGGTATGGCGGGCGCTGCAGCGCCGGATTTGACCACGGTTGCCCTCAGGTTTACGGTCATTGCCTGACGTTCAGATGATCTGCTGGTCTGACAGATTCACATGTCACGGATCGGAGCGACCAGAGAGGCCGTGTTTCAGCCGATCGAGCGGCGCAAGGTCTACGAGCAGGTTGCCGAGCGGCTCCTCACCGAGATCGCAGAGCGGCGGCTGAAGCCGGGCGATCGGTTCCCCCCTGAGCGAGTCCTCGCCGAGGCCTACGGGGTCGGCCGGTCATCGGTTCGGGAGGCGCTCCGGATGCTCGAATCGAGGGGGCTCATCCAATCCATGGGTCATGGCGCCTTCAAGGTCGCCGACTACGGCAATCCCCTGAACCAGTCGCTCGGCCTTCTCCTCTCGCTCAGAGACGGGGACCTTCTCGAGCTGTACGAGGTTCGAAGGATCATGGAGGTGGAGGCAGCGGGCCTGGCCGCTGCGCGTCGGACAGAGGAAGACCTGGCGCGGATGCGATCGGCCCTGGACGAGATGGTCTTGGGGCTGCCCTCGCGGGAGCGCTACATCGGGGCCGATGTCGACTTCCACCTGGCGATCGCCCGCGCCACCGGGAACCGGATCGCCTCCCACATGATGGACGCCGTTCGGGACGTGATGCGACGGGCGCTGAGCTCCATCTACAGCATCCCGGGAAGCCCGGAACGGTCCACGGAGCAGCACCGCTTGATCTTCCAGGCCATCGCCTCGGGCCAGCCGGACGAGGCCCGCAAGCAGATGCGCGAGCACCTGCTTCGAGTGGAAGGCGAGATCCGCGACGTACTGGGAGTGACGAACGGCGAGGAAATCACATCGAGCGGCGTGGAGGGCTCCAGCCCACCGGTAGCTCGCATGGAGGCGAGGGCGTGATGGCCGAGCTCGGATTCGTGGGGCTTGGTGTGATGGGCGGGCGCATAGCCAGGCGCCTGATGGAGGCTGGCCACACCCTGGTCGGCTACAACCGGACCCGATCCAAGGCCGAGTGGTTGGTCGAACTGGGGATGGCGCTCGCGGAGAGCCCCCGCGCAGTGGCCGAGGAGGCCGACATCACATTCAGCATGGTGACCGGGACCGACGCCCTCCTGGCCGTAGCCGAGGGCGGTGACGGGATCCTGGCCGGGCTGTCGGCGGGCAAAGTGTACATGGACATGAGCACCGTCAGCCCGATGGCCAGCAGGGAGCTGGCAGAGCGGGTCGCGGAGATGGGCGCACGCATGCTCGATGCGCCGGTGTCGGGGAGCGTCAGCACGCTGGAAGAGGGCAGGCTCTCGATCATGGTGGGGGGTGATGAGGCGGACCTCGAGCGTGTCCGGCCGATCCTCCTGGAGATCGGCTCGAAGATCATCCATGTGGGAGGGAACGGACAGGCCGTGCTCATGAAGATCGCTACCAACCTGAGCCTACCCGTGCAGATGCTCGCCTTCGCCGAAGGGGTCCTGCTTGCGGAGAAGGCCGGCATCAAGCGAGAGACGGCAGTCGACGTCCTCCTCTCCAGCGTGATCGCGTCCCCCATGCTCAAGTACCGGGGTCCCTTCGTTCTCGAGATGCCGGAGGAGGCCTGGTTCGACGTGGACATGATGCAGAAGGATCTGGAGCTGGCGCTCGGGGCAGGTCGGCAGTTCGATGTTCCCCTCCCGACGACGGCGACCGTGGACGAGTGGCTCACCGCCGCCCGGGCGATGGGCCTGGCGAAGCAGGACTTCGCGGTGCTGTTCGAGGTGCTGGCCCGGATGTCGGGGCTCCAGTGATGGCGAGGCGGACTCAGGACATCGACGCCGGGGCAGAGGTCTCGTCCGGGCTCGCCAGGCAGATGCACGAACAGATGGTGCGGATCCGCCACTTCGAGCTTCACGTCAACCAGCTCTACCTGAGCGCGAAGATGCCCGGGCTCGCACACCTCTACGTGGGCCAAGAGGCAGTGGCCGTCGGTGTGTGCACCGCCCTCAGGCAGGATGACTACATCACGAGTACGCACCGCGGCCACGGGCACTGCCTGGCCAAAGGAGCCAAGGTCGATCGGATGTTCGCGGAGCTCCTGGGCAAGGAAGAGGGATACTGCCGGGGCAAGGGTGGATCGATGCACATCGCCGACCCCGAGAGCTGGAACCTGGGAGCCAACGCGATCGTAGCGGGGAGCACGGGGATCGCCACGGGGGCCGCCTTCTCGGCGAAGTTGCGCGGTACCGACCAGGTCGCCGTGTGCTTCTTCGGTGAGGGAGCCCTGGGCCAGGGAGTCCTGTACGAGGTGATGAACATGGCCTCGTTGTGGAAGCTCCCGGTCGTCTACGTCTGTGAGAACAACCTCTACAACGAGTACACGCATTACACCGAGACCACGGCGGGTTCCGTCCTCGACCGTCCCCGGGCCTTCGGTATCCCGGCGGAGTCGGTGGACGGCCAGGACGTCCGGGCTGTGTACACGGCGGCGGCATCGGCAGCGAGACGGGCCCGCATGGGCGAGGGACCGTCCTTCCTGGAGTGCCCGACCTATCGGTTCTTCGGACATCACGTCGGGGACATCGACCGCAGCTACTACCGCTCCAAGCAAGAGGAAGAGGCCTGGGAGGCGAATCGCGACCCCATCGAGATCATGGCCGACTGGATGGTCGAACGAGGGATCGCCGACCGGGAGGCGCTGCACCAGATCGAGGAACGGATCGAGGAGGAGGTGGCGTCTGCGAAGGAATGGGCGCTCAACGCTCCTTACCCCGACTCCTCCGAGGTGAGAAAGCATGTCTACGCCTAGCCGGGTGACGGCAGAGGCTCCGGCGAGCCAACGGGAATTGACCTTTGCCCAGGCGGTAAATGAGGCACTGGCCGAGGAGCTGCGCCGGGACCCGACCGTATTCATCATCGGCGAGGACGTCGGAGAGGCCGGAACCCCGTTCAAGGTACTGGCCGGACTCATCGACGAGTTCGGGCCCAACCGGGTGATCGACTCGCCGATCTCGGAGGCCGGCATCACCGGTCTCGCCGTCGGCGCCGCGATGACCGGCATGCGTCCCGTTGTCGACATCATGTTCGGCGACTTCATGGCCCTGGTCATGGACCAGCTCGTCAACCAGGCCGCGAAAGTCCACTACATGTCGGGGGGCAAGCTGAGGGTGCCCATGGTGGTCCGAACAACGCTGGGGGCCACCCGTCGGTCGGCCGCTCAGCACAGCCAGAGCCTTCACGCTTGGTTCAGCCATGCTCCGGGCCTCAAAGTAGCCCTCCCGGCGACTCCGAGGGACGGCAAGGGTCTGCTCAAAGCCGCCATCCGCGACGACAGCCCGGTCGTGGTGTTCGAGGACAAGATGATGTACCAGACCAAGGGGCCCGTTCCCGCCGAGGACTTCGTCATCCCCCTCGGTGCCGCCGAGGTCAAGCGGGAGGGCCGGGACGTGACCATCGTGGCCACCTCGAGCATGGTCCACGTCTCCCTGTCGGCGGCGGACCTCCTGGAGAAGGAAGGGATCAGCGCCGAGATCGTCGACCCGCGGACGACGGTTCCCCTGGATCGAGACACGCTCGTCCGGTCGGTCACGAAGACCGGCAGGGCCATCGTGGTCGACGAGGGCTACGAGGGATATGGAGTGACGGCCGAGCTGGCCTCGGTGATCGGCGAGGGGGCCTTCTACCACCTGGACACGCCGGTCAGGCGGGTCGGGGCGATGGACGTGCCCATCCCGTTCTCTCCCGTCCTGGAAGACCTGACCGTGCCGACGCCGGAATCCGTGGCCGCGACGGCACGAGAGCTCTGCGGAAGGCCGAAGGAGTGAGGAGCGGATGACCGTACGCTACGCGAAGTCGTGGGGCGTGATGGGGACCGACTGGGAGCAGCGGATCGACTACGAGCGACTCCGGACCGAGCGGCTCACCCGGGTGAAGAAACTCCTTGCTGACTCGGAACTGAGCGCCCTGCTGTGCTTCGACATGAACAACATCCGCTACGTCACCGCAACGCACATCGGAACGTGGGCCATGGACAAGCTCGTCCGATTCGCCCTACTCCCGCGGGACGATGATCCGATCCTCTGGGATTTCGGGTCGGCCGCCCGCCACCACCAGCTCTACTCCCCATGGCTGGGCGATCGTTCCCGGGCCGGCATCTCCATCCTGCGAGGAGCTCTCGGCCCCGACGTCGGCCAGGCCACCGACGTGGCGGGCAAGATCAAGGCGGAGCTGCAGGAGCGGGGGCTGACCCGCGAGCCGGTCGGGGTGGATGTCGCGGAGATTCCGGTCCTCGACGCGTTGCGAGGGGCCGGCCTCACCGTTGTCGATGGGCAGCAGCTGATGCTGGAGGCCCGGCGGATCAAGACCGAAGACGAGGTCGCTCTGCTGAATACGGCCTGCGCCATGGTCGACGCGGCCTACGACGACCTCTATCGGGCGATGCGCCCGGGGATGCGCGAGAACGAGTGCGTCGGCCTGGTGAGCAAGGTCTTGTACGACCTCGGCTCGGAGCACGTCGAGGGGGTCAACGCCATCTCCGGGGACCGGTGCAATCCGCACCCCCATGTTTTCACCGACCGGCTGCTCCGTCCCGGTGACCCCGCATACTTCGACATCCTTCACGCCTTCAATGGCTACAGGACGTGCTATTACAGGACGTTCGCGGTTGGCAGCGCGTCCCGGGCCATGGTGGACGCATACAAGAGGTGCCGGGAGATCCTGGACACGGCGATCCACATGATCCGGCCCGGCGTCACCACGGCCGACGTGGTTGCAACGTGGCCCCGGGCCCAGGAATTTGGTTTCGCCAACGAAGAGGCGGCGTTCGCCCTCCAGTACGGGCATGGGGTGGGCCTGTCGATCTGGGAGCGGCCGATCTTCAGCAGGCTCACCTCCCTCGACCATCCGGAGACGATCGAGGAGGGGATGGTCTTCGCCCTGGAGACATTCTGGCCGGCGAGCGACGGATATTCGGCAGCACGCATCGAAGAGCAGCTCGTGGTCACCGCCGATGGGTGTGAGGTCATGACGCGGTTCCCTGCCGAGCAGCTCATGGTCACCGCCGGCCGGTACATCACAGCGATGGGTCCATTGCCCGCCACCCGCGAACACCAGTCACATCTCAACCGCGAGAGGGCGCGCCCGGGAGAAGACACGGAAAGCTGAGGCAATGGTCACCGAGCTGGTCATGCCGGCCCTGGGGATAGCCCAGGAGACGGGGAAGCTCCTTCGGTGGCTCAAGGCCGAGGGCGAGGAGGTCGCCCCAGGGGAGCCGGTGATGGAGATCGAGACCGACAAGGTGACCGTGGAGATCGAGTCGCCGGCCGCCGGAACGCTCGCCCACGTACGCGCCTCCGAAGGAGAGGAGATCCCGGTGGGCCAGGTGGTGGCGGTGATCCTGGCCCCAGGCGAGTCCGGCGGAAACGGAAGCCAAGGCGTCACGGCGCCGGGTGGGCAGATCCTGGCATCCCCGCTGGCGAGAAGCCGAGCCAGAGAGGCCGGGATCGACCTGTCCACGCTCGTGGGTACGGGGCCGCAGGGAGCTGTCACCCAGGCGGACGTCGAGTCTGCCCTGGCAGCACGGGGTGAGCCTCCCCCGGCCGAGCGAGCGATCGAAGCCGAGGCTCCTCACGAGGGGGAGCCCGTCGAGATCGGTCCGGTGTGGCGGAGGATGGCTGAGCGCACCACCGCGAGCTGGACGACCACGCCGCACTTCTACCTCCAGCGGGAGGCAATGACCGATCAGCTCCTCGTCAGGCGCCAGGCGCTGCGCCAGAGCGGACAGAAGGTCACGGTCACAGACCTCCTGGTCAAGCTGGTGGCCACGGCGCTTGCTGAGCACCCGGAGATCAACGCCTGTTGGGAGGACGAGAGGTTGGTCCGGCAGGCGGATGTCAATGTCGGAATGGCGGTGGCCACCGACGCGGGGCTCTTCGTCCCGGTGATCCCGCGCGCTGACGCGCTTACCGTGGGCGAGATCGCCGCCCATCGCAGGGACCTGGTGAGGAAGGCCCAGGAAGGGGCGCTTCGGCTCGAGGACGTACAGCGGGGAACCTTCACCGTATCCAACCTCGGGATGTTCGGGATCGACGCGTTCACCGCCGTCATCAATCCACCCCAGATCGCGATCCTCGCCGTAGGCCGGGTCGCTCACCGGGTAACGGCGGTGGACGGCCGGCCCGGGGTCCACCCCACGATGTTCCTCACGCTGGGCTGCGATCACCGGGCGGTGGACGGGGCTCGGGGGGCGCGCTTCCTGGGCGAGCTGGTTTCGCTGATCGAGAAGCCTCCGCAACTGTCTCCGTGACGTGGAGCGAAAGGCCATGAAAGAGCAGACCGAGCGGGACGGCTCGGAGATCGAGGGGGGTGGTGGAAGGAGCAAGGGACAGGGCTTCGGCGAACACGAGACCGAGGGGAAGGGGTGAGGGGACGATGCAGCGTGGCGGCCTGAAGGCGCTGGTGGGCCTGGTGGCGTTGATGCTGGTGGCGGGCGCCTGCGGTAAGGCCAAGACCAGCGAGCAGGGTCAGAAGTCGAAAAAGCCTCTGTTGATCGGTGCGTCGCTACCGCTGACCGGTGACTTCTCGGAGCCGGGCTCGGCAGCGAAGCAAGGATATGAGGTCTGGCGGGACATGGTGAACAAGGCTGGAGGGCTGCTTGGCCGGCCGGTCAAGCTGGTGATCCGGGACGACGCCAGCGACCAGAACACGATCGTGTCCGACTACAACCGGCTGATCTCGCAGGACAAGGTCGACCTGTTGCTCGGATCCTTCTCCTCGCTGTTGAACATCCCGGCTTCGGCAGTCGCGGAGCGGAACCAGAAGGTGTACATATGCCCGGCGTGTGGCTCTCCGGACATGTTCAGCCGGGGCTTCCACTTCCTGTTCTTCGCCCAGCCCGCCAGAGCGGTTCATCAAGCCGACCTGTTCTCGGAGTGGGTGGTCTCGCTGCCGGCCGACCAGCGGCCGAAGACGGCTGCCTATCCCGCCCAGGACGACCCATTCGCCGCACCCGTGATCGATGGGATCAAGGAGAAGCTCGAAGCGGCCGGGATCAAGACCGTCTACGCGAAGGTCTATCCGCCGGATACGACGAACCTCGATCCCATCGCCAGCGCGATCAAATCGAGTGGGGCCCAGCTGGTCGCTCAGGGCTCGGTGTTCGAGGACGGGGTCGCGCTGGTCCGCTCCCTCATCAAGGTGGGCTACAACCCGAAGACCATGTTCCAGACCACGGCTCCGTCGCTCGGCGCCCAGTACGCGAACGGGGTCGGGTCAGGCAACACGGAGGGAATCTTCTACGCGGTGAGCTGGAGTCCCGAGGCTGACTACCCGGTGAACAAGGACTTCGTCCAGAACTACATCGCGAAGTTCGGCGGCCAGGTCAGCGAGATCCCCGAGGATGCAGCCGACGGATTCGCCGCCGCCCAGGTCCTTCAGGCGGCGGTGAAAGGAGTGGGCTCGCTCGATCAGAAGGCCCTCGCGGATTGGATCCACTCGCACACGGTGAACACCATCCTGGGACCGCTGTCTTGGGACGAGACTGGCGCTCCACAGCAGGCCTTCATCCTCGCCCAGTGGCAGGGCGGGAAATCCCAGATCGTGGCGCCGAAGGCGGTGGCGACCAGCGCGCAGATCGTGTTCCCGAAGCCCAACTGGCAGGGGTAGGAAGAGCCCGCCGAGCACTGGAGGTAGGTGACGAGGCAGCTCATCCAGACCGTGGCGCTCGGGCTACTGGCCGGCGGCGTCTACGCGCTGATGGCATCGGGACTCACCCTGATCTTCGGGGTGATGAACATCGTCAACGTGGCCCAGGGGGCGTTTCTCATCCTGTCCGCACTCTTCACCTACGAGCTGTGGACGCGGCTGGGGCTCGACCCCATCCTCTCGATCGCTGTGACCACGCCGGCGATGTTCCTTCTTGGATGGGTGGTCTACCGCCTGTTCGTGGCGAGGATCCGGCATGCGCCGGCGTCCATGTCGGTGCTCCTGACGTTCGCCCTCGCCATCACGCTGGAAGGGGCGATGGGCCTCGTGTGGAAGAACGTATACCGCTCCGTCACCCCTCGCTACTTCGCCTCATCGTTCCAAGCGGGCAGCCTGTTCTTCCCCAGGGCCCAGGTATTCGCCTTTCTCACGGCAATCGTGGTCCTGGCCATCCTGTACGTCCTGCTCACGCGGACGTGGACCGGCCGGGCCATCCGCGCGAGCTCCGCGAACCCTCAGGGGGCCCAGCTGGTGGGGGTGAGCATCGGCAGCGTCGCCGCGATGACTTTTGCCGTGGGCGTGGCTACCGCCGGCGCGGGGGGTTCGCTCCTGTCGATCCTCTACACGTTCTTTCCGGCGTCGCACTATCAGTGGATCTCCAGGCTGCTGGGGATCGTCGTCCTGGGAGGCATGGGGAGCCTACCGGGGGCGGTGATCGGGGCCCTCATGCTGGGAGTGGCCGAAACCGTCACCGCGACCTACATCTCGATCCGGTGGGCCGTCGTCGTCTTCTACCTGGTCATCCTGGTGGTCCTGTTGATCAGGCCGCAGGGGCTCATGGGAGTTCGATTGCGGGAGGACGTGGCCCTGTGAGCGCCGGCCGAGTCAACGGTCTTCTGCGGTGGGCGCTCCTGCTGGCCGCGTTGGCAGTCCTGGTGGCGTTCCCGCTGGCGCGAAAAGAAGACGCCTACCACCAAACGGTGCTGTTCCTGATCTTCCTCTTCGCCGTCATGTCCGGCGGCTGGAACATCATCTCCGGGTTTACCGGATACGTCTCGCTGGGTCAGAGCGCTTTCCTCGGGATCGGCGCCTACACCGTGGCGCTGGTGGCGCTGCAAGTCCACGTCTCGCCCCTCTTCCTGGTCCCGCTCGGCGGCTTGGCCGCGGCGGCGTCCGCGGCCGTGCTGGGCGCGGTCGTCATGCGCACCCGGGGCCACTCCTTCGTGATCATCACCATCGCCTTCCTGTTCCTGATGCAGACGGTCGCCCTGAACTGGCGCTCGGTCACCCACGGGTCCAACGGGATCACGCTTCCCCTTCCTCGGTGGAACTCCGACCTGGGCAACATGCCGTTCTACTACGTGATGCTCGGGCTCATGGTCCTGTCGGTGGCCCTGTCGGCCTGGATCCGAAGGACGAAGTTCGGGATGGGCCTGATCGCCATACGAGAGGACGAGGACAAGGCCGCGGTCATCGGCGTGCGCACCTCCGTCTACAAGGTTCTGGCGTTCGTGGCCAGCGCGGTCTTGATCGGGGTAGCCGGTGGCGTCTATGGCTACTTCCTCACGTTCATCGATCCCCGCGGCATGTTCGACATCCTGATGAGCGTCCAGATCGTGCTGGCCGCCCTGCTGGGCGGGCGGGGAACGATCTGGGGACCGGTGCTGGGGGCGTTCCTGCTGGTCCCCATGAACGAGATCACCAACAACTACTTCGGCACGAGCCCGGGCGAGCGACTGTTCGTGTTCGGTCTGCTCCTGGGCGCCGTCGTCCTGTTCCTTCCTCGGGGGGTGATCCCAACCATTCGCGGGTGGATCGATCGGTTCCGGGAAGCCAAACGGCCCGCTCCCACCCCGCGCCCTTCCGCCAGCGCGGCTCCCCGAACGGCCGGCCCCGGGGCCGCACCCGATCTGGAGGAGGGCGCGCCCCTCCTCGAGATCGACGGGCTGATCAAGCGGTTCGGCGGCGTCGTCGCCGTGGACCAGTGCTCCCTGTTCGTCCGACGCGGGAGCATCACCGGCCTGATCGGGCCAAACGGCTCCGGAAAAACGACGCTGTTCAACCTGGTGAGCGGGATGAGCCGGGCAGACCGGGGGACCGTCCGGCTCGACAGCAGGTCCATCGATCGAGCGCCGGCCTGGCACCGGGCTTACCTGGGGATCGGGCGAACCTTCCAGATCACTCGCTTGTTCAAGCAGATGAGCGTCCTCGAGAACGTCGTGGCCCCGCTGGGCAGGTTCGCCTGGGCACAGCTTGGAGCAGACGCAGTGAGCGGGCCGGAGGCTCGGCGAGCGCAGGAGCTTCTGGACTTCGTCGGCATGTTGCCCCTCGCGGATCAGCCGGCGGGACAGCTCTCGTTCGGACAGCAGAAGCTCGTGGAGCTGGCCCAGGTGCTCATGCTGGAGCCCCAGCTGATCCTGCTTGACGAGCCGGCGGGAGGCATCAACCCTGCGCTCATCCAGCGGATCACGGATCTGATCCGGGAGCTGAACCAGCAGGGCGTGACCTTCGTGGTCGTCGAACACAACATGCCCCTGGTCCTGAGCCTGTGCGACCCGATCCTGGTCCTGGCACGAGGGCGCTGCATCGCGCAGGGTTCGGCGGAGACGATCCAGGGCGACCGTGCGGTCCTCGATGCCTACCTGGGCGAGGGTTGGAGCCGCGTCGAGGAGAGGCTCGAGGTCTGATGGGTGCGCTGCTCCAGCTCGATGGGGTGGTGGCCGGCTACGGGGGCGGAAACGTCCTGCAGGGGGTGGACCTGCGGGTGGATCCCGGATCCCTGACCTGCATCGTGGGCCCGAACGGCGCGGGCAAGTCCACGGTCCTCAAGGCGGTGAGCGGGATCCTCCGACCGAGGCGAGGGACAATCGTGCTCGATGGCACGCCGATCGGGGGGAGGGATCCCGCCGAGATCCTCGAACGTGGCGTGGTGCAGGTTCCCCAGCAAGGCGGGCTGTTCCCCAACCTCACGGTCCGCGAGAACGTCCTGATGGGCGCCTACATCCTCCGGCGCCGGGGCCCCTTGGCCCGGCGTCGGTACGAGCAGGTGCGAGAGCTGATCCCGCTCGTGGCCCAGCGCGCCAACGAGCGGGCGGGCAACCTGTCCGGAGGCCAGCGGCGGATCGTCGAGTTCGCCAGGTCCCTGATGCTCGATCCCCAGATCGTGCTGCTGGATGAGCCTTCGCTCGGCCTGGATCCGAGGAGCCTTCGCCAGGTCTACGACCTCATCCAGCTCGCTCATCGCGGGGGAAAGACCATCGTGCTGGTCGAACAGAACGTACGTATCGGGCTTGAGGTGGCCACCCAGGGCGTGGTGATGGAGGGCGGCCGTGTCAGGCTGACAGGCCCCGCTGCCCAGATCCTGGGCAACCCGGAGATCGCCGACCTGTACCTGGGCGGCACCGTGAACGGGAAGTCCTCGACGGCGGGCGCGGGAGCCCGAACGCCTCATCCGCACCCATGAGCGGCGTCCTATGGGCCGCCGCCGCCGGCATCGGGTTCGGCTTATTCCAGACGGTGAACCGGGCAGCGCTCCGGGACCTGGATGTCTACGAGTCCACCTTCATCCAACTGTCGGTCAGCGCCGTGATCCTGACGGTGGCCTCACTGGCGACCGAGGACTTGAGCCGGCTCCGGCAAGCGCCACCCGGTGCCATCGGCGAGTTCGCACTTGCCGGGATGGTGCATTTCTTCCTTGGATGGACACTGCTGAACGCGAGCCAGAAGCGGATCGGGGCGACCCGGACCAGTCCCCTCCTGGCGGCGGCGCCCCTGTTCGGGGCGGTCATCGCTGCTCTAACGCTGCAGGAGGTGCCCGGTGCGGTCAGCCTCCTCGGCGTCGCGCTGATCGTCATCGGGGTATACGTGGTCACTCTGGATCGCATCCCCGCGCATGATCGAGCCACGGCCGGGAAGCCGAGGAGCGGACTCTCCCTCCCTCAGACGCATGATCGTTACCCGTGGAAGTCATCGCTGTTCGGCCTGGGGACGGCGATGTGCTGGGGTATCAGTCCCGTCTTCATCCGCAGAGGCTTGAACGGCCTGCCGTCCCCCCTGCTCGGTGTCACCGTGGGACTGCTGGCGGCCGTCACGGCGTATGGCATCGCCATCCTTTCCACCCGCCGCCGCCTCATCTCGCTGCCCCGCTCCCCCGAAGCCCTGGCCTGGAAAGGGGCCGCTGGGGTGCTGGTAGGGCTGTCGACCTGGACCAGGTGGTACGCCCTATCGCTGGTGCCGGTGGCGGTCGTCCTTGGGCTCGGCCTGCTTTCCGTTCCCACGGTCATCCTGCTGGCGCCGCTCCTGGTGGGCCAGCACCTGGAGCGGGTCACCGCTCGGGTCGTGGGGGGCTCGGGGGTGGTCCTGGCGGGAGCCCTCGTGCTGATCCTGCGGTCATGATCGCCGACGTCCACGCTCACGTCATCGTCGAGGCCATCACTCGGGCGGCAGACCCCGGGGACCGCTGGCGGCCCGAGGTCGCCTGGCGAGATGGAGCACAGGTTGTGGAGTTCGGGGGAAGGGAGATCCGCTCGGCGAAGAGAGAGTTCGTTCGGATCGACCGGATCCTGGAGGACGAAGCGGCATCGCGGATCGATCACGTCGTGCTGTCCCCATGGGTCCAGCTCGTCCCCTACGACCTCGCCGGCGACGAGGCCCTGCGGATCTGCCGGATCCAGAACGAGGCGCTTTCGGAGATCGCCTCGGCCCACGCCGGTCGTGTCAGCGCGATGGGAGCGGTCCCCATGCAGGAGCCGGAGGTGGCGGCCAGAGAGCTCGAGAAACTGATGGGCCTTCCCGGGCTTCGAGGCATCGAGGTCGCCGCCAGCGTGCGGGGCCTCTATCTGGGGGATGACGGCTTCGAACCGGTATGGGAGGCGGCGGAGGAAACGGGTGCGGTGGTGTTCGTGCACCCGACGACTCGCGGATTCGACGTTCCGGTGCTCCACGACTACTACCTGTGGAACACGGTCGGGAACCCCGTGGAGACCGCGATCACCGCCGCCCACCTGGTGATGGCCGGCGTCCTGGAGAGGCATCATGCCCTCAAAGTGGTCCTCAGCCACGGAGGAGGAGCCCTGATGTCGGTGCGGGGACGCCTCCGCCACGCCCACCGGTTCCAGGCCGAGGCCAAGGCCCGACTGGGACAGGCCCCGGATGCGTCTCTTCGTAGATTGTTCTACGACACCGTCACCCACGACCCGGAAGTCCTGCGAGGGCTGATCGAGTTCGCGGGTCCCGGCCAGGTGCTCCTCGGTTCGGACCGGCCGTTCGACATGGGGACGGACCATCCCGTGGAGGAGGTTCGGGCCCTCGGGCTGTCGCCGGACCACGAAGAGGCCATCCTGGGTGGAAACGCCGGGCGGCTGTTCCGGATCGGGAACCAGAGAGCATGAAGGCGAGGGTGAGGCAGGCGGAGTTCGACGTCGTGGTGGCCGGGGCCGGCCACAACAGCCTCGTGGCGGCGGCCTACCTGTCGAAGGCCGGGCTGCGCTGTCTCATCATCGAAGCCCGGGACCAGGTGGGCGGCGACACCGCCTCCGAGGAGCTCACGCTGCCCGGGTTCTGGCACGACACGTGCTCCACAGCCCACAACCTGATCCAGGCCAGCCCGATGATCCGGAACAACGAGCTTGGTCTGGACGAATACGGCCTGGAGTATCTCCATCCCGACCCCGTGGTCCACGTGCCGTTCCCGGACGGGACCTGGCTCACCCAGTGGAGGGATATCGAGCGAACATGCGAGGAGTTCGCACGATTCTCCAAAGCCGATGCGGACGCGTACCGGGAAATGATCTCCGACTACGAAGCCATCGCCCCGATCTTCGGGAAGTACCGCTACACGCCGTCCGGGTGGGGCGCCACCCTCCCGGAGATGCTGGCCGGGCAGCCCCGTGGAAGCACATGGGTCCGGCGCCAGGCAATGAGCGCGTGGGAGGTCATCCGCCAGACGTTCGAGGACCCTCACTCTCGAACGTTCATGCTGTGGATGGCCTTCATGACCGTCCAGCCGTGCGACCGACCTGGAACGGGGCTCCTCGCGTACTCCCTGCCGTTCGGGCGTCAGCGTCACAGCTGGACCCTGCCGAAGGGAGGCTCGGCCGCCCTCCCGAAGGCCCTGGCCCGGCTGATCCAGGACCACGGCGGGGCCGTCCTCACCGGGAAGCGAGTGACCGGTCTGATCGTGCAAGGTGGCCGCTGTACGGGGGTGGAGACGCACGACGGCGAGCAGTACCTGGCCAGGCGGGCCGTACTGTCCACCATCCATGTGAAGCAGTTGGTCGAGATGGCGCCGAGGGAAGAATGGGGGAAGGACTTCCTGTACGGGACGGAGACCTGGAACCCGGGGGTGTCGATGTTCGTCACGCACTACGCCACCACCGAGCCCCCCCGATTCCCAGTGGAGAACGGGGAGCTGTCCTCTGTGGCCGCGGGGATCCCAACCTCGGTGGAGCGGATGCTCCGGGTGGGCGGTGACTTCCGGGTGGGGCTCGTAGCCGACCAGGACCCCGTGCTGCTGGTCGTCTGCCCGACCGTAGCCGACCCCTCCCGGGCTCCCGAGGGCAGGCACACCCTGAAGGTCATCGGGTTCCAACCCTACGAGCTCCCCGAAGGTCCCGAGCGATGGGACGAGATCAAGGACCGAGTCTCCAGGGTGAGCCTCGAGCACCTTCGCCGGTACGCCCCCAACCTGACGGACGACAGGATCCTGGCCACCCTGGTGAAGAGCCCCCTCGACTTGGAGCGGTTCAACGCCCACAACTGGCACGGGAGCTGCCACGGCGGTGACATGGGCCCTGCTCAGTCGGGCAGCCTCCGCCCCGTCCCGGGATGGGCGGAGCATCGCATGCCTATCCCCGGCCTGTATCAGACGGGTGCCACCACGCATCCTGGTGGCTCCGTCTCGGGTGGACCGGGCCGCAACGCCGCCCTGGTCATGCTGAAGGACTTCGGAACGAGCCTGGAGTCGGAACTGGCCGGGACCTGACGAGGACGAGAAGACGAAGTAGACGAGGAAGAGACATCGAGGAGGTCGAGCCCATGCCTGACGAGCGGATCACCGCGGCGGTCCAGAACTGGGCCCCGAGGTTCGTGGCCCAGGGGGTCGATCACAACGACTTCGTCCGAGTCACGTCGGGATTGGAGCGATGGGAGGAGTGGCTTCCGGCCTGGGTTGAGAACGGAGATCTGCACGCCGACTTGGCCCGCGATGCCGAGCAGGGAGGGCGCTGGGTGACGGCCGGCGAGGCGTGGGTCCGCGCAGCCCTCAGCTACCACTTCGCCAAGTTCGTCTGGCTGGTGGACCTGCACGAACATCGGCACGCGTCCAACTTGGCGGTAGCCAGCCTTCGCTCAGCCCACCCGCTGCTGGACAGGACCGCGGAGCGACTGGAGATCCCGTTCGAGGGGATCACCATGGTGGCCAATCTGCGCCGGCCTCCGGACACGGACCGGCCGCCGCTGATCCTCCTCCTCCCAGGCTTGGACTCCACGAAGGAGGAGTTCTTCAACTGGGAGAGCGTGTTCCTCACCCGGGGGCTGGCAACCGTCTCCCTCGATGGTCCCGGTCAGGGAGAGACGGGCTACGAGACGCACATCCGTCCGGACTACGAGGTGGCCGTCACGGCGCTTCTCGATCATCTTGTGGGCCGGGCCGATCTGGACCTCGGGAGGATCGGGGCCGCGGGGGTGAGCCTCGGAGGGTACTACGCGCCTCGGGCCGCCGCCTTCGGACCCCGGATCGGGGCGGCGGTGGCTATCGGGGGTCCCTACAATTTCGGGGCGTGCTGGCCGCAGCTTCCATGGCTTACGCGAGAGGCGTTTCGTTTCCATTCAGGCGCCGCGGACGATGCTGAGGCAGAGAAGCGAGCCCATGAGCTGGACCTGGCCGAAGTACTTCCCGAGGTGGAACAGCCCCTCCTGGTGGTGTTCGGGAAGTTGGACCGGCTGATCCCCTGGCAGCAGGCTGAACAGGTCGCGGCCGAGGCCCCGAACGCCGAGCTGGTGATGTACCCGGAGGGAAATCACGTGTGCAACAACATCCCGTACAAGTACCGGCCGCTCGTGGCGGACTGGTTGGCCGAGCGGCTGGCCCCGGGCCACACCCCCCGGAGACGGACCATGAGGAGCGAGCGTGCCTGAGTGCATGAAGCCCGAGGACAACATCGTGGTGAACAGCGCCAGTGGAAAGATGCTGTCGCACTCCGCGGCGACGATCACCGTGAGGGGATTCCCACCGATCGTGTCGGACGAGCCACCGAAGCGAGGGGGGGAAGACCGAGGGCCGACCCCGCTGGAGTTCGTCCTGGTCGCGCTGTGCGCCTGAACGAACGTCTCGACGGCCAGGATGGCCGCCAAGATCAGATTCGAGTACCAGGACCTGGAATCGCGGGCGGAAGGGACCCTCGATATCCGGGGACGGATGGGCCTGGCCGATGTCCCGGTGCACTACAAGACCGTCCGGCTGGCCGTCCGGATCAAGACGGATGAGCCGGACCAGCGGCTTCAGCGGCTGGCGAGCCTGGTGGCCCGGTATTGTCCGGTGGACAGCCTGGTCCGGGCAGCAATCCCCGACTACCAGGTCACCTGGAGCCGGATGCAATAGGCAAGGAGGAGAATGCGATGTGCTACCAGGGGAGCGCCCGGCCGCCTATCCCGCCGGTCTCCGGGGGAGCCGGGGTGGGCGAAGGGCGGGATGTCGTCCTCACCGCGGAAGATGGGAACCGATTCGCCGCGTATTCGGTCACGACGGACACGCCCGGCGGGCCGGGGATGGTGATCCTGCCGGACATTCGCGGGCTGCATCCCTTCTACGAGGACCTGGCGGTCCGATTCGCCGAAGCCGGGGTGCACACCACGGCCTTCGACTACTTCGGGCGAACAGCAGGCCTCGGCAAGCGTGACGATGACTTCGAGTTCACACCCCACGTCGAGCAGTGCCGGCCCGATACGATCGCCTCCGACGTCGCCGCGGCCATCGCTCACGTCCGCTCGCCCGAGGGCGGCGAGGCGACCTCGGTGTTCACCGTGGGGTTCTGCTTCGGCGGGCGCAACTCGTTCAACCAGTCAGCAAGAGGCCATGGCCTGGCGGGCGTGATCGGGTTCTACGGACGGGTAGCCCGTAACGACGAGAGCGACGCGAACGCTCCCACGGACCTGGCCAGCCACTACGCCTGCCCGGTGCTCGGCCTCTTCGGCGGAGCCGACCAGAACATCACCCGCGAACACGTCGATGCGTTCCGGCGGGCGCTCGACGACGCCGGCGTGAAGAACGAGATCATGATCTACGAGGGCGCTCCCCACTCGTTCTTCGACCGCACGTTCGCCAAATACCGCGAGGAATGCGACGACGCCTGGACCCGAATCCTGAAGTTCATCGCGGACAACGGGGGTCCAGGGGGGTAGCAGGAACGAGCGCGGGGGGTAGCAGCCCCGCGAGCAGAGCGAGTGGATCAGGCTGCTGCATTCCCCCTGGCGATGAGGACGATCCCAAGGATCGCGCTCATCGGAACCGGGTCAGCCGCCGCGAGCCCGGCGGCGCCGCTCCAAGCGCCGGGCCACGAACCGTGCAAGGTCGCCGGCGACGGTCCTGTCGCCCCGGAGGTATCTGAGACCGTTCTTCCTGGCCGAACCACCGATCGACAGCAGGGCGAAGGCGAGGGCGCCCGCAATCACCAGCGAGACCGCGTCTCGGCCCAAGGTGCCCCTGATGACCACGAGCCACAACTTGATCCCGGCGAAGAGAAGCAGTCCCAACCCCAACACGCCCGCGACCACCCAGACCATCAGCAGGCGGCCCCCCACGAATTCGCTGACCCTACCCCGGGGAATGGGTCGGCTTCGGGGCTCGCCGGTGGGGTTGGGGAGTGGTGGCTGCGCACGGCCCATCGCCGAACGGTACGCCACAAGACCTGAAGACGACAATGCGCCTGTTCCCTCAAGCCAGGAGTGACACACTTTGTGATGTGAGGTCCGACTCCATGGGAACGGGGAAACAGGGCAGGTGGTCATGCCGACCGGTCATCGTGTGATCGTCGTTGGAGGGGGGTTCGGCGGCCTGGCATGCGCCCGAGCGCTCGACAAGAAGCCCGTCGACGTCCTGCTCTTGGACCGGCACAACTACCACCTGTTCACCCCGCTCCTGTATCAGGTGGCCACGTCGCTACTGAATCCCTCCGACATCGCCTATCCCCATCGATCGATCTTTCGACGCTCGACGAACGTCCGGTTCCGCCAGGCCCGCGTGGTCGGCGTGGACCTCGACAAGATGATCGTTCGGACCCACGACGACGAGGAGCTTCCTTACGACAGCCTGGTGATCGCGACGGGCAGCGAGAACAACTACTTCGCCAACGAGGAGCTCGCGCAGCACACGCTCGGCATGAAGACCCTGGCCGAGGCGATGCGCCTGCGCAATCACGTCCTCTCATGCCTGGAACTGGCTGCGAGGACCGACTCTCTCGATGAGAGGCGGGCCTGGCTAACGTTCGTCATCGCGGGTGGCGGGCCGACGGGGGTCGAATACGCTGGAGCACTGGCCGAGCTGCTTCGCCTGGTTCTCGGACGCGACTTCCCGGAGTTGGATCAGCGGCTCGCCAGGATCGTGCTCGTGGAGGGCCAGGACCGCCTCCTCGGAGCCTTCCATCCCAAGCTCGGCGCGTACGCCGCGCGAATCCTTCGGGATCAAGGCATCGATGTCCGCACGTCCAACCTCGTGCAGAAGGCCACAGATGAGCTGGTCCTCCTCTCCGGAGGAGATGAGATCGCCACGCGAACGATCGTCTGGTCGGCCGGCGTGCGCCCATCGGACCCCCTGGACCAGCCCGAGCTGGAGCGAAGCCGACTCCGAAGGCTCCGCGTGGACGGGCAGCTGCGGTTGCCCGAGCACCCCGAGGTCTTCGTCATCGGCGACGCGGCCTCGGTTGCCGACGACGGCGGTGAGCTGCCCATGCTGTCGCCCCCCGCGATGCAGGCCGGCCGGTACGTGGCCAGGTCGATCGTGGCCAGGGCAAAGGGCGTGACAGATAGCAGGAAGCCGTTTCGCTTTGTGGATAAGGGGACCATGGCCACAATTGGACGGCGGGCGGCGGTGGCCGACGTCCACGGTCTCAAGCTGAAGGGCACCATCGGCTGGCTGGCCTGGCTCTTGGTCCACATCTACTACCTGATCGGATTCCGCAACCGAGCGGTCGTCCTGGCCTCGTGGGCATGGAACTACCTCAGGCGTGACCGACCGATCAGGCTGATCCTGCGGAGCGAGGCCGACGCCGTCGCCGCCAGTCTGGAGTCGGACGCCTCAGGGAAGTGACGGCCCGGGAACCCTCCCTGCGGCCACGTCGTGATCGAAGGCGCGCTGCAGGCGCTCGTACGCCCTGAATACCCGGGCGATCCGGGCCTTGGCCGCCGCCACCGCCCGGGCGCAGCTCGGGTCCGGAGATTCATCCTCGACAGTCGCGATCATCCTGTTCG
>Ga0137372_10001263_pt1 | contig 24340 bp, 9 predicted proteins | sample SagtaG_6_FD_104911 | JGI IMG/M metagenome (GOLD analysis project Ga0137372, IMG submission 104911) | Vadose zone soil microbial communities from Sagehorn Ranch, Mendocino, California, USA - Sage1_R_60_16 metaG | ecosystem: Environmental > Terrestrial > Soil > Vadose zone | place: USA: California...
ACAGCCTCGCGCTGCGCTGCGGCGTGGTTTGCGGGCGCCGGCGGTTAGGCCGGAGCGGATAGTGCGATCGATTCCGCGTCGTCCGCAGCCGGGGTCATGGTCCAGACCGGCCTGGCGGGCTGCTTCGAAAAGCGCGGCGTAGGCGAGTGCGGCGGGTAGGAGCCCGGCGGCGGTGAGCTGGCCGAGCGCGAAGGCGGCCCGGTTGAGGGTGTCGTTTCGTTGACCGCGGTTGGCTTGGGCGACGCGCCGGGTTTCGCGGTCCAGGACCGCTCGGCCATAGCGGGCGGCATCCGCGACCCCGCGCACGGGCAGCTGCCCGGTGGGGGAAGACATGACGGGCTCCGCGAGACGGCTCGCTAGCCAGGCCGGTAGCGGCGCAGGTGGGGCAGGAGAAACGACGATGTAGGGTCGCCCGGCGACGACACTGCCCGGAGCGACGACGTAACCACCCACTGCGCGAGTGTCGATGCACCAGCCCAGCCGCCCGGCGGTGTTGCGCGACCGCAACCCCGACGCGGCGGCGAAATAGAGGTGTGTGCCGCCGTGCGGGGTAGCGACGGTGAACGTCTCGGACGGCCACGGCTGGCCGCGCCGCTCGCACAAGCAGGCGAGCACGCCCGCGCCGTCGCAGATGCCTGAGCCGACCCACTCGGAGGGCGGTGCCACGGTGCCTTGGGGGACGTCCAAGTCGATCACCACGAGGCTGGAGGGACCGCACGCGATCGCGATGTTATATGGGCCGTGCCGCCAGCATTCGTAGATCCGGCATAGGTCGGTGGTGGCGCGCTGTTCCCACCCTTTGTGCGTGTCACGGCAAGGGCCGGAGTGTGGGCAGCGGTCCTCGCCGTGCAAGGCGGGCTGCTTGCCGCCGGGGTGCAGCGGGAACACGTGCCAGCCGCGCTCGGCGTACGCAATCGCGGCCTCTATCAGTCCGTACGTATCGCTGTCGCATCGATGGCGGGCCATCACGGCTGCTCTCCTTCCGCAGAGGTACCAGGCCGCGTCACGGGACTTCTACTCCCGGCATCACCGTTGGCAGCTATGCAGCCAGTACTGCCGCGAGCATGTGGCAAATGCCGGGCGGCATTAGCGCCGACCAGGGTGCGCATGGGTGCGAGGCTCGCGGCGCGCTGTCATGACCGACGCCTGTTGGCGGGATGGAGCTGGCGGTCGTTGAGGGTGACGGTGAGGCTTGCCTCATCCGATGCCGTGGCCGCGATGGCGACGACCAGCCCCCCGGACTGGTCCTGGTAGACCTCGACCTTGGTGCCGTCGGCGTCGACGCGGGCCTGGGGCAGACCGGCCGCAGTTTGCTGGATGGCCGCTTCGATATCACGGATGGCCATCACGGGGCGGCCGCAGCGTGCGAGGACCTGCGCGACGTCCTCCAACATCTCAGGATTCCATCCACCGTGGCAGCACAAGATGGCGTGGATGTCGTTGAGGGCGGCGGCGTCGGTGTAGCCGGGCGTGGTGGCACGCCCGGTGGGGAACCGGATGACCCTGTGATCGGGCATGACAACCTCCAGATCTGGAGTAAGGCGAGAGCTGGGAAGGCCTGCCGGGTGGGGACCCGGCAGGCCTGATCGATGGTTTGGCCCAGTCCCGGCGGCGCTGCCAACTCGGGACGAGCTCTTGGCGGCCAGCCGTTGCACGGCCGTGTGGGCTGGGTCGCAAGGTGCCCCGCCCTGGCGACCGCGACCGGATTATGCGCGGGCGGCGAGCTCGAGTGCGGGCACGGCCTGCGCTTCCATCTCGTGGGCGGCGTCGGCGTCAGCGAGGGTCTGCGCTGCGCTGGTGACGGCATTCATCACCCCACCCGCGGTGAGATCGCCGCCGCGGATGAAATGGTTCAAGATGGTCTTCTGCTGGTCGTCGGTGAACCGCAGCCGCTGGCTGATGATCTCGATCGTCTCTTGCGGATCGGCGATTGGCTGACCCGAAGCTTCGGACATCTCGGAGATCTTCCGCTCCACGTACCGGGTGTCGAGGAACGTGGTCACGGCATCGCGGGCCTTGGCGGTGATCAGCTCCAGGTTCCGCTGCTGAGTGTCGCCGCTCCAGCGGATGACGCCGTCATCCAGGCGGCCGCCCAAATGCACCGCCCGCAGCGCGTCTTTGGTAATCGTCATCCCGTTCGCGCAGACCTGCACGACCAGCCGTGGGGTAATCGTGAACGCGCCGCACCCGGTCTCGCTGTTGCTCAGCACCCAACCTGCGAAAACCATCGGATTGTCCGCCCCCGATTGCCCGGTAAACGGGGACCTGTACCCGGCCAGCAGGCCCGGCGCCAGCGCCCGGACAGCCGGGCTCACCACCCGCACGTACATCCGCCGCGGAGTCAGATCACAGCCGTCGATCTCGGCGGGGACACCGCATTGGCGCAGCCCATCCAGGGCCGCCATCAAGACATCTAGGTTGTCGATCATTTTGAAGCTGGAGGACAGGAACGCCCGCGCGATCCCGCCCCCGTGGTCGCCGCGCAGGCAGCGCACCAGGTACGACTTGTCTGTGCGGTCCAGCCAGCCGTTGACGTTCGCGTCATACAAGGCCGGGTGCTCAGCGCGCAGGCGCCGCAGGTAGGCGGCCGGGATGGCGAGCTTTTCGGCCAGGCCGTCGTCACAGACCTCGGTGGGGGTGTAGGCCCCGGCGGTCATCGTCACACCGTCGGCTGACAGCTGCGGCTCGCTCTGGTCGATCACCAGCCGCGCACCGGCCGAGCGCAGGGCGGCGGCGGGGGCGACGACGTCGAGTTTGCGGGCCTGCTGGTCGCGCAGCAGCGCCGCCAGGTCGGCGAGGGTGGCGTGCCGGGTGGTCAGGACTGGGGCTGAGGGGGAGGTGGTCATGGTTGATCTCCTTACGTTGGTAAGAGCTGGAAAGGCCCGGGCAGGCCTGGGGATGGGTGCGCCGGGTGACGCGCGAGAGTTGGTCGCGGCGAGCGGGCTTTTGCCGGACGGGCACGCCTGGGAGGGGCCTGGCCGAAACCCGCTCAAGGACGTTGGCTAAAAAACGCATCTGGGCCGTCGGCATGCGTGCCGACGGCCCAGAGAGATGAGGTGATGTGATCAGGCCGCAGCGTCGCCCGGATACTCGCGAGACTCGTCTCCCGTATCGGTCCCACCTGCGCAGGCGCTGCCGGTGTTGTCACCGGCGTGACCGGAACCCGCCTCAGATTGATCAGAACCATCCGCGGAGTGATCGGAGTCGGCCGCGTGATCGCGAGCCGAGCCGACGTGATCCGAAGCTGCCTTCGCGGGATCGGCGTCTGCGATTATTTCGTCAGGTGTGCTGGTGCTGCCGCTAGCCGACTCGGCCGACGTGTCCTCGGCCTGGTAGGGCAGTCCTCGCGCGACCGCTTGTTCGATGGCTGACAGCTTGTAGCCGAGGCTGGCCAGGAACGTCAGCCACCGTGCGGCCTCCTTGCGCGAGCACGGCGCCCACTTGTCGGTGCGCCAGGTGTTGCGCCGGTCCCCCTCTCCGGCCATCTCCGACTCATAGGCGATCGCGATCGGGGCGAGAGTCAGCAACGGGAGGCGGGCCTGCGCGTAGGTTTCGCAGTCCCGCAGCACCGCTTCCAGTGGTTTGCCGGTCAGCTCGATGAACACCAGCCGCCCCGCCGCTGCGGGCAGCCCACGTCGCAGCGCGTCCGGCATGCTCAGCAGCTGTTCGGCGATGAACCGCATGACGTCCTTCGGAGGGGTGCGCCGCGATAGCAGCTGGGCGACCCAGCGCTTGCGCACCTCTGCTGCTGCGGTCCACGCCTTGTTGCCCTCGATCACAAGCCGTCGTGCCTGCTCCGCAGCCGGATCGGGAACCGGGTCTGGGACGCGATGCTGAGCCGCGAAGGTGCCGGGGCTCTTCATCCCGCCCGGCCCATGCGGGACGGCTCCGTCGCCACCGCCAGGTCCATCGCCATTGGCGGCGGCCGTTGCGGGTGCGGCGTGTTGTGCCCACCGGTAGGTGTGACCGTTGGCGGCCGGGTCGGTACAGTAGAAGACAGGGTTGCGCCGGTCGTGGGCGCGGAAGAACGCCCCATGCCCTGGGCAATCCTTGTGGTTGTCCGGGGTGAGGTCTTCGCCATCGTGGGCCAGGCTGGTCAGCAGCGACGAACCTGGCACGATCTCAGCAGTGACCTGGCAGCCGACCGCTTCCAGCTCGGCCCGCACGCGCTCATGCTCAGCCGTCTCGGCCTGTTCCAGGCGGATCCGCTCGGCCACATGCTCCAGCGGATACCGGTTGTCCACCGCCATGATGAGCTGTTCGAGGGCGTCCGGGTTGCTCTCGAACTCGGCCAGTAGGGCCAGTTCGTCGAGCGTGAGCTGCGGGTCCAGCCCGCTGATCTGCTCCCGGGTGTCGGCGGAAAGCCCGCCCGCGGCGAGCGCTGTCTTGACCTGATCGGCCTTGCGGCCGGTCGCCTTACGGATCCGCGTCCTGGTGGCGCCCGCCTCGTGCGCTGCAAAGAGCGCGGTCGCTTCTTCCAGTGGCGTGAAGTTCTTCCGGTATGCGCCGCTGTTGGCGGTCACCATATCCAGGTACTGGCCCGCCTCATCCCCGGCCCGCTCACTGTCAAGATCGTAAGGAATGGTGGCAAGACCGGCCTTTACGGCGGCGGCGAGCCGCCGATGCCCCTCGATCACTCGGTAATTGCCATCGGCGCCGGTCGTGATGAGCAACGGGACGCGGACGCCATTTTCGGCGATGGATGCGCAAAACTCGGTGCTTAGATCCAGGTCCTCCCGAACATTGCCTGGATGCGCGATCAGCTTGTCCACCGCGATCATCCGCCGCGCACACGCCGGGTTCGCCGGATCATTCACGCACAGCGGTTCGGCCGCGGCGTCCGCACATTCCGAGACGGCATCGCTCTCTGGAGAGCGCGCGGGGAAATCCGTGGGAATGTCGGTCATGTGTCCTCCTCGGTGGGAGTGCCGGGAGGATGGCCGCCCTGTGGCGGCCTGGTGTCTGCTGGCTCCTTCCCGGCGGTCCGGCCGTCGCGCCGCGAAAGGGAGTGCCCGGCCACCGGGCGGCCCGGGCGGGCAAGATGTTTGCCCGCAGCCCACCAAGCAGGAAGAATGCCGGGACCGCCGACACCCAGGCCGGGCCGCAGGATCACCAAAGATCTCTGCCCGCCCGGATCCGCCGCCCGGTTGCGGGCACGACCGCGCGGCGCAGGCTGGCCACGCCGGCAAGGAACGCCAGCAGACACAGCCACCGGCCGCGACGAGGCCGCCAACGGTTTACCAGCCAGTCCGGGACATGCGTCAACCACCTCGACCCTCTCGGTTGAAGGTTCAATTGCAGCCGGAGCCAAGACGGGTTCTTCCACGAGAGCCCGAGATCGCGCGGCCTCAGCGCCTACCGAGCCCACGGTCGCGGTGGCAGGTAACGACGCCAGCCAGCCACTACCTGCGACCTCGCGCCACAACCCCTGAGCGGCCAACACGCGCGTCGGCCGCCTCCACGGTCCTGAGCGATTGTGATGTCCAAATGTGCGGCGGTCAGAATTCGAAGCGGCTGGGCTCGGCCAGTACGGAGGCCGCGTGGTCGAGATCGGCGAGGCGGGTGGCAAGTGTCGCGACAGCAAGATGACGTGGTAGTGCTGCGGAGAACTTCAGCCCGGCGAGGGCGCGGTCGTCGATCTCTGGCAGGCACAGCCGGTCATGCAGCTCAGAAACCGCCGCGGACCAGGTCTCCGGCCGCAGGTCAGTGCGCAGCCGGATACTGACGTCATCACTGCGTTGCTTCTCGTCGGCAACGCCGCCCAGTGTCGCTCGGAGCGTGGCGTTGGCCCGGTAACCTGCCCAGGTCCACCAGCGCAGATCGTCAGCGGACCGGCTAATCACTGTGCCACCTGGATGCACCCAGCCAATTCCCTCATCACGCACATCAGTGAGGGCAGTGACCGCGCGGCGGGTCAATGTCGCGGGCACGTCGTCGTCGAGCAGGACATCCCGCATGGCGCGCGCCATCTCGTAGGAGATGCCGCCGATACCCTCGGTGAGCCACCTTGCCCGGCCTCCGCGCTCGGCCGGCTCCACGAAACATCGGCGCCGTTTCCAGTCGATCCAGGTGACTCGCCAGCTCTGGCCGGCGAGCAGCAGCAGCCGCGGCCCCTCGATCCGGTCGGTCAGCAGAACCGGATCCGTGCGCCCGATCTCAGCCCGCCCGTGCAGAACCCTGAACTCAGGCGGCGCCGTGAATACGGCCGTCAAATCCATGAAATTGCGCCAGCCGAAGCGCCGCTGCGCCTCCGGCCCGATGAAGAGCATCCCGCTGTCACGGTCGAGATAGCCCTGCTCGACCAGAAAAGCGGTGATCGGCTTGGCCGAAACACCCAGCTCAGCAATCGGCTGCCACTCGCGCCACACATTCTCACCGACGTGGTGCTCCTGCAGGCACAAGGCCAGCAACTGCTGAGCGACGATGTGCCGTGGCTCGGGCGGCGCGATCACCGGCTCGACAAATCCTCGGCTCCAAAGTAGTACCAGGCCCGCCGCCTCGAGCAAGGCGTGCTTCCCCAGCGCGAGGAACAAGCAGTTGCGCCCGGCCCCGGGACGACGGCCCGTCCGGCCGAGCCGCTGCAGAAAGGACGAGACCTGCCGGGGCGCGTTGACCTGGATGACGTGGTCAAGGTCGCCGACGTCGACACCGAGTTCCAGCGTGGACGTCGCGACGATCACGCAGTCCCGGCCCTCAGCGAACGCCTGCTCAGCCCGCCGCCGCTCATCCAAAGACAGCGACGCGTGCGACAAGAACGCGGTCACCCCACGTGCGCGCAGTGCCGCGCCGAGATGCTCGACGATCCGTTTGGAATCGCAGAAGACGAGCCGCTTTTCGCCCTGGTGTAGCGCGGCGATGACCTTAGCCGCATTCTCGACCGAGCCCACGTAGTCGAGGGTGAGATCCGGCGGTGCCGCCGCGGCCCCGCACGACCCCAGGTCCGGTGCCACCACCTGGGCGGGCCGCTGACCCGCGCTGGAGCCTTGCAGCCAGGTCAGCAGCTTCGCCGGGTTGCCGACAGTCGCCGACAGCCCGATCCGCTGCGGCGGCTGCCCGGCGATCCGGGCAAGCCGCTCAAGCACCGCGAGCAGATGCCAGCCGCGGTCGTCCGCACCGAAAGCGTGCACCTCATCAGCGACGACGGCGCGCAGCCCGGCGAAGAACCGGCGGTGATCCACCTTGGCGCTGACGAGCATCGATTCCAGCGACTCCGGTGTGGTCAATAGCAGGTCGGGCGGGTCGCGCAGGATGGACTGCCGCTGCGACGGTGGCGTGTCGCCGTGCCAGAGCGCGACCCGCCGCCCGGTCCAGCCCGCGTAGGTCTCCAGCCGGGGCAGCAGGTTGTTGAGCAGCGCCTTGAGCGGGCACAGGTACAGCGCGGACAGCCCGGTCCAGCCCTCCGCGGCCATCCGGGACAGCAGCGGGAACACCGCCGCCTCGGTCTTGCCGCCCGCAGTCGGCGCCAGCAGCAGCGCGTCCGCGCCATCCATGACCGGCTCGATCGCCGCCGCCTGCAACGGCCGCAGGCCCGGCCAGCCCAGTGTGCTGACCACGTGGTGCGCCAGCGACGGGTGCAGCCGGGACACCTCGTTCACAGGTCGAGCTCCACCTCGTCCGCGGTCGAGGCTCGCGCCACCCGGCCAGGTGCGGCCGGCCGGCCGGCAGCGGCGGCGTTTCGTTCCACCTCGGTCAGCTGGCTGCCCGACAGGGTCAGCGCGTAGTGCTCGCGCGGGTCGAAGTCGCCGAACTCCTCCACCCGGTCCAGCACGTCGGCGACGAGTTTGCGCAGGAACACCCGTGGCGCGACGCCGACCTCGCCGCCAAGCTCACCCGCCACTGCCTGCGCGAGAGACCCGACATACGTGTCATCCACGCGGGCCATGATCCGCTCACCATTACCCGAACCAGCGGCATACAGGTCGCGGACCACGCAGCCGAGCGTGGCCAGCTTGGGCAGGTCGAAGCCCGCCAGGCGGAGCTGCACCGCGCGCGGCGAGTCGAACCGCCCGTCGGTGGCGAAGTCGGTGGCGAGCCGCTGGGCGAGCGGGGTGAGCCGCGCCACGCCCTGCTGCCCGTCGTAAAAGGCGGGTGTTCCGGTGATGACGAGATACAGCCCGGGAAAGCGGCCCGCGTCGACGTCGTCGATGAGCTGGCGCAGCGCGTTCAGTCCCTTGTCCCGCACATCCGAACGAACCCGCTGCAAGGTCTCGATCTCGTCCAGCACCACCAGCAGGCCGGGATGCCCACAGTCACGCAGCACGGTCAGCAGGCCCTGCAGGAATCCAAGCGCAGCAAAATGATCTAGATCTCCCTTAACGCCTGCGGTGCGGCGCGCCGACGCTGCCACGTTGGGCTGCCCACCGAGCCAGGCCAACAGCGAACTGGCGGTCGCCTCGTGGCCTGCGAGCCTGGCCTTGCGGTAGGCACGCAGCACCGCCGCGAACGCCGGGGTGGAGCGGGCAACCTCGGCGAGCCGCCGTTCCATAAGGTCGTCAACCCGCCCGGCGAGGGCGCCAGCGTCAGCGGCGGTCACGCCGCCCTCGGCGAGGACGTCCTCCTCCAGCGTGAAGAACCACGCCTCGACCACCTCGCGCAGCGCGCTCGGCTGATGTGAAGCGGTTGACAGTTGTTCCACCAGCCGCCGGTAGACAGTTTCGAGGCGGTGCAGCGGTGTCTCGGCCTCGGAGATCTGGATCTCGGAAGTGGCAAGGCCGCGCCGCTTGGCCCGTTCGGCGAACCACCGGGCGAAGAACGTCTTGCCCGAGCCGTATTCGCCGCGGATCGCCTTGAATGCCGCGCCGCCGGATGCGACCACGGCGAGTTCTTCGTCGATAGCAGCCTCGAACCGGTCCATCCCGACGGCGAACAGGTCCAGGCCCGTGCGGGGCACCGTGCCGCGCCGAAGCGCGTCGATGACCTCCTGCCGCCGCACGGCACTGACCGCAGCGGGGACGCCCATCAGCGCGGGCCGCCGAGGAACTGCTGGCGCAGGAGTTCGAGGTTCAGCTCGACGGTACGGCCGCCGTCTGCCTCGCCGATGACACGGTATCCATCGATGTTGAGCAGCCTAGCGACCTGGGCGAGATATCCAGCCATGCGGAACACGGGTTCACCAGCCAGTTCAGCGGCGACCGACACGGGCACCTTTCCTCCGGCCGTCGCCAGGCCGTCGATCAGCGCGGCGACCTGCTGGTCACCGGGCGCTCGCCGGGCGAACTGGCGCTGTGTGGCCAGCATCTGCGATGCGGCCACCTGCTCCCCCAGCGATTGTCCCTCGGCAGTTGGTGCACCAGCGGCTTCGCTGACGTCGAACAGCGTGGGGGCCTGCGCGGATGCCGGGGCTGCTCTCGATGCGGCCTTCGCCGGACGCCCTGCCGCCTTGTCCGGCCTACCTGGCAGCCCGATACCGGAAAACACGCTGTCGGCGCCCTCGATGCCGGTGCACGGCATGCCCGAACCGGCGAGCGGAGAATCCCACCACGGCGGCGAATGCCCGGGCGAATCGAGCACCTCCCAGCCTTTGGGAACCAAGGGCCGTGACGGCACGAACACCAGCACGGGCACCACCATCTCGGCGGGTGCGGCACCACCGTGATAGCCCGCCTTACGCGGCGTGTAGTGGATTCGCTCATCCCAAGCCGCGACGATCTCTCTATCGCCAGCGAGCACGCGCGGGCCCTTGATCGTCAGCTCGCCATCCCCGGGCGTGCCGGTGCGGTACCGCGCCGAGTCGGCAGACTCGCCACGGATCGGGGCACCGCGGTCGAGCACATGCCCATGATCCGCGGTGAGGATGACCGGCCGCCCGGCCCGCCATGCCTCGTCCAGCAGGTCTCGCAGGTAGGCGAGACCATCCAGATGCCAGTGCGGCGCGTCGCCCTCCCGGCCCCGGTCAAGGGCGTCGTCGATCGTGTTGAGCACAACGCCGACGACCGTCGCCGGGTCGCGGATCGCGTCACGCACAGCCGGGTTCAGCCGCTGACCCCGGTCGCCGCGCAGGTCTGCCTTGTGAAACAGGCGCGCCTGCCGCCCCCGCCAGAACGCGGCGAAGCCAGCCTGCTCCTCCGGCTGTCCGCCGGTGCGCAGCGCACCCGATAGCAGGCTGATGCGCGACACCGAGGTGATCGACGGCACTCCAGCGATCGCTGGCTCGCGGCCGTCGCCGCGCCGTCCCACCTCGACCCATGGCCAGGCGGCCGCGATCTCCTCGGCCAGTTCGCTGGCCACCGCCGTGCTCATCGCGTCAAGTACGCCCAGCAGCGGCGGCTGCCGTTCGGCGACCGGCCGTGCGATCCGCGCCAGGAGGTTCTCCACGAGCAGCAGATCCCCGGTGACGCCGGAGGCTTCGGTCCAGGCGGCGAGCCGCTCGGCGAAAGCCCGGTCGAGTTCGGCGCGGCGTTCCCATACCGCTCCGCACAGCGCCGCGTAGGCGGCGGAGGCCCGGGGCACGCGGGCGGGATCGGCGCCCGCGACAACCGCAAGCGCCCGATCGGCCCAGCCCCACGAGCGCAGCGCCGACATGGCTGCCCCGGCGAGCGTTGCCGGTGGCTCCTCCGCGGCGGCCAGCCACCGCACGAGCCGAACGGCTGCCGCGGCGGCGCATGTCTCACGGCCATGCACCTTGGCCCGACCATGATCGCCTAGGCGGCACCAGGCCTCCTCGACCGCACGCAGGTCGACAGGAATCGGCGCCGGCAGAACCCGGCCAAGTTCCTCGGCGAGCACCGCGAGCCTCGCGTCGAATCCCGCGTCGAGCACTTCGCTCGCACCGGCCAGCTCGTCCACGCCGAGGTCAGCGAGGATACGCTCAGCCCGCTCACAGACGGAGTCGGCCAAGTCCGCGTGCTCGTTGTCGCTCCACCGGGTGACCAGAGACTGGGCGGCCTCGGCGAAGCGCGCCAGGTCCGTGGCATCGGGCGCCCTCCCGCCGAAGTACCGCTCCTCGGCGCGCACCCGGGCCTGGAGGGTGGCCGGGCCGACCGTTTCTGGTCCGGGTGCACCGCGCTTCCCAGCAGGGCGTGACGCTCCGCTACCTGATCTGGACGGGTGTGACCCCGGCCCGTGTGACACCGCCGCGTACGACGCGGCACCATTTCCGGCAGGCGGATAAAGCTCCGCAGCAGCCAGCCCGAACGGCACGGCGTCGGTGATGTCGGCGTGGCCGAGCATCGCGAAGACCACCCGCGCGACGGGTCCGACCGACTCCGCCAGCCAGCCGCCAAGCCCGGCCCGCTCCTCGGGACGCAAGGCAAGGAAGCGCGCAACCGCGGCCTCGTCGCGGGTCCATACGAGCAGCGCGGCGGCGTCAAGCACCGTTTCGTCGGTGCCGCCATCGCCGCTGCCGCTAGCAGGCCCGCCAAACCGGGCGCCGGCAAGCCGGCGCAGGGCGGTGTCCAGGCCGAGGACCGGCCCAGCCAGATGCCGCCAGCCTCCGGCTGGTTGCGCGTCGAGCAGCGCCTCGGCCAGCCATCTCTGATCCGTTTTGGTGAGCCGAGGGTCGAGCCGGCTGGCGCCGAACGCGTCGGACACCAGGTCCCACCGGTTGACCGGGCGCACCTCCTGGCCGATCGCCAGGGCAAGCACGCTGTCACCCAGTTCGTGCGCTTCGCATGGGGTGAGCACGACCAAATAACTGCCGTGCTCACGAAGCGCGCTCAGCGCGTCGAGCACCGCGAGCACGGTTGGGCACGGCGCCACCGTCGCCACGACGTCATCGACGCTCAGCCGTGATTCGCCTCGCCACTGCGGAGCGGCACGCAGCAGCAGCACCCTGGCAGTGTCGGCGCCGGGCCCGCGCCTTTCCCGCCTGCGAGCAGCGTGCCGCAGCGCGCGGCGCAACTCGCCCTCCACCACGGCCCTGTTCGCCAGCGGAGCGGCGGCTCGGCTTGCGGTGCCCACCGGATCAGTGCTCACGATGACACGCTCAGCGATCCGGGCTGTCAGCATCGGCAGCGGTCACGATCCGCCAAGTGATCTCGAACTCCGCGTCCTCGTTGGCATCGGCAGCATTACACAGTTCTTCGACGACACCTGGCACCTCCCGCGCGGGCACCAGCCTTCGGGTGACCCGATCCTTGCCAGTAATCTGATCGCCGGAACCATCTGGCGTCTCGTCCGGTGCCTCGTCTGGCCTCTGGTCCCTGCGCCGCCTCGTGATAATCAGGTCGATGGCTGCCTGTTCGGCGTGGGCGAGCGGTCCGGCGAGTCCGACTTCGTGCTGGTCGCGGCGCGCCGCACTGCGCAGTTCGTCAAGGATGGTCCGGGAGGCCTCCGCAGTTTCCGTGCGAGCCTCCCCGGCCAGTCCTGGAAGCTGATCCAGGATCTGCCACCGAACGCCACCGAGCGCGTCCGCGAGCTTTCGCGCGCCGTCGAGGCTGGCGCGGTAGATGGCACCCTCGCGCGACAGTTCGGCACCTGCGAGCGCGCGCAGCAGGGCGGTCGAATCACCGCTGCCGATGAGCAGGTTCAGCAGGTGGGCGCACGCTCGTGCGGTGCCAAGGCGGGGGGATTCGTCATCGAGGCCGAGCGTGCCGCCGTGCCGCGTGAGCTTTTCCACCAGGGTCTCGGCCCCGGGAAGCAAGTCTCCGGCGCGGCGGCGGACTTCACCGGCGATCGCGTGCACCGCCCGCGCGCTGCGCACGGGCTGGCGTGCGACGCCGAACAGCCCGGCCGCCCGTGCCGATGCCCGCTCGAACTCTTCTTCGGTCGGCAGTTCCTGGCTGCGCAGCGTCATGTCTGGCGTGATCTTGCCGAGCTCGGGCGGCGTGATCTGCTGGCCGCCGCGCGTCCACGCCCGGTCGGCCTGGATGGCGTAGCAGGCCACGACCAGGTCCTGAATCTGCACTGGCAGGCCGGGCTGCTCCTCGGTGATCCAGCCACGGACCGTACCGGCCCTGACCTCAGGCTGCCCGGCCGCCCGGCGGTCGATGATCTGCTTCCAGTCGTCGCGGAGCACGAACGCGGCCTCGTGCATCACCCCGATGTTCAGCGGGTTGGCGATGCGCTTGAGCACGGCAATGTCGGTGCGCGGCGGCTCGTAGCGGCCGACCCTGTCCTGCACCGCTCGCTCGACCGCGCCGAGCACCGTCACGAGTTCGGTCCGCTTGACCGGCTGCCGCCGGGCGTGCGGGTCGAAGTCCGGGTGCTGCGGGTAGCGATGGTCAAGAAGCTGGAAGCAGAGCCGTTGTAGCGCGTCGGCGAGACCCTGTCCCACCTGCGGCCGCAGCTCCAAGGTGGAATCAAGCGCGAGCACGTGGTCCTCGACCCGGGCGCCCAGGTCGGCGTCGTCCGGGCTGGCGACGCCGTAGGCCCGCTTAAGCGCGTCGCGCAGCGTCGCGGTGAGCGCGGCCCGCCTGCTCTGCAAGTGGGTGCGCGCGTGGTGGCGGTCGTCGGCGGTGAGGTCACGGGTGAGGTCGTCCAGCCGGTCACGCTCGAGCACGTAGCAGATCACGATGAGATCGCCGAGGTCGGCGAGCCGCTGCGCGGATAGGAAGTTTGGCAGCCAGACCAGTGCCGACGGCCGGTCAAGCTGGTCCTGCAGGTCGCGGACCCGGCTGGTGTCCTCCGCCGGGCTGCGGTTGCCCTCGTCGAAGGGGTAGTCGATGATCACCCGGAGGGAATCGGGACTGGCCGGGCTGAATTCCTGCGTGGAGAGGCGCTCGCGGTCGCGGACGTTGGCGAAGACGATTTCCACCCGGCGATGGGTGCCGCGCCAGACCACCTCGTGCGCGGTGATCATCTCGCCGCGGTCGGTGATGCCGAGTTCGGCCCAGAGCAGGTCCCTGACCATCCGGTGCCGGGACGCCTCGTTGTCCTCGTGGCGCGCCTGCGCAAGGATCGCGCTGGTGTCCACGCCGATGAGCGCGATCTCCACTCCGGGATCCTCCGCGGCCGAAACCCGGATCTCGCCGAACTCCTTGCTGAGGTCGCGCAGGGTGCCGGCGACCACGGTGCGCTCCCGCCCGGGCAGCATGGTCACGATCGAGCCGTGGTTGAGCGCGGCCAGCCGACTCGCGGTGAGCACCCGCAGCGCGGGCACGTTCGGTACCAGCGCGGCCAGCAGCAGCGTCTTCACGACCAGGTCGTCGGCGCGCAGCGCGTGCCGTGGCCCGAGCCCGGCGGCCTGCTCCTCGGTGAGCCGGTGGCGGGCGAGCAGGTAGGGCCGCACCCTGGTCTGGTAGAACCGCTTGGCCTGCTCGAACTCGTCGCGGAGCTTGTCGGTGAACGGCCGGTCGGCGCCGCTGGTGAGCACGTCGAAGATCGCCCCGAGCGGCATCAACTGGCCGACCGGCAGGATGTCGCGGTAGTCGACGAGCAACTGCTGCATCAGCTTGAGCGCGGTCCGCTGACGCTGCAGCGCTCCGGATATGTCCACCATGGCGTGCAGGAAAGCCGGGCTGAATGGGTACGTCGCGCGGAACGCGGCCCGGTCGGCCGCGCCGCCCTGGGCGTCGCGCAGCATGTCCCAGACCTCGCCGCGGGCACCCGCGATCTGGCTGAACGCCGCATCGAGCGCGGCGCGAGCCGCGTTGTCCCTTGGCCGCAGCAGCCGTTCGTGCACGATGGCGGGCAGGTTCCTGTCGTCCAGTTTGATCACGTCGAAGCGGCCGTCCCAGTACTTCAGCGTGTCGAACAGACTGGTGGCGACCGCGCCGGCAACGTCGCGGCCGACCAGGTCGCGCAGGTCACGCTGGCGCGGCACGAAGCTGATGATCGGCGCAGGCCGCTCGTGCTCGGCCGACTCGACCAGCTTGGAGACCTTCTGCGCTTCCCTGCTGACCCTGGTCTGGTCGCCGATGTAGCCGGCCAGCCACAGCACAAGCTCGTCGAGCAGCAGCACGACCGCGTCATATCCCAGCACGTCCTTGGCATGCTGGGAGATCACCGACAGGCCCTCGTCCAGCGAGATGTAGGACTCGGCCTCGGCGCGGACGGCGCGAGCGTACCGGCGGAACGGTCCCGCCAGCAGGTCACCGACCAGCCGCCGCCGCTCCTTGTCCTGTGGCGGCGCAGCGAACGCCTCGTCAAGCGACGCGGCATCCCAGGCAGCCTCGCCCCACTCCTCGTCACCGGCAGGCAGCCCGCCGATGAACGCCGCGTCGCCAAGCTCGGCCCGCAGGTCACGGGCATCGGCGAGAAGCTGGTCGTCCACGAAGACGTCGGGCAGCGGGGCACCGGGATGGTGCGCGCGCACATGGGCCACGTAGCCACCGAGGATCGCCGACTCCAGCGAGGCGGCCTCGATCATGTGATAGGGCACGAGCAGGAACTTGCGGTCGCGCAGCCACGAGTCGTGCGCCGCGACCACATCGGCCAGGCCCTTCTTGCCGCGCGCGTCCGGGTTACCATGCAACACCGCGTGCAGCACGGCCATGAAGTGGCTCTTGCCGGAACCGAACGACCCGTCGAGGTATGCGGCGCGTGAGCTTGCCGTCTCGACCGCGGTCTTGATTACTCCGAGCGCCTCGTCGAAACACTCGGCGAGCTGCGGGGTCACAACGTAGTCGGTGATCGTGGTTTTCTGTTCGAGCCCCTTCGACAAGGTGAGCACGAAGTCCCCGGCGTGCACCCTTTCCGGGATGACGATCAGATCGCGCAGCAGTTCGGCAGTCACGGTGTCGCCTCGTCCGCCCCTGATGCCTCGTCCTGTGGCGCGCCGGGCTCGGCGGCCGCATCGGCGGGGCTCGCTGGCTCGGCGCGCCGGCGGCTACGGCCGCCCTGCTGCGGGCGCCACCGATCCAGGTCGTCGCCGCCGAAGCCATACCTGAGCTTCTGTTCGCCAAGGAACGCGTCGTAGGCCGTGGCCGGGCTGGTGCCGAACTCCGGGTCCACTTCGCCGTGCCACTGCCGCACCCACGGCATGACCTCCGCGAGCGCGGCGATCAGCGGCTTCAGCCGCTCACCGCCCCAGCCGTCCCGGGTCGCACGCTCATCGATCAGCGTCATCAGCGCGTGCGCCCGCTCCCGGTGATCCCACCCGGCCCAGCCGAGCAGCAATGAGCTGTCACCGTCCGGGCTGGCGCCCGGGTAGGAGACAAAACGCTCCTTGGGCACGTCCAGCTTGCCACGGTTCCGCCAGTACGAGGTGCGCACGAAATCCGCGCTGGTGTACTTGGGCGGCACCGGGATGTCCAGCCGCTTGTTCTCGCGATCTTCCTCGCGCTGCAGATCCCAGACGTGTTCCCACTGCTTGCGCTTGCGCAGGCCGGGTTCCTTGTAACGCTGCTGCGCCAGGCAGGGCACGTGCTCGTCGGCGGTGATGTCGGCAAGTACCTTGGCGAGGTCGGCGTCCGGTCCGGTCAGCAGGCGCGCAACAGAAACCACATCGGCGTCGACCCGCAGCTTGTCGGCAAGCCGGTTCACGGTCATCGGCCTCGGCTGCTCACGGCCCTGACTGTCATTCTCGAACCAGAGCGCACGGTCCTCGCAGCGGTCGAGCAGCCAGGTCCGCAGCGCGGCGCGCGCCTTCTTCGCCCACGGTTCGCTCTGCCACCGGCGCTTGCACTCGGGCCGCTCGATCAGCGCGATGTCCCGGCGGTTCTCGATCGTCTCGATGCGTTTCGCCACCACCCTGCGGTACGGCTCCGGCCAATCCCCGGGGATCTCCACAATCGGGGCGGAGCCGTGCCGGGCAAACCACTGCGTCTCGATCTCACCCTTCGCTATCCGGCGCGCAAGCACGATCTCGAACGCTCGCTCCCCCAGGCGCAGGTCCGGCACTTTGGCTGGATTGGCGATCAGGTCGGCAGCCTCAGCGTCGCTGAGCAGGCCGTAACGGCGGTACACGTCCCAGTCGAGTTCTTCCTGCAGCGCGAGCATCCGGGCCCGGATGTGGCCGTGTTCGCTCCGGGCAGCGTCAAGGGCGGCGCGAGTCGGCACGGACTTGGCGCACACGGCTGATGCCTCAACGGCACTCAGACGTTGCCCCAACCTGTCCAACACGCGCCCAAAATCCAGCGGCAAGCCTGCGGGAAGTGGGAACTCCTGCAGCTTGGTCCCCGTGAATTCGTATCGAGGCTCCCAATCTTCGTCACCGATTCCGCCCCCGATGCCGCCAACGCCCTTGTTATGGCTTACCTGCTTGAGCCAGAAACACGCAGTTGAGCTGTTGAGCAAGCCGAGAAGCGCGAGATGGTCCTCCTCGATCGCCGATTTAGTGAGTTTTATGATGGGAGCGGACTGCTTGAAAACCTTCCCACCTCGATCAAGCACGAAATGATTGTGCGTAGCCACAAACGCAAATGCAATAGACACCGGAATCTCATAACGTCTCCGGAAAAACATCGAATATTCGAACCACCGAAGTCCCCTCTCAATCTGCGTGTGTCCATATGCCACGCGTGAACGGAGAATACTCCGATATTGCCATAGCATCAGCTGGGACACAGCGTCAAGAGAAGCTTTGAGGCTCTCCGGATCGTAAGGCCAAAGTGAAACGGTCGGATCCTCTATTGTCCAATTTCTGATTGTATCACCTTCAACGATGGGTCGTTGATGGTCGGTCGGAACTTGCGCCCGCCACAGAGAACCAAGTCCGATCATGTAGGCGCTGTCCTCCCGAGTCACAGCCCCGAACCCAATCTCCTCGATTACATCGGCAAGTCGCTGCGGGGCTCGCTCAAGGCTTGCTTGCAAGTTCCTTGCGCCGCCTCCAGCGAGACTCCACGGATGCCTAACAAATCGATCACGAGTGACGTCGGCGACGCTGATCCAATCGCTTTCGCTACCAGGATGATCGACCTGTCCGACGATCGCCTGCCATACAAAGCCTTTGGCTGGATCAGGCGGCTCTCTGGGTTCACCGCGCACTCCCATCACGGCGCGGATTGTGGATTCTTTGCGTGGCCACCGACGGCGACCGATCAGAATTATAGTCGGGGTGCCGTGGCCAGGGATGAAAGCACCTGATGTGTCAATCAGGTGGCTCAAGTCGACGGTCGGAAAGAATTCCTCTATGAGCTTCTTGCCGAACTCGCGCTTCATGAAGGAGTTGGCTGTGATCTGACCGACATAACCAGCACCCCGTCCGTCTCGGCCGCCGCGAATCGCAAGCTTGAAGAACTGCTCAGCAAACGGCACAGTGAGCGCATATTCGCGGTGGCAGCTCGGATAGGCCTTGCGATAATTTCTGTTCTCCTCCGCATCTTTCACTGTAATGTAGGGCGGGTTACCGACAACAATATGATAGCTGCCTGTGCCGAGAATATCCACTGCTCTTTCGTACTCGTTGATATCTTCAGTAATGTAAGTGTGTGTCTCTTGCTCATTGAAGAGATCAAGCTCAGCCTGGATCCCCTGCGCGCCACGGCCATGCAAGAGGGAGTCGCCGATCGCGACATTAATGCGAAACTCAGGAGCATCGGCTAAGCGCCTCACGCGGCCAGCCTGCATCGCAGCTACCAATAGACGGAAGCGGGAGATAACTGCGGCGAAAGCATTTTTATCCACGCCATGCACCGAATCTAGCGCTCGGCTGATAAGCTCCCAACGGTCAATGGCCGGCGCTTTAGTTTCCCACTTGATGAGGAGGCGCCGGAATGCACCGAGAAGGAAATGGCCAGAACCGCAGACTGGGTCGATTAACCGGAAGTCATCAAGACCAAATTCGTCCACCGCGGGTTCCAAAGTGTAGTCTAGAATGAATTCCTCTACAAATTTCGGGGTCTGCAGAAGTGCGTAAGTGTTCTTGACATTTTCAGAAAGTCCCTCGTATAGATCGCCAAGAAAGCGCGTGTACACATCGCCGAGAAAGCTTGTACCAGAATACGGATCGATATAGCCGCTTACCGTGAAGTTGTGAACGATTCCGCCGTCTTCGCCGCGCTGTCGCCAGAACGAAAGGAGAGCCTTAGCCGCGCCGTGAGAGGGCGTGAGGGTCCACATTGGGTTGTGCGCTGGATCGAAAAGCCCTGCCGCGACCCTCGACGCCGATAAAGCACCGAAGGCGGCGGCCAACCAGTCCCGGTCCGTCTTCTCTGGGTGTCGCTGGAAGAATTCTTGCTGGCGCTCGACGGCTACAGTAAGCCGCTCGCCAGGTCCGGCGAGGTAGGGCAGGTCAATCAGGCCGTTGTCCTCGCAGAATCGCACGAACACCGTGGCGAGGATCCACGCCACGGCGGCCTGAGTCACCCGGTCGTCGAGCCAGGTCTCGTAGATTCTTGCGGTCCGTTTCGCGTCCCACGCCGTCTGCCATTCCGCATTCAGGGCAGTGGCGAACTCTGCCTCGCCGGCGCTGCGCTCGCGCAGGTCGTCTTCCAGGCTGCGCACCTCCGCCTTCAGGTCCGCGAGCAACGTCGTCCGATCGATCACGAGGCCCTCCTGGAACCGTCCGGTATGGCAAGGCCGGACGGTACTATGACCTGTTCGGCATCCCCGGGGATTACCCCGACCGTGAAATTGTCGAGCCTCGGCTGACCAGCGGGGTCCGGCATGGGGCAGAGCAGCCACAGGCCGTGCGGCGCCTCGTCGGCCTGCCGCGCAGCGGCGGCGAGCCTGGCCAGCAGTTCCGCGCCGCCGGTGTAGCGGGCCAACGGCGCGGCGTCGTGCAGCAGCACGATCCGGTCGCTCGCCTCGCCGCCGGCGGCTCGGATCCGGCGCTCCAGGCGCCGCCAGGTCTGATCGAGCAGCCGCCCGAAACCGGTCCTTGCCGCCGGGGAGGCGTCGGGTGAGTCGGCGGCGAGCACGGTGTCCCAGCGCGGCTTGCCCTGTTCCGCCACGACCACCCGCAAGGTCGCCACGAATTCGGCGGTCACGTCGATCGGGGTCACTCCGTCCAGCAGGCGCAGCGCGTCGCGGGCCGCCGCCGCATGAGTGCGCCTCGCCTTGACCGCGAGGAAGCCGCCACGGTGCCGGGCATCCGCGAGCCGCCGCAGCGCCTCCTCTCGCGGCGCCATCCCGTACGACGCGGCCGCCGCACTGCCCACTCGGCTAGTACCGCTGATGGTGGTGCCGGCGGTCAGCAGGTAGCGCCCGTCGCGGCTGACCTTGACGTCGTAGCCCATGTCGCGCAGCAGGACGCGCAGGCCGGCCGGGTCGGGCAGCCGGGTCAGTTCTGGGAACCTGGCGAGCACCCGGTTCCGCAGGTCCGCGGGTGCGAGGCCCGGCTCGCCAAGGTAACTCGCCGCTTGCGCGAGCCGCAGTGCCCGCTCCGGCGCGAGGCCACGCGGATAAAGTTCGAGCCGCGCCGTAACGGCGGCATCCCGGGACGCCGCGGCCGCGAGCGTCAGCAGGTCCGTATCCGACAGCGCGCCCGTGCCCACGGGCGCGGGTACGGCCCGCAGTGCCGACCTGGCCGCGGAAACGCCGGGCAGCGGGTCGCGCGCCGCCAGTTCGTCGGCCCGGTCGCCAAGGGCGACCGCGTAGTCGATCAGATCGTCCTCACTCGGCGCCGACGGGTCGTCTTCGGCCGTCACCGCCACCAGCACCCGGTCACCATGCCTGCGGTACAGCAGCCGCGGGTTCGCCAGCCGCTCTTCCGTCTCTATCGCTGCGCGTACGCAACCCAGCGCGAGTGCCTGCCGGGCGTTCTGCTCGTCCAGTTCGGAGCCTCGCCTGGCAAGAAGCGCCGCGGCGATCTGGCCCGCTTCAAGCACCCGACCGTGTTCGCCGAGGATGTCCGCGACGTCTGCCCGCAGCGGGGTCACCGCGGGCACGGACTTCGCCCACCGCTCGCGCGCCCTGGCCATCAGGCTCGCGACGTACGGCTGGCTGACGCCGATGTGTTCGGCGATCTCCCACTGTGCCGCCCACGGCGGGACCGGTGATGGGCGGCTGTCCTCGCCCGGCAGCGCGAGCATGAGCCTGATCGCGGCGATCTCGACAAGATTACCCGGAGTATCTTTTCCGGGGGCTTCCTTGCTCTGGACCGGCCTGGGCAGGAGGTGCCGCGTCACCTCGTCGAGATTGACGCGCGACCAATCCATCGCCGCCGACCCCTGGCGGCCTGCAGCCTGCCCGCCATTAGCGCCGGAGGCCGCGGCTACCGCACTGGCCGCTGCCTCGGCCGACTCGGCGACGTCGAGGGCGCGGCGCCACTCGCGGGCGCGGCGGACCAATTCGTTGCGCGGGCCGAGGCCGACGCCGCGCAGCCGCATCACCCGGGCCGCCGGGATCTTGACCAGCTCGCCGACCGTCGAAATGCCAAGCTGCTGCTGCGCGATAGACAGGGCCCGGGCCGTCAGACCCGCCGCAGCCAGCGGCGTGGCCGCCGTCGCCGCGACCGCCGCAGCCTCGCGCGCCGCGTCCGGATCGGCGGGTTGGGCGCGGTCGACCGTGTGGCGGGTGGTCAGCGGCGGCGTCTGGTCGAGGTCGCGGAAGACATCGGTCCAGGCCCGGGTCATGTCCTTCAGGGTGGTGAACCGTTTGTCCGGGTCGCGGTGCAGCGCGCGGCCGAAGAATGCCGCCAGCGTGTCCCGCAGCACCGGGTCGAAGGAGTCTTCGGCGAGCTGTGGCATTTCTTCGGCAGGATCGAGCAGCTTCGGTTCGGTTACCCCGTCGCCCCAGCACGGCAGCTCACCGCTGGCCATCTCGTGCAGCGTGACCGCCGCCGCATAGCGTTCCGTGGCGGCGTCGTAGCGTGGCCGCCGGTCGGTGCCGAGGAACGGGTCGAGGTAGTCGGACGTGCCGACGTCGACGGCGCTGTCCGGGGTGCCGGCCAATGAGAAGTCGAACAGGACCAGGCGGCGGCCCTTCTTCGGCAACGCGCGGACCGCCAGGTTGTCCGGTTTGATGTCGCGGTGCCAGACGCCCTGACCGTCCAGGTAGGCGATCGCCTGCAGCAGGTGCTCGCCCAGGTTCTCCAGCTCGTCGATGGTCAGCGGGCCGTCGTGGCGCAACTGGTCGGCAAGCGTTCGCTCGCCGGCCTGTTCGAGCACGACGACGGTTCGGCCGCCGGCCTCGATCGGGCCGTCGATCAGGCGCACGATGTGGGAGTCGGTCAGGGCACGTAGTTGTGCCGCCTCGCGGACCAGGCGCTGCGCCGCGGAGCCGTTAAGGGCAATCTTGAGGACCCTGCGGGTGCCGTCGCGCTCGACCAGCAGCGCCCGCGCGGTGGAGCCCTTGCCGAGCACCCGCTCCACCTTCCAGCCGGCCACCAGCGCGCCCTTGCCCGCCTCCAGCGGATCGGGTTCCTCCGGCTGGTCTAGGGCGGTCAGTTCCTCCTCCACCTCGTCGAGATCGCGCAGGAACTCGCGCACCGACTCGGCGCGGTCGGCTGGCTGGGTCGCGGTAGCGTTTCGCACCAGCCGGTCGATAGCGGGGCTGATCGCGTCGGAGACGGTGGACGGCACCAGGGCGTGCTGCGCCGTCAGCAGCTTCGCCAGGTCGGCGCGGTCGGCAGCGGGCGGGCGGCCGGTCAGGATCAGGTAGCTGAGCGCGCCGAGCCCGAAGATGTCGAGCTGCGCCGGCGCCGCGTCCGGGCTGCCGAACTCCGGCGCGAGGTACGGCCCGGCAGAAAGCTCAATGTGGCGGGCGAGCGACTGGGCGCCAGGCCCGCTGGACCCGAGCAGGGTGGTCGCCGCGGTGGCGCCGTTGCGTGGCCGGGCCGCGACCTGCCAGTCACAGATCCGCAGCCGCGGATAGTGCCCGTCCATTTCCACGTACACACAGCGCGCGGCGAGCGCCCGGTGGTACAGGTGGCGGCGGTGCGCATGATCGAGCGCCTCGGCAAGCTCGCGGACCATCTCGACCCGCGTCTCCACCGGCAATTCCGCGCCATGCTCGGCGATGAACTGGTCCAGCCGCTGCCAGTCGCGGCCGTGCCGGAAGACGACCGCCGGGCCGACCTCGTCCTCGTCGCTGTACTGTTCCGCGGCCGCGATGCCGTCATGCGAGATGCCCTGCAGGGCCAGGTACTCGCGGCGCGCGGCGCGGCGGGTGGACTCACGATCAGCCGGGGTGGCGCCAAGCTCGGACAGATAGATCCGCACTCGCCTGGGCTGGTCGCCGGGCAGTGCGGTGTTCTCCGCGAGGTAGTCCTCCCAGGTCGGGCCGGCGTCGAACGCTCGCGACTCAAGCTCGTACGGGCCGATCCTGCGGTGCTTGCGCAGGCCACGCACACCGACTTTGTGCAGCAGCTTTTCGAGTTGCTTCGACAGCGTCGGGGTCACCCGCCTGGCATCGCTGCGCGACGGCTGGTTGAGAAAGCCGTTCCAGATGCCGGGCAGACGCGTCTGCTTGTCTAGTCCGTCCCGGCCGAAGACGAGCTGACGCTGGAATTCGTCGAGTTCGCTGCGCAGATTCGGTGCGGACAGGAAGACGGCTGCCTCGATCCTCGGGATGCGCTCGCGGACACCCAGCGCCTTGGCCGCCTGTTCGAGCTGGCCGTGCAGTTCTTTCGCCTTCTGGCCGGTGAAGTGCAGCGGGTTCTCGATCGTGCGGACCCGCTCGTCGCGCATCAGCCAGGTAGAGCCGTTGTTGGTCGCGCGGCCTGGGTGGCTCTTGATCTCCACAAGGAACAGGCCGCCGGGCGCCGCGAGGAACAGGTCAAGCTCGCGGACGTGCCCAGTCCTGGCGGTGAACGTGAAGGTGTGCCAGGCGCGGTACGGCTCGGCGTCGGGCATCTGGTCCCGTATGTGCTGTAGCGCGTCCTCTTCCCATGGGAAGTCCGACTTCGGCCCCCACCATCGATGCGACGCCCCGTCCATTGACCCTGTCCCTCATCGTCACGTGCTTTTCTCACCGCGACCCGTGCTCAACAAGAATCCTGCCAGGTCATAGGGACAATGGCGACCCCGCTGCGGGAGCAACGTCATCCGCTCAAGACGCGTTCGCGATGTCACATGTCGATAGACGCGCCGGAGGCATCCCTCCTCGGCCCCGATATTGCGGCTATAGAGGCGCCGGGCTTGTCATAGGCTTCCAGGTAGCCTTTGCGTAGGTGGCACTCTAGGGTAAATCCACTCGGGTGCACAAATCGGGCAACGTGGGGACCGATATGCCTTTCGAGAGTCCTGATCTTGGCCTTGGTGATCTACTCGCCATGGCAGGTGCCGGAAAGGTCCAGCTGCCAGACTTTCAGCGCCCATGGAAATGGGATGATGATCGAATCCTGTCCCTGCTCGCTACTGTCACGCTCGGCTACCCCCTCGGGGTAATGATGACTCTCGAAACCGGCGGGCCAGGCACCCGGTTCAAGCCACGGCCGCTGGAGGGTACCAACGTGCCCGCCGACGTGGAGCCCGAGCAGCTCCTGATGGATGGTCAGCAAAGGCTCACCTCTCTTTACCAGGCCCTCCGCTCCGACAATCCGGTAGATACGATGGACGCCCGCAGCAAGCGGTTGCTGCGCTGGTACTACATCGACATCGCCAAGGCGATCGCAGTCGATGGCAACAGAGAGGAC